>Ga0299913_10000017_pt1 | contig 72167 bp, 70 predicted proteins | sample RVTome_9_FD_201360 | JGI IMG/M metagenome (GOLD analysis project Ga0299913, IMG submission 201360) | Soil microbial communities from uranium-contaminated site in the Upper Colorado River Basin, Wyoming, United States - RVT155D38 (version 2) ... | reverse complement strand
GCCGGAATCAGCCCCAGCGCCGGGAAGGACGCCAGGAGGCCGATCATCATCCACCATCTGACCGCCGGGACCCGGACCCCGGCCAGGGTCAATGCCAGCGCGGTGCCGCCCACGATCAGACAGACACCGACACCGAGTGCCAGCATTCCCGGAACTGCAAGCGGGTCGCTTGGATGGGCGATCGTCTCCTCGACGCTGATGGCGTAGCCGATCACCCCGAATATCAGGGGAAAGTGGGTGAACGAGTAGACATCCCGGGCATATCGTCCAATCCTCGCCGGGCTCTGCGACCTCATCGTCTCTTCGAGCAGGTCCTTGGCCCATCCGAAGTAAGTCCACCACAGGGCACACGACCCGGCGACCGCGGTGACCGCCACCATGAGCAGCTGCCCGCTCAGCGGCTGGTCGCTCAAAGTGACACCGGCTGCGATCAGGGCCTCGCCGAGCGCGATGATGACGAACAGCCCGTGCCGTTCCGAGAAGTGACCCGAGAACAATCTCCACTCGTTGCGTCCTGCTCGCAAGGCAGCGATCACGTCGAGAATTGCGGCCGCTCCCAGGGCAAAGAACCGACGATCCGGCGGGAGGAACATCGCGGTGAGGATCGCCAGCAAGCCGAGGCTCGACATGAGGGCCCACGTCTGCACACTCTGTGCCCAGACGAGGTCACCTCCCGCCAGCCGCCACTGCAGTGAGATGCCGACCATCCGCAGGACCAGGTAGGCCAGTGCAAAGAGCCATCCCCACTCGGTCGTGATCAGGGGCACCGTCACCACCATCAGGAAAGCGAGAGCGGTCGCCAGCAGGGTTGTGAATCGGATCCACCCGTGCTCGGTGTCGCCTCGTGAGCGACCAGGTGTATTGCGTCCACGCCCACCACACGAGCCAGAAGACGATCAATGCGCGGATCAGACCTGATGCGGTCAGATCGTGGGCCAGGGATGCGGTGACCTGGGTGACGGCGAATACGAAGAACGCCAGGGTCCAGACGTTCCTGACCGAAGAGACCCTGCGTTCATCGTTTATTAGGCCACAAAGGCTACCCCGGACCGCGATCCGTCTTTGCGCCGCGAATCCATCGCCTTCCGAGGGTCCGACCCCGTTGAGCCGACGGGATGAGGGTCAGCGCCCGGCGTCGTCGAGCAGTGTCTGAATCCGTTGCTCGAGTTGAGGAGGGATCACCGCATCGGGATCACGGAGGGCTCCGAGGCTCTGGTGCGCTCCAACCAGGGCTGCATATAGCGGAGGGCAGGTGGGGCAGACCTCGAGATGGGCTTCGACCAGGTGCGCTGTTTCCTCGGCGAGTGTGCCATCGAGATAGTCGGAGACGTGTTGTCCGACGTCCCAGCAGCGCATCGGCACTCCTTCCAATGGTTTGCGTCTCTCGTGCCCTTCGGCCAATGCGCTGACCAGTGACATCCGACCCCGCCGAAGACGCTGCTTGGCGGCAGGCAGCGAGATGTCCTGCACCTCTGCGATCTGTTGAACCGTCCATCCGTCGACATCATGGAGAATGACCACGACCCGATAGATGAAGGGCAGCCGGGCCAGGCCATCTTCCAGCTCTTCTCGGGTGAGGGTGCGCTCGGCAACGGCCGCCGGATCGACGGTGTAGGCGTCGTCGTGCCAATTCTCCTCCACGTCCTCGACCACGATCTCCCGGGCCGCCCGCCGGGCCCGGTCGATCGCCAGATTGTGCAGGATCTGGCGGAGCCAGGCGCGAAGCGGAGCCTCCCCTCGGTACTGAGCGGAGCGCTCCAGCGCCCGCACGAACGTGTCCTGCACCAGGTCGGCGGCCAAGTGGGGATCTCTGGTGATGGTCAGGGCGAACCGGTACAAGGCTTCGCTGTGCTCGCCGAGGTCACCGGGGAAGCCCCACCTGGCAGCTGCTCCGTCATGGCGTTGCTCTCCACCTTGCTCTCGATTCGAGACTCACGGTAAGCGGGTCCTGCCTCCGACATCGCGAAGCGAGAGAGCGAAGACGGCCGGTCCCCGAGACCGGCTGTCCACGCCCGCCGGAGGTCTGCACCATCAGACCGTTAGGGCTGGTTCACTGGACCGCCTGCTATTGGTACGGAAACCAAAGGCGGCATATATCGGACACCAGCCCACGGCCCCGGTGAGCAGAGGAACGAACCCGAACACTTTCAAGAAGTCGCCCAGCCCTCCTTGCACGGTGCCGCTCCATGCCAGGTGGAGGACTACCGCCCCGAGGACGATCCTCGCGATCCGATCCCAGCCTGCCTCGTTGGTGAAAGTCATTTCCGCTTCTCCTTTCGTTCTTGAAGCGAGTCACCACAGAGACGAACAAGTCGGGCAAAGGGATACCGGGTTGCGGCCTGGCGGGCGCCCGATGAGATCTTCATGGTTATCGGGGCAAATCGACGTCTCATCTGGTCGCCATCCTCTATGGCGCTCTCCTCGACGGCATTTCTCTGGTTCATGGGAAGTCTTCGGTGAGTCTCGCAGCCGTAGAACCGAGAAAAAGGTGCCGGCATCCTCACCGGCCGGGCTGTCTCTGGTCATCTCGGGGCTTCGGGCGGAGGTCACCTAGCCGGTCATCCCCTCGCTGACCTGGCTTCCCTCGTTACGTGGGTGCCGCTGGCGAGTGTTCCCTCCTCGTGTGGTCGCCGGATACCCGCCATCTCCGAACCGACCGTGATCTGACCGCTGCACAGCTCGGGGGGACATGCATCGCTGAAACGCGCCTACGCAAGGCGGACCAGCCACGAACAAGTCGAGACAACGTGACGGCTCCCGACGCTGCCTCGACCACTTCCCGGCTCACCGGCGCCTCGCCCGCTCTGGCGCTATCGGCGATCCTGCCGCCACCTTCACCGTAGGGAGGAGCGCCGTCTTCGAGTCAGCGCTCCTCCTCGGTTTGCCTTGGCTGGTGAGGTCAGTTGCTCTAGGGAAGGAACTGCTGCTGACCGGAGTGGTGGCACACATAGAGCGGCCCTGCAGGGCTTCCATATAAGAAGTCCCACCAGGTTCCGTCACCAGCAGTCGGGTCGGTGCCAAAGGGTCCGCTCCCACCGCCGTCGTGGGGGCATGGTCGACCGTCGGCCCTGGGATCAGCGCTGGCCGACTCCTGCGGCCCTCGATCGTCAAACACCTTGATGGTGAGGGTGTTCCCATTGGAGTTCACACCCAGGCAGTGGTTCTCAACGAACCCGTCGTCCTCACACAGCCAGGCGTCGTTTGTCTTGAAGCCCTCCTCCGAAGGACTCCCGAGTGCGGCTGGGGCAAAGGTGGCCATCATCACCGCCACCACTGCCAGGACTGTGGCGAGTTTCCGAATCTTCATACCTTCTCCTTCTCTTCGGTTCGAATCAACTGTGCTCGCTGACCGCGTAGATCTCGTCTGCCACCAGCCCATGCGCCTCTCGATGCACGGTGCTGGCGTCCTCGGCGCTGTCGGCCTCGACCAGGCAGAAGATCTTCCCAGCTCCCTCGTCGACCCAGTAGCGGAGATAGCTCACCCCGTACTTGGCCTGCGTTGCCAGGTCCTTGACGTGGGCACCGGCCACATCGGCCACCGACACCCCTCCCTCGATGCTGTGAACATCCATGAACAGTGACATCGACACCTCCTTTGTCCCATGGTCGGGTCACTGTGTCGAAGGTATGGATCCGAGGGGGGCGCCGCATCGGGGGAACACCCCTAGAAATGACCCAGAAGTACTCGAATTAGCCGGTCAGCAGACCCTCGCTCCGGGCTTTATCAACCGCTTCAGACCGGGTGGTGGAGTCCAGCTTCGCCAAAAGAGCCGACACGTGGTTCTCCACCGTCCGCGTGGATACAAAGAGGCGATCCGCGATCTGGGCGTTGGACAGCCCTTCGTCGAGCAGTTCGAGAACCTCGGCCTGCCTTCCGGTCAGACCGGCGCGGCTGCTTCTCGTCGCCTTACCTCTACCCCGCCGCAACGAGACACCATCTGCCCGCAACTCCCGTCTCATTTTGGAAGCCACTGCAGACGCACCCAGGGATTCCAGTATCTCAAGTGCCTGCAGGCGTTGCGACACGTCACCGCAGATGAGAGCCAGCGCTCTCTCATAGGGGATATCCCTAGATTCCCAGAATTCGGCAGCGGAAGCGATCCGGCCGTCGAAGAGGTCGCGGTACGGGACCGGAAGCCCCTTCGGGATCTCTTCGAGAGCGCCCAACATCCACAACCACAAGGCGAGCGACCCCGCCGGCCAGGGATACTCAAACCTGATGCCTTGTTCGACGAGATCTCGAAACTGGTCGATCAAATCGGCATCCGACCGACTGTCCAGCCACATCCGTTCGGCCAGTACAGCGGCGGAAAACAGCAGGTGATCGATTTCGCCGCTCTCGCCGGCTAGTGCCCATGCACGCTCCAAGAACTCCTCGCTTCCAGCGTGTCCGGTGCGCGTGCGAACCGCGCCGAGAGCCGCTGCGAGGCGTACGTCGACGTTGGAGCGCAGCCCGAACGTCTCCGTTGCCAGATCCTCGGCCTCTACCCAAGCCCCAGCCCAGAATCGAGCCTCGGCATACACGGCTGTGGCCACCGTCTCCAGGGTCGGCAGTTCATAGCGGACCGCGGTGTTTCGGGACTGGAGCGCGAAGTCCGACGCCCGCGCCAGATCCCTTATCTCCAGTGCGACAACCGCCATGCGGAGCAGGGCCGAGACCTCTTCGTGCCGGTGGCCGCCCCGCTCGGCGTGCCGACGCAACTCTTCCATGAAATCGAGGCCGCCCGCCTCACCACGCACATAAAGCAGGGTTCCCTTCACCCCGAGGGCGACGAGCATGGCCAACTCGGCGTCGGTGGAATCCGCAATGACGATGGCGCGGTCGGCGTTGGCCTCGGCCTCTCTGATCAGTCCTCGATGGATCTGCAGCCAGGCGCATGCCGCCAGAGCGTGAGCCAACCCAGCCCCGGGTTCACCGCCCTCCAGGATCTGGATTGCTTCGACCGCACTCGCATTGGCCGAGTCGAACCGTCCATGGGTGCGATTGAGTTCGACACCCAGCACCAGGGCACGAGCAAGGTCTGTGTCCGCCCCAACCTCTCTAAGGAGTCCGATCGCCCGGTCGAGTATCTCGATCGAGTCGACATTGCCCAGGTAGTACTCCACTCGTGCCCAGTCGAAGAGAACCCCGGCTCGGTCTAGTGCTCCCATATGATCCAGGTAGGGTCCGAGCGCTTGATAGTGAGCGGAAGCCTCACGATGGCTTCCCACTTCTGAAGCGGCCCTCGCCGCTTTCGGCGCATACTCGATCAGCCGTGGGACATCCTTGGCGCAACGAGCGTGATGGACCAGGCGGGCAGGGCTGGTACCGGCGGGCAGCCTTTCGAGTAGGGCGCGGTGAATCGCAGTGCTCTCGCTGATCGTCAGCGAAGCCTCGACGGCGCGCCGGATCAGCTCATGTTTGAAAGACACCGTGTCGACCCCGACCTCGAGCAGGCCGAGTCGCTCACATTCGGCCAGTTGGCCGGCCGACCCGCCGGATATGGATTGATACTCGTCGAGTGGGACTCGTTCCGGCACGACCGACATGACCTTCAGCACCTCGCGGGCTTCGACAGACAGTCGCCCTACCCGAGCCATGACCGAATCCCGCACCGAGCCCGGCACCTCGCCCGACTCTGTCGAAGCCATCTCGGTGACCAGGAAGGGGTTTCCGTGCGTGACCTCCAACACTCGATCGGCGTCGAGATCCGTCCCACGAATGATCTCCGACACCGCGGACCGGGAGAGACCAGCCAGCTCGATCCTGGTGACGCTCTCAGGTGGAAGGTCTCCAATGACGGTTCTAAGCGGGTGATCGACGTCGACCTCCCCGACCCGATAGGTGAGGAGGAGAAGCCCGTGGGCCCCGGCAGTTCGCCGTCCCACGTATTTGACAGCGTCGAGGGTGGCCTCGTCGGACCACTGCGTGTCCTCGATGACCATCACCGTGGGACGAAGGGACATGGAGAGCAGGTCGACCAGTGTTTCCAGGACTGCCTGCCGATCGCTCTCCTTCAAGGCACGCCGGAGTGCTGGCTCGTCACGAGCCATATCCCAGAAGGGGCCAAACGGCTGGGGAGTCTGAAGGTCGTCGCAAAACCCGACATGGATATGGGCGGAGTCCGCAGCAGACTCGACGAAGGCTCTGACCAGGGCACTCTTCCCGATGCCTGCCTCACCTCTGATCAGGACGACCTGGCCGCCCAACTCGCCGACTCCACCGAGAAGCTCGGTGAGTAGGCCAAGCTCAGCCTCCCTCTCCAATAGCACAACTCGACGCTACATAGGCCGCAGGTGTCGGTCAGCATCTGGCTCATCTCCGATGTCGCCCAACATCCACGTCACAGGATCCAAAGCCCAATCGCAGGGCGCTATCTCAGAATCCAGGGAGCAATGAATGATCGTCGACCCGTTCGGACCGCCTCGTCATCCTCGTCGCACACAATCTCGTGCAGAACTCCCTTCTCAACGAGCGGGGATATGTGTCGGGGAACCTGGTGGTCTCCGGCCTGCTCGTCGGAGTGGGACCGGCAGGGTACGACCACCGCGCCAGTAGCCACTGTTGGGACAGCGATGGTCAGGCGGATCTGGCGCAGCAACCGCCGGACGAAGTAAGGGCCGATCATCGAGAAGGTCACCGAGTCGATCGAGCAGGACCTGGTCGTCCTCGATGAGGTCCGGGGCCGCCGCCGACGTCTCGGGAGGTGATCTGAAGAGGGTGGCAGCTCTGTTCACCGAACGGGCCGGCCGATCGAAGCTGAACGGCCATCTCCTCACCTATTCGCCCCTGAGCCGAGTCTTGGAGCTGGAGACGCTCATGTCGGCCGTCCGCGGGAAGCAGAGTCTGTGGGTGGCACTGCACACGGCGGCGCCCTCTCATCCTGAATGGACCGACTTCGACTTTGGCGCCACCGAGAAACGGTCGAGCGAGCAGCTGGAGACGCTAGGGCGGGTCCACGAATGGCCCGTGACCGAGATGATGGGAGCGCGAACCTAAGACTCCTCCGCCCGCCCGACGATGCCGGGGCCGCGGGCGCAGCATCAGTCCGCTCGGGCGGTTTGGGCCGATGCGAGAACCGAAAGCGAAGATGGGGCGTAGTGAAAGAGGATTGTCGAAGATAGGAGTAGACAATGCGACGTTTCGTCACGTTCACGGTCCTCTTGATGCTGGTGCTGGCACCGGCTTCGCTGGCAGCAGCCGCACCGCCCGATACCGCCACACAGCCGGACAACGGAGCGGTGTCGAGTGACCGGAACCCAAATGCAGTGGCCGGCGGGCCTCACTGTCACATCGTGTTTGTCAACCAAGGGCAGGGGCACTTCGACAATATCTCCGTTTATCCGTCACACACGGCACACCTTGCGACCGGGACGCCGACCGGCGTATTCGCCGGTGACGGCAACTGCGACGGACTGCCCTGACAAGGAACCTCGCAGCCGGGGGGCGGCTCTCCGCCGCCCCTGAGCTTCGCCGGTCTCCGGATCGCCGCCCTCGACGCTGTGGATTCGATGAGCATCGGAACGGGCACGGATCCGCGCCGACACGACATGCTTAGGCTTGGTCGTCGTGGTCGACGCGAACCTGCATCATGAGGTGGTGAGCCTGCTCATCAACGCAGCCAAGGCCCATCATGACGCCACCGGCGGGCCCAACCCACGGTGGGCCGAGTGGTATGCCGAGCATACAGTAGACGACCTCAACCAGGTGCTCGGCTCGGAGATGACATTCACCGAGCTTGCAGAGTGGCTGGCCTGGGCCGACATGCGTTACCGGGAGGAGACTCCCGAGGAGTCCTGGCCCAAGGCATACGCTTCTTGGCTACTTGCCTGACCCGCTTTCGCCTCGTCGACAGCGGGCCGCGGTAGCACCCAATTGGACGAAGGGCAGGACCTTCACGCCAGCTCGGCGCCACACCAAGACTTTGCTCAGCAGCCCTGGCACCGCGATGTGACCGGCACGCTCCGTTCCACCCCGAGCCGAAGGCGACAGGTTCATCCAACTGGCGCCGCGGCTGAATCTCGGTAGCTACTCTCGGTGGCCTCCCGGGAAAGCGAGAGCAGAACATAAGACGAACGAGATCAGAGGTAATCGAAGTACTTCGCCGGGTTGGCCTGTTCTCGACTCTCACGAAAGGTGACCTGAGGGAGCTGGCTCGGCTCTGTTTCGAGGATGTTTTCGAGAGCGGCGAGATGATCCTCAAGCAAGGGGAAGATGCCCAGCTCATGGTGGCGATCGCCTCGGGTCGGGCCCGGGTAACCCATGACGGACGCACCGTTGCCACGGTGACAGCGGGCGACGTCGTCGGGGAAATGGCTCTCATCGACGGTCTTCGCCGTTCGGCGGCCGTGATTGCGGAGACCTCGGTGGAAGGGATCACCTTGCATCGAACCTCGTTCCTGAAGCTCCTCGACACCAGACCGTCGATTGCGAGAAAGCTTCTCGCGGCCCAAACCGCGCGCCTCCGGGAGGCGAACAAGAAACTCAGCGCCCTCGGCTGAGGAATCCCAAGAGCGCGGACCGGCAACGTGTCGGGCGTGCTGTGACCAAACTCGGGTAAGGTTTGGGGACTGTTGGGGCACTGGGGCTGTAGGGCGCCGCATCTCGCCGACAGCAGTCTGGTGTGTGGGATCGTCGGGAGGCATGGTGAAACGTCGGCGTTGGTCATGGGCTGGTCTGCTCGCGGTGATGGCGGCGGTGTCGCTGTCGATGCTCCCGGCAATGGGTCAGGGGCCGATCACCGAAGACGTTGGTCTGGTTCGCCTGCATCTCGGCTCCGACGGCGACAGGTTCGTCTTCGACCCCACTGCGCCCGGATCCGACCAGGTGCAGATACTCTCGGAGACCAACTGCCGGCTTTCCTCAAGCGGTGCGACACTGGTCAGCGTCGTCGGCTCCGGCGCGCAAGCCAACAAGCACCCTTACGCTGGTCTCAAGGATCACCGCCTCGGTGTGGGTCAGAACGGCGAGGGCAACGGCGAGCCCTGCGCCCGGATCAACAAGGATCTGGGCCAAGCTCTCACTCTCGGCCTGACCGGTGCCCTCCAAGGCCACAGCGTGGGTTACGCCGAGATCGATCTTGGATTCAAGTTCAACGGCGACGCCGCGCTCGAGCTTCGCCGTGGCGGCGTCCTGATCGACACCGTCGTCGTGCCCTGCTCGGGCACCTCCGACTGCGGGCCCGACTCGGCCGGAAACGACAACGAACGAGTCATCCTCTGGCTCGACCCGAGCGATGCTCCGGAACCCGGCCACTGGCAGTCATTCGAGATCGCAGGCGTCTTCGACACGATCGTGGTCAAGCCGGGTGCGGCCGCCGTCTCCGGTGCCGTCTCACTCGAGGGCGGTCACGATGGCTCGGCTCCCGGCCCGCTCGGTGCGGACCTGGGCACCAACGACACGCTGTTCGGGCTGGTCGAGGCGTTCGACGGCGAGATCGACTGCTCCGAGACCGAGATCCTGATCGAGAGCGAGGATGCTTCGTTCGCCATCACCCGAGGCCTCGACCTCGACGGCGGCTGCAAGGGCCCCGACGACGGCTTGCTATTCAGCTTCGAGGCCGGTACCGACGGCGATGAGCTGTACGTCGACTTCGTGACCGAGCCGATAGACGACAACCCCGACACCGTTGCCCAGTTCCTCGAGGTGATCACCTGGCGTTTCGACGGGCCGCCCGACGTGCCCGGCGGAGAGGATCAGCTCCGCACTTTGAGCTACGACGACCATGTCGGCGACGGGAAGCGTCTGATGCCCTGGTGTCTGCTGGATCCCCGTGACGGGTCGGGCGACCTTCCGGTGGGCACCGTGTCGGATCCGGTGGACCCTTCGGAGATACTGCCCGCCGGTCACACCTCGTGTCTCATCGAGTCGAGGAGCTATGTCACCGGGTTGGCCGACATCTTGAGTCATCCACTGGGGACGTTCCTCAAGGTTGACCTCGTCTACAACATCGGCGATGGGAAGCGGTACACGTAGGGCTCGATGGCTCCGAGATCGGCAAGGAGGCGAGCCGCCCGCTCGGCGTCGGCCTCGGAGCCCCGGGCCTCACCGGTGATCAGCAGGAGCAACGCCTCCTCGTAACCAAGCCGCTGCGCCCGTGCGCTCTCCAAGGCCCGCTCGGCCCGTTCGGCCGCCTCGTCGGACCGGCCCAGCGCCAACCGGGCAGTGGCCCGAACCCTCTCCAGGGGAACCTCGTACAACGCAGCGTCCTCACCGGCCATGTCCTGCCCCAGGTCGATGATCCTCAGGGCGGTGTCCGGATCGTCGTTGCGGATGTGTGCATCGGCGAGATGGACCGAGGCGTCGACTGCGATGAAGGACTGCCCAGATTGGATGGCCTCGTCGACGACCCGGGTCAGGGCGGCGATGGCCACTTCGTGCTCACCGCGCTCCATCGCCAGCCTGCCCAGCTGGGTCTCGGCGAACAAGGCGAAGAGGACGTCCTTTTGTGCCCTCAGCACACGCCTCGCCTCGTGGAGGACGGTCTCCGCCTCATCCAGTTGGCCCCTGCTGATCAGGACCTCACCGAGATTGGCCGCGGCAGCCCCGGTGGCGTGATCGTTGCCGCTGCGACGACTCACCTCCTGCGCTCGTGAGTAGAAGGCGACGGCGTCGTCCCACTCACCGTCGGCGTAGGCCTGGACACCGAGGTTGATTGCGATGAGGGAGATCCCGGAGAGGTCCCCCAGCTGCTCGAAGATCTCGAGTGCCAGTGGCTCGTGGTTGGCCATGTCGCGTAGCCCCAGGGTCTGGTAGGCCTCATCGATGTAGGTGTAGGCACGGGCCAGGGCGTCCAGCTCCCCGCTTTCGTCCGCCTCCGCCACCGCCTGGAGACCGACCTGCAACGTCATCTTCGGTCTGAGCAGATCGGAGAGGATCCCGGCTCGGAGCGCCCTGAGTCGGGCCCGGGCTCGACTCGCCTCCTCGGTGTCGAGGGTGGCTAGCAACCCCAAACCTATGGCGGTCTCGCGTAGAGCCTGGGAGAACTTGCCCAGCTTCTGGTATGCCCGGGCCAACCGCTGACGCAGACCGGCGCTGAGGACAGGGTCTTCACGACCGAGCCTGGTCGCCTCTCGCAGGTCGTGGATCGCCTCGTCGAACCGGCCGGCCTCGTAGAGGACGCCGGCCCGACTGATGAGCACCTCGGCCCTCTCGGCGGGGGTGACCCAGTCGAGACGCCGGGCCGCGACGAGAGCGCGCTGGTAGAAAGCGGCCGCTTCGTGATTGGCGTAGATTTCACGGGCCCGGTCCCCTGCCATCTGTGAGAAGCGCCAGGCCCGGCTCCAGCGCTTGGCATCGAAGAAGTGAAGCGAGAGCAACTCGGAGAACTCCTCGGGATGCCCGGTGCAGGCGTTGAAGATCGAATCGCCCACCCGGGCGTGCAGCTCCTCTCGGATCCTGTAGGGAAGGCCGGCGTAGGCCACGTCCCGGATCAGGGAATGGTGAAACTCGACCCAGCCCGAATCGTCGATCGAGATGAACTCGGGCAGGCGGCGGACCTGGCGGCTCTGCCAATGCGGGTCGGTCTGGTCCTCCCCGATCACCACGGGCAGGTGCTCGACGCGGAACCCGGCTCCGAGGACGGCCAACCGACGGAGAACATTGCGGTCCGCCAGGGGCAGGGTGTCGATGCGGGCGGCGATCATGGCCTCGACCGATTGCGGGATCTCCTCCAGCGAGCCCGTGCGCCGCAACGTCTGAAGCAACTCGATCAGGAACAGTGGGTGTCCGTCGGCCTGCGCGGCGAGGCGCTCCACTTGCTGGGGAGGCAGAGGGGCCTCCTCGGTGGCGCGGAAGATCAGCTGCTTCGCCTGTTCGATTCCCAGCGGCTCGAGTTCGATTCGGGCGACGCCCGACATGTCGGGGGCGACGAATCCATCGTCCCCGGGCCGACGGGTCAGGACGATCAGCCAGGGGTGGCGCTCCAACCCGGCGACGAGCCCCGCCACCAGCTCCCGCGAGGGCTCGTCCATCCAGTGTGTGTCCTCGATGACGAAGACGGTCGGGTCGACGATGGTCGCCTCGAGCAGGGCGTCCACCGCCGCCATGGTGCGGGCAGGGCGGAACTGGTCCTCGAGCTGGGCCGCCTCCACCGAAGCGGGAAGGTCGATGCCCACCACCATGCCGATCAGTGACACCCAGGGCGCCAGCGTCGGCGCAGCCTCGTCGACCAACTCGATCAACGCCTTGGCCAGGGCCTCGCCCTCCAGGTCTTCGAAGCCCCAGGCCTCACGGAGCAAGGTCCGAAACGGGAAGTAGGGCGTGGCCCCCTGGTAGAGACGGCACTCGGCTCGAATCACCGTCTCCGCCCCGCCGGTGCCGAGGAACGCCTCGAGGAGACGGCTCTTCCCCATCCCGGCCTCGGCGGACAGCTCCACCATCTGCCCGTTGCCGTCCGCCGCCGCCTCCCATGCGGTGGCGAGCCGGCTCAGCTCTTCGTCGCGGCCGATGAGGGGGAGACCGTGGAGTCCAGACTTGGTTCCCTTCGGCTCCATCACCGAGACCGCCTCGACGGGCTGTTTCTTGCCCTTGACGTGGAACGGCTCGATCGGGGTCAGCTCGAATGTGGTCCGGGATCCGTCCAAGACGTCGGCGGCGGCGTAGACCTCCCCCGTCGGCGCCTTTGTCATCAGCCGGGCGGCCAGGTTCACCGTGTCGCCCATGACTGTGTAGGTGCGCCGGTACGGAGGGCCCACCTCCCCGGCGAAGACCGGTCCCCAGGCGACCCCGACCGAGATGGGAAGAGGCGGACCTCCCGAGATCACCTGGCGCAGGGCGAGCAACATGCGCTCCTCGTCGTGACCCGTTGTGGAGGGGACCCCCGCAGTGAGGATGATCTTGCCTCCGTCACCGGCGATGTCGGTCGCCAGGAAGGTGACCCCCCGCTTGTCCACGGCTTCCTGGACCGCGCGCACCAGTCCGTCGAGCCGACCGGCGACGGCATCGGCGCCTTCCGCTTCGATGAGGGCGTCGAGGTGTTTGAAGTTGATGAAGGCCACGGTCGCCGGGCGGTGCTCGGGCTCCACCTGTCCTCCCAGGAGCAGCTGGCACAGGCTCACCGGGACGAACTGGTTCAGCTCCTCGAAGACCGAAGCGGGTGGCCGGGGCTCGGATCGCTCGGCATCGACATCACCCTTGAGCAGGATGCCAGGGCCATGGGTCTTGCCTCGATTTCCAGGTGGAAGGGCCGAAGCGGTTTCCGGGCTGAGCAGTATCCGGCCCGCACCGGCGGCCGACTCCAACTCCACCGTGCGGGTGGCTCCCCGGCCGGCGACGATCAGCTCGCGATGGGAGCCACCGATGAGGAAGAAGTCGAACTCGCCGCTGTGCACTCCGATCGACATCCGCAACGTGACCTTGCCGGCGCTGGTGAAACAGACCCCGACCTCGACCAGCGTCTGTCGCATCGCCCGGGCGGCGGCACAGGCTCGCCGTTCGTGGTCATCCTCGGTGAAGAGGAGGAGCAGAGCGTCACCACCGAATTTGAGGAGGCTGGCTCCGTAGGCGTAGGCGGCGGAGAGCAGCTCACCGAAGGTGCTCCCGATGACTGCGGTCAACTCCTCTGCGCCGCGTCGGCCGTTCTTGGCGAGCCGCTCCGACATCGCGGTAAAGCCTGATATGTCGACGAAGACCATCGAGCCCTGGATTGCCTGGTGCAGCTTTCCGGGGGCGTCTCGATCCCAATAGCGCACCATGCGTGGCAGGTACGGCTGTGGTGAGACGCTCATTGGCTGAGAATAGGGCTCGTCGCCGGGCTGAGCAGGGGTATGGGCCCTTGGAACGAACCAGGTTCAGGCTCGAAGCGCCCTGATGGCTCGGTTGGCGTGACTCATCCTCGCGGCGAGGGTTCGGGCGACGAAGGCATGGAAGTCGGCGGCAGCGGCCGGATCGGTGCGGCAGAGCACGTCGAAGGCTTCAGGGGTGAGATGAAGCACCTGGCATTCGGTATCGGCTACGACGGTGGCGGTGCATGGCTCGTTTCGATAGAGGCTGATCTCACCGAGCACGGTTCCCTCGAGGAGGGTCCGCAGCCGAACCTGGTCCCGGTCTTCCCCTTCGAGGAGCACGGTTGCCCGCCCGGACATGATCAGGAAGATCCCCGGGCTGGAGTCGCCTTGTCGCATCAGTTGATGGCCGGGAGGAAAGGTGCGGGCCGTCAGGTAGGGGGCCAACTCATCTGCGAGCCCATCGGGAAGGGGTCGGTCCGGCCCGGAGCGGGTCCCCGCTCGCTCGAGTATTTGGTCCTCGCACCAGGCCATCCCGTGATCGAGGTCGGCCTCAACCCTGATCACGTCGGCGTAGTCGGAGATGAGCTCGGAGAACTGGCTTCGCTGGGAGGCTCTCAGACCGGTGAAGGTCAGAATCAGCCCGCGCTCCTGGGCAAGCAGGGCGATCCTCTCGAACAAGTTCACTGCCGAGGAATCCAGCCCGGTCACCAGTCGGAAGTCGCAGATCACGAATCGCAGCGATTCGGTCGTCTCCAGGTGGGACCTAACGTGTCGTATGACGTTGCTCGCCGTACCGAAGAAGATGAAGCCCTGAAGCTCCAGGATCAGGACGGAGTCACCCACATCCTGCAGGTAGTCGGCATCGGTGCCGGGCCGTTCGATGTTGCTCTGGTGCTCCCGGGCGGTGAGAGAGTGCTTGACGACATCGATCCGGCTGTAACCGACGACGAACAGCGCGATCGCTGCCACGAGGCCGACGGCCACACCGGGGAGGAACCCCACGGTGGCGATGATCGCCACGATTCCCACCATGAGTGCATAGTCGAGGCGTGTCATCCGCCGGCGCGAGGTCCACAACCATTCGACCAGAAAGTCGACACCCACGAACAAGAGCAGACCGCCGATCACGAACTGTGGGAGCAGCTCGAGGATGGAACCTCCCAACATCACAACGCCGAGCAAGCCGAAGGCGGCGACGACCGCTGGGCCGCGGCGTCTTCCCACCAGTCGCTGAGTGATCAAGGTGTCGGCCAGATAGAGATACCCGGGCGGTCCACCTACGGCCCCGGCGACGACGTTGGCCCAACCCGTCGCCCGAAGCTCGGCGCCTATGTCGAGGTCCATTTTGGTCTCGATCTCCAACGCACTGATGTAGAGGAGCACCGTGATCGGGACGATGAGAAGGATCGTGATCAGGCTGACGGTCTCGCCGGCGATTGCGCCCCAATCGGCGCCGGCCAGGGCCTCGGTGACCAGTCCCGGCCACAAGCCACCTTCAGGGAACGGGCCGAGCAGCCACCCTCGTGCCAGTGAAGTGCTCGGGTCGATACCTGCGATCCGGGTGACGACGTGAAAACCGATCACGCCGCCGGCCAAGAACCCCAGATAGATCCTGGATGCCATCCCCCGACGGGAAGCGATGAAGAACGCCGAAGCGAGCGCCACGCCGGGAAGGAAAGTTCCCAGGGAGTCGCCGGTCATCAGATCGTCGACCGACCCGACTCCCAGGATTGCGATCGACCCGGTGAGGATCAGGTAGCCGGTCCCGGCGAGAAGACCACCGATCACCGGGAAGGGCACGAATCTGGCGACCTCACCCAGACCGAAGTAGCCCATGAGGAGGAAGACCAGACCTGTCGCCAGGGAGGTGGCGGCGATCATGGCGAACACGGTGTCTATCGCCTCGGGTCCGACCAGCGAGGTTGCGATCGATGCAGCGCTAAGCCCAAGAATCGCCGCGCTGGCGTCTTGAACACCGGCGTAGATACCAGGAAAGCTGCTACCGAGAGCAACCAGGAAAGCCAGGACTGCGGATCCGACCAGGCTGAAGCCGATCCCGAGCGGAAGCACCTCGTCGAGCTCGCCGCGGAAGATCAGCGACGTGAGTGCGATGATCAGCAGGGAGTTGACCATCGCCAGCACCACTCCGGTGAGCAAAGTCGCCGGCAGCCGACCGGGTGTGAAATCGCCCACCAGGCTGGACCAGCGGCTGGTCTCTCGGTGACCCCCAGACATCGGTCGAGTATGCCAGCGCAGATGGTGTTGGCCCGCATGTCTTCGAATAGTGGCCCACGCCATCGTCAGGTGGCGAAGGGCGTTCGCATCGAGCCACCAAGGGCTACGCCTATCGAACGAACCCCTAGAACTCCACTTCCACTCCAGGCGGATAAGCGGATCGCGGAGCAGGAGCGGGTGTGACCCCGCTCAGGCGACCGCGGCCTTGACGAGCGCCGCGACCTTCTCCTCGACCGCGGGGGTCCATTCGACGATTGCGAAAACGACCGGCCACATCGGGCCCTCGTCGAGCGTGGCCGCATCTTCGAATCCCAAGACCGCGTAGCGACCGTCGAACTTGGCAGCGGCCTTGAAGAAGCAGACGACCTTGCCGTCCTCGTTCGCGTAGGCGGGCATGCCGTACCAGGTCTTGGACAGCAGATCAGGCGCGTTGGCGGTGACGAGTGCGTGAATACGTTCGGCCAGAGAGCGATCGGCGTCCGGCATCTCGGCGATCGCGTCGAGTACGCCGCGCTCGTTGTCGGCCTTCTTCTGGCCGCCGCGGCCCTGCGCCTTCAGCTCTTTGGCACGCTCCTTCATGGCGGCACGCTCCGCCTCCGAGAAACCGTCAGAACCGGATTTTTTCGTGGTGCTCATCCCTCGACCTCCTATATGCGTCACAACTGAAGCTACGGGGTATGCGGGAAGAGCGCTTCTCGAATCCTGCTCGATCGCGCCGTGGACGAGCGGGCGATCGCTGCGGATCATCCGTCTGTGGGGTCGGGATCGAGGATGGTGACACTTCCGCCTGCCTCGAGCACCTCGGAGAGGAGGTGTTGGGTGCCACCGGGCCCGTCACCACCTCTGCCGTCCCAGAGGAACACACCTTGAATCGCTCCGCCCTGCCGGCGGGCCGCCTCGAGCATCCGAAGGTTGTTGGAGGTATGTGGGTCCTCCATGCGGAGCATTTCGTCGTTGGGGCCGACCACAACCACCATCGGATCGGCGATCACCCCGTGGAACGACGCGACCCACTCCTCACCCGCGAAACGCACCGACTCGTCGAGGAACTCATCTACCGGGCGGGGAAGAAAAGCCTCTAAGGCTCGGCTGGTCTTCAACCACTCCTCGGCAAACAGGAGATCTCCGCCACAGCCCAGCCCGGACACCGCCCGTACCCCGGGGTCGTCGATGAGCCGGATGACTTCGGCGATCTGCCGTCGAACCAACGGGACGCGGTCGGGTGGGAAACGCGGCTCTGTGCGATCGGGGGCATCAACCATGTGCCCCGAGAACAAGACGGTCGCCACCGACGAAGCGCCCGTCACGAGCCGCCGGTGACCTCGATCGTCTGACCGCCTTCCGTCCCCAGAATCAGGACCGAATCCGTAGGGTCTCTGGTCGTCTCGAATCCCACCATGCCAGTGGCTGCTTGACCGGGGACGACATCGTCACGATTGCCTGCGATCGGCGTGAAGCACGTGGGGTCGGCCGCAAAGCCATCGACCAGCAGCGCCTGGAATGACGAGGAGCTGAAGTAGAGGCCCTGCTGGCTGCCGCTCGTCGTGGTCTCGTTGCGGGCCTCGATCTCGAGGACAACCAGCCAATTGGATCCTGAAGCCGTGAAGTCTGCCTTTGACACGGTGTAGCGAATCGATCTCTCGTCTGAGGTGTCGACCGCAATGGCTTCGGGCCCGACATCCACGCTGGTCAACGGCACTTCGGGATCCCGCTCGCATGTCGGCGTTTGGCCGCTGTTTGTGTCTGCCAGCCCGCGCCAGACCAGGACGCCGGCGATGGCCAAAACCACTAACCCGACGGACCAGGGAAGTAGACGACGGCGCGAGGAGACCATGTCCTTGCCTTCGAGACGACGGATCAGCATCTCGACGTCATGGGCCCATGTCTCGTCGTGAAGCTCGAAGGCCTGACGACGGACCAGAGTCACCAGGTCGGAGGGCAGCTCCTCTTCGGTTGGGAGAGTCGCAACGCCGACCAGGACCGGCACCACCGGGTGGCTGGAGGCGAGCGCGGAGCGCACCTCGGAGCGAACGTGATCGTTCGGGTCGTCGAGACGCCGCCGGCCGTCGGTGTCCTTGGCGTCGAGCCAGTTGGGCCCGATGACCACCAGTGAGACGTCGCTGCCGGCGATGGCCCGATCCACCTGGTCGACGAAGTCGGTCCCGACCTCGATCGCTGCCACGTCCATGAAGACGTTGCGAGGACCGAGTCGGCTGACGAGAGCGTCGTGGAGCCGCCCGGCCCGCCCCGCAGTGTCGTCCCTGCGGTAGCTGAGGAAGACCCTCAATACGCCTCTCCTCGTTCTCAGCCGGAGTGCGTCAGGAGCAGGGCAGCGGTGACACCGTCGATCTTCCCGGTCTTCGCCAGCCCGAACGCCTCTTGAAAACGACCCACCCAAACGGCGGTCTCGGAGCCAAAGTCGCCGTCGGCTCCGTGCTCGGGCAGTGCCTCCGGGTTCCAGACGAGCAGACACTCCTGAAACCGCTTCACTGCCGGGCCACCGCTTTCCTTCGACAACACCATCTCGTCCTCCTCCGCATCACTCGTCTGGATGTCGATCGCCCCATCCGGCTTCCCGCCCGGGACCGTCGACCAGTCCACCGCCACAGTGGTCGGCCCCTGGTCCAGTTGGAAGTGCATCCGGTCGGGTGTGGACCAGTTCCCACCCCACGACCAGACCCGCGCCCCTTTGCTGTTTCGGATGGCCAGCGCCGCCTCCACGTGCCCCCGCTTCATTTTCCCGGAGAAGGGATCGCCCTCCGTGAACGGGTTGTCGTCGGGGTCGATGTCCACCGCGATCCCGGCGGAGTGGAGCGACCGCTGGTTGGTGCCTGCGATCAGCCGGCAGTTGTAGGCCCAGCACGATCTCGGGGCATAACCGGCCGATCGAAGCGATTGCTCGAGGGCGCGGTAGGCATCGACGGCAGGCATCGGCACTCCTCCGATGCGTCTACCGAAGAAGACGACATCGGAGTAGTCGCCGTCGCCGCGCCGGCACATCCAGTCGTCCCACAGTTTGCGCAACGTCGAGGTGGTCGCCTCGAACACCAGCTCCGGGTCCTGGCTCTCCGCGTCCCCTTCGGGGTCGAGGAACTCGGCGGGGATGGTCTCATCGGCCATTTCGGGCATATTCCTCTCGTATCGCCTTGATCGTGATCCCCTCGTTGGCCTGATAGGTGGCGGAGGGGTCGTCGAGACGGCGCATCTTGGAGTCTCCGGCATGATGCACCGCCATCAGCTGCCATGCCTGGTTGAACACCGGGCTACCCGAGCTGCCTCCCTCGGTGGGGGCGGTGTAGTGCACCTTGAACATCTCGGTGTCGTAGGCGAGAAGGTCGTTGCCCCGGATCGAGAACTTGAGCCCCCCGCCCGCCGGATGCCCAATGACGTACACGTAGGCGCCTTCGGAGACGGGCTGGGGTATCTGGGCGACCTCGATCGGCTCGGCGATGACCGCCTCGGGCCCGGCGTAGCGGAGAAACGTCACGTCGCAGGTGCCCGGCGGCGAGCTCCACAGACACTCGAAGCCAGTGAGCACCAGACCCGATCCGTCGACCGCCTTGGTCACGTCGAACACGGCACGGGCCTCGCCGGGAAGGAGCTTTCCCACTCCCGGCTCGGGACTGCAGACATGGGCATTGGTCACCAGGACCGGAGCTTCCCCGAAGTCGGGGTGAAGCAGACTGCCTTTCACCACGAATCCGGTGCCCCAGGGCTCACCCGAGGCATCGGTGATCTTGGCCACCGACTCGGCGCAGTGCAGACCCCGCATCAGATGGTTGTATCCCACGGGTAGCGCGGTCCCGAAGATCTTCTCCAGTTGCTGGGGCGACTCGGGAAGCTCGACATTCGCCCTGCCCCCGAGGTGGAGCTTCTGATCGGCGATGGCGACGAGGAGGGGGTGATGCGGCTCCAGTTGCCAGATCTCGGTCAACTGCCGACGCAGGCTCTCCAGCTCGAAGGCGCGGACACTGCGGCTGGCGGCCAGTTGTCCTGCGGCGGCAACCGCTTCCTCCAGCGCATTCGGATCGTCCTCCGCAGCGAGCAGTGCCTCGATCTCGGTGGCACGGTGCCAGACCGTACGCACCTCGGGGTCGGTCTCTCTCACTTCCTCGAGAATGGTCGTGGTCAAGAAGCGGGTGTCGACCGCATCGGGCACCGTGATTCCCTCTCGGGCGGCGCGGCAGGTGAGGGCGAGCAGGTTGATCCCGTGCCAGGCCGGGTTGGTGCCGCCCCCGTAGGCGAAGCGGTAGGCGTCGATGGCGGCCAGCAGATCCTCGGGTCTGCCCCCGAGGACGAACCGTTGCTTGCGGATTCGCCCCAGTAGCCCAAGCGCCTCCCCTCGCTCTGTGGCGCTGTCGGCGACCTGGAGCAGCTCCGCGCAGGCGAGCTCGGCCGCATGCAGGGCGCCGGATTCGATGAGGACCTGGCAATAGCGACGACGACCGGCGCTGCTGATCGAACCCACCGCGGTCGCGGCGTCGGCGATGGTGATCACGTGGGGGAAGTGGCGGTGTCGCTGCAGCGTCTCCAGCGCTTCGTCGATCTGGGTCGAGTCGAGCGCGCCGCTCCAGATCTTGGCCGCGATCTCGGCGGCGATCGCGGTGATGTCGTCGGTCTTGCCGGCGTCGAGACTTGCGGTCAGCCGCTCACCGAGTGGGGAGTCGAGAAGTGACATCCCTCAAAGACCGAGCCCTCTTCGCACCGCCTCCTGGACGACCGGCTGGCGGAAGTACTTGCCCGAAGGATGGCGGAACAACCCGCCGTTGTTCACCGCCTCGTCTCTCACCGCACTTGCCTTCTTGCGTTTGTAGTCGTTGGCGATGAACGGGTCGGCGACACAGACCGGGTCGATGGTGTCGGCCACGTTCACCCAGTTGGGCAAACCGTCGGGATAACCGTCGTCCTTCGACCACTCCGGTCGCATGTTGTGCTGGATCTCGGACATGCCGAGGGGGGTGCCGAGGGTGATGAGCATGTCGACTTTCTTGGTGTCCGCCACCCGCTTGATGCAGTCGTAGGCGATCACCGTGCCGAGACTGTGGGCCACCACGACATGAGGCCCGTCGTCGACCGCGACCAGGTCGCCAACGAACCGGTTCCTCACCTCGTCGCGCACCTGGTAGGTGGAGCCGGACCGCGGGGAGTGACTGGTGTTGAACAGATAGTGGTGGACGTCGCGGAGCAGGACCTTCATCAGGGGCCTTTTGATGAACCATGGGAGCGGGACTGCCTCCAGGGCAGATGCGGCAGCCACCCTGGCCTCGGCCCCCGCCGACGGCGACACCGCCTGATCGGGAGGGCCCGCCTCAGGTGCTTCGGGCTCGTCCGGGTGGTCGAGGTCGTAGCTCTCGATCATCGACTCGAGGAATTCCCTCTCGGCACCATCGGCCTCCTCGATGTAGGACTCGTCGATCTCGGTGAGGGCGCCGGGCTCGATCCCCTCGTATTCGATCGACTCCTGGCCCGAGCCACCGGCGTCGGTGGCTGCGGCGTACATGACGTCGGCCCAATAGACCATCGACGAGGTGACCCCGTAGACGTCGAGATCGACACCGTCGCCGCCGTCCGCCAGGTCCCTCTTCCAGGTGGCGAGCAGCCGATCGGGCGACGGCTGGTTCATGATGCCGTGAACGAAAGTGATGTGGCCCATCGAGTCCCCTTTCCTCCTCGGGAGCGTACGCGCCGGTCGGGCCGCATGTCCGGGCGAGACCTGGGTGATTTCACCCCTGTCACGCTTCATGGCCTCCGATACAGTTGCCCGGGTCTGAGCATTTCCTAGCGAGGACTGGTGCGAGTGTCCGATCAGCTGTTACTCCGCCCGAAACATCGCATCGGGACCGACCGGTCCGGGACAAGGCGCAGACCGGTGCCGACCCCATCTCAGCGGACTGCGATCGTTGTCATAACGGTCTTCACGATCGCGATGGCCGGCTGCGCCGCCGATGAGGTCCCGCCACCGTTGCAGGCGGATCTCGTCGTGGCTTCGGGCCCCGTTTCGGTGAATCAAACCGAGGTCGGCGCTGGTGAGGGCGCAATGATCGATCTGGGCAGCCAGATCACTCTGGGAGCAGGGGCTCGCGGATTTCTCACAGTTCGAGATCTGGGCAGATTCGAGATGTACAAGCAAGCGGCGATCCGCCTCGCTAGCTGGGAGCCGGCGCAGGCGACTGCGGTCCTCGACGCCGGTCACGTCACCTTCACCAGCGATGAAGCGAGCGCCTCCCGTCTGATTCTGGAAACGTCGTCCAGCTCTTCGATCACGACGCTGGAGCCCGCCACCCGGTTCACGGTTTGCCAGCCGGCGTCCGGCGATACCTGCGTCGCGGTGGAGAAGGGATCGGTCGAGATGACTTCAGCCGGCGTGTCCGAAACCTACGAAGAGCGAGAAGGGACCTTCACCGAGGCCGCATTCCTGACCCGAGGTGAGCCGCCTGAACCGGCGATATGCCTTCCGAAGAGCGAATTCGACGCCTGGCTCGAGAATGCACGGCGCAACGAGGAGCCCCGGGCGCTAGGAGAGCTGGTGGGCGGATATACCGCCTGCGGCGCAGAGCCGCCAACAACTTCGAACGTTGTTGTGCCCAGCACCGAGGTCTGGACCGACACCGGCATCGATGTCGCTATGGGGGACACGCTCAGTATCGAGGCCCATGGCGCGATGACGCACGCCCCCGGCGGCCCGCTGCTGAGCCCCGACGGGGATCCCGCCCTGGCGGGGCACCCGTCCAACGTGGCCGGTTTGGAGGAGGCGAATCATGCTGCGCTGATCGGGCGCATCGGCGAAGATGGGGCACCGTTCGTGGTGGGCCGCGGTCGCGAGATCAGCGTCGAGATGGAAGGCCGTCTGTTCCTCGGGATCAACGATGTCGGGGTCGACAACAACGAGGGTGAGTTCGTGGGATTCATCACGGTGAGCTCTCCCTGAGCAACAGCCGTCACTCCGTCGCCGAGCGCGCCGAAGCAGATGGCGGCAAGGTGACGGTGAAGAGAGCACGACCTGGGTCTAAGGGTCCGGCCACTGCTCGCAGGTGGGCACATCCGTGGCACCGAGATCGATCTCCTGCTCCTCCTCCCCGCTCAAGTTGCGTCCCGTGCCGGCACAGCCCAGCTCGATCAGTTCGTCTAGTTGGAGCCAGAGACGAACGGTCTGATCGCTGCTGCCCGTGGCGAGCCATCTCCCATCGGGACTGAAGGCAACTGTCTCGACCTGCTCGGAATGGTCGCGCAGGACAACTGGGTTGGCGATCGGGTCCGTGGGGTCCGCAGCGGTGAGGTCCCACAGCTGGGCGTCCTCACCAGCGACGGCGAGCAACTGGCCATCGACCCGGAAAGCGATGTCGGTGACCCGGCTCCCCGTCTCGAAGGGGAGAGAGCTCCATGTGCCGACCTCCCAGAGCCGGACCCTCTCGTCCCAGCTCCCGGAGGCAAGCCGGCGACTATCTCCATCGAAGGCCAACGATGTGACCCGGTCCTCATGAGCGGTGAACCGCTCCGGATCGGCGTCCAGATCATGGAGATCCCAGACGAGTATCTCGCCATCCCGGCTAGCGGTTGCCAGCCATCGACCATCCGGGCTGAAGACCACACTGAGTACCTCGTCACCATGACCTTCGAGTCGTCTTGAAGACCTCGCCGCCATGTCCCACAACAGGACGACCTCGTCCTTGACCGCGATACCCAGCGTTCGGGAATCGGGACTGAAGGCAAGAGCATTGACACCGCCGTCGAATGGCGGCGGCGATGGTTCCAGTTCGGCCCCCGACGGATCGACGCTCCACAATCGGACCCTCATGTCGCCACTGCCAGTGGCCAGCCAACGCCCATCAGGGCTGAAGGCCATCGTCTCCACCCGAGCCTGCTCGAAACCCTTGACCGTCTCCTGCTCAAGCTCTTCCGGATCTGTCCCTGGATCCTCTACCTTCCACAGTTGCGCGGTGTTAGCAGCCGTTCCTGTTGCCAACCTCCCATCGGGACTGAAGGAAAGAGCCGTTACAGCTGAATCGTGTCTCAAGACGGCAGGCTGCGTCGACAGTTGATCCAGCATCCAGATGCGCGCCGAGCCGTGGTCGGACCCGATGGCCAGCCACCGATTGTCGGGGCTGAAGGCGAGAGCAGTGACCGGGCCGGCGAGCACCACCGGTTCCTCCGCTAGGGCGTCCATCTGGAACAACCGAGCCGCGTCATCGGGACCGCCGGTGGCAAGCCAGCGACCGCCGTCACTGAAGGCCACCTGTTCCACCCGGCCCGAGTGGAGAAGGACCAGCGAAGGCTCGGAAGGGCCGCCCGCCGTCTGCAGATCCCAAAGACGGGCGGCGTTGTCCTCACTGCCGGTGACAAGCCATCTCCCGTCGGGACTGAGGGCCAAGGAGACAACCGCTGCGCCTTGGTCCAGGACGACGGGAGGGTTCGACGGATCGGTGAGACTCCAAACTCTCACCGTGTTGTCCCTGCTCCCGGTGGCCAGGGAATCACCATCCGGGGTGAAGGCAACCTCGATCACGTCATGGAAGTGGCCAGAGAAGGTCACCGGCTCAGCGTCCAGATCGGTCATGTCCCACACCCACGCCTCCCCGTCGCCGTTCCCGGTGGCCAGCCGACCCCCTTCTTCGTCGAATGCCAAGGCAAAGACAAAACTGCCATTGTCCAGGATCCGGAACGGTCTGTCAGGGTTGGCGATGTCCCAGACCCCCGCCGTGCCGTCAATGCTGGCCGTGGCCAACCATTTCCCGTCGGGACTAAAAGCCAAAGCGGTGATGTCGTCGAAATGTTCATCGAGAGACACCGGATCGGCCCCAGGGTCTTCCAGGTCCCACAACAAGACGGTGTCGTCCATGCTGCCCGTGGCCAGCCACCTCCCCTTCGGGCTGAATGCCAGCGTCACGACATCACCTTCATGACCCGGCAACGGCAGCGGATCGGCCTCCAGATCTTCCAGGTCCCACAACAAGGCGACGTCATCCAGACTGCCGGTGGCCAGCCACCTCCCATCCGCACTGAACTCCAAGGCGGTCACATCCTCCTCGTGTCCGAGCTGGCCAGCCCGGACCGGGAGCGGCCGGCCGAGCGGGTCTTGCATCGCACTGCGCAATGCTTCCTCTGCTTCGGGGAGACGAAGGCTGTCCGTCTCTGTGGTTCGTAAGGCTTCCAGCGCGGTCAGGATCCTCGTCGTCCGAAGCTCCGGCCCCAGCTCTTCGGACACCGCGGCCAGTTGCCTCCCCACCGCAAGACGTTCCTGATGTTGCGCCTCGTTCTCTGCCCGGTTCGCCCACGCCGCCAGAACTCCGAACAACACTGCAACGACACCGAGCGCCGCGACACCCGCCCAGCTGAGAACACGGCGTCGGTTGGCCGCTTTCCGGCTGCGATCCAGATAGTCGGCGGCAGCCTCAAACGTGGGGTCATAGCGGTCGGCCCAGGCATCGCTTGGCTCGTTGTCGGTCCACCAGTTCACCGCGAGCTGCAAGTCGGGATCTCGGAGAAGGGCAGCCTTCCCTCGCCGCCAGCGGCCCGCGGCCTCGGCCAGACGGCGGTAGGTGTCGCGTGAACCGGCCTCCTCGCCGACCCACTCCCGCAGTCTCGGCCATTGGCGGATCAGGCTTTCGTGCGAGATGTCGACCACTCCGTCGTTGGACACGGTGACGAAGGACCTTCCCGGCTGCTCGAAATGACCGATGACCTCTCGGACTTCGTCGACCGTGGCCCCGGAGACGGCGGCTATCTCGCCCAACGGGGAGGGACGACGGCCCTCGCGACCGTCGGTCCCGAGCTCGGTGAGGCGCTTGAAAGCGACCTCGGCGATCCGCCTGCTCCGAGCGTCGGCCAGCTCGTGATACGCCTCGTCGGCATGTCGGGCAAGTGAGTCCTCGAGACCTCCCCCGGCTTCGTAGTGCTCCAGGTCGATCGGCCCCACCGATGCCCCGTCTCCCGCCCACAAGTCCCAGGTCCTCATCAGGGCGTGCTGAAGCACCGGCAGGATGTCGGGATCGCCTCCGGCGTCGTTGAGGAGCCGTTGCACCAGCCGAGGGGCGATCGCGCCCCCTCCCACCGCAACGGGACCGGTGATCGTCTCGCGCAGCTGAATGCGTGTCAGCCGGGGAACCAGGTACAGGCCCCGATTGATCGTCTCTGGCAGTTGGCTGAACTGGGAGCAATCGCCCAGGTAATCCGACCGCATGGTCAGGATCACGGCGACGTTGGAGCCCTCGCCGGTGGCCTCGATCAACAGCTGGACGAACTCCTGGTTGTCGCCACCGCCGCCTCCTACCCCCTGGAATCGGAACAGCTCTTCGAACTGATCGACGACGACCAGGAGGCGTCCGTCTCGCAAACGCTCGTCTCGTTTCGCCACATCGGCGAGACCGAGACCACTTCGTCTGAGGACTGCCTCGATCCGGTCAACGGCCACGAGCTCGTCGGAGCCGTCCCGACCGAGGATGTCAGGGACGGCCAGGGCTCTCGCCAGGTTGCGGATTGGATTCCCTCCGGGGCGAAAGCTGGCGATTCGCCAATTGGCCCCCAATATCGTCGAGAGCCCGCCGAGGAGTGCCGGTAGCAATCCCGCGGCGACCAGAGATGACTTCCCGCTTCCGGAGGCTCCCATGACTGCGACGAACCGGGACCTCCCCAACTCGGCGAGTAGCTCGTCGATCTGGGCATTCCGCCCAAAGAAGAGGTGGGTTTCGCTCTCGCGAAACGGCCGCAGCCCGGGGAAAGGGTTGAACAGTGATGACGACTCCGTCATCAGATGTTCGCGCCGGATCCCTCGAGTCGGGCGAGGAACGGCTCCAGGGCCTCCAGCCCGGAGGTGTCGATGGCGTTCAGCACCAGAGCCTGTGTGGTGCGCAGGGTGGTCTTGTGCGATGTCTCGGGCGGGTCGACCCACAGGGCCTGCACCCGATAGGGCTCGGTTCGGCCCCATCCGCGTACCTTCATGAGATCGAACAGCCGCATCCGCACCCAATGCTCGGTGCAGTTGCCGTAATAGATGAGCACCGCATCGCTGAGCACCATCGATGTCTCATGGACCTCACGCACCTCGGACTCGGATCCCTCCACCAGTGGAGAGAGAACGTGGCATCCGCGAGCCTCGATCTCGCTCTGCAGCCTTCCGGCCCCGTCGCGATCAACCGGGTCGGAGACCAGATACACCGTCTTTCCGTCCGAACTGGGCTCCAACGGCGGCTGTGAGGAGGCTCGAGACATCGCGTCCAGGACGTGGGTCTTGAACCGGGCTAGCGGAGCGCGAACGACTTCGACTCCACTGCCGACATTGGTTGCCTCGAGTCTTTGGATCAGCTCGACCTGCTCTTCCTCGCTTGGCTGAAGCCCTTGGTCCATCCAGATGAGCTGTGTCAGCTCATGTCGCGAGGCGAACTCTCGGGCGAGGTCCAACTGAAGATCGGGAATCGATCGGTCTTCGCCCTCAGGCCTGGCCCCGTACCTGGCGCCGAGGAGATGAATCGAGAAATCCGACTCTGATAGGTAGTTGCTGATCGCGGCGGACAGTTCTTCGGCCACCAGAGGCAAGTCGCGATCGGGAAGCATCCGATAGCCGCGTCGTTGCAGGTCTCGATTGAGGTCGTCCCGACTCTCCGCCACATCCGAAGTAGTCGCAGCGAGGTACACGGTGCGGCCCGGCGTCGGATCGGGATGGTTCGACTCACCGGCCAGCTCGTCGAGCAGATCAACGATGTCCTGAGCCAGGTCGTCAGCTCTGGCATAGAACTTCCAACGCGCCTCCTCATCCGGATTGAGGAGAAACTCCCGGAAGTGATCACCCTCCGGCAAGATCTCGTAGAACTCATACCCCAATAGTGGAGCCAGCGGACCCGGCAATTCGGTTCGCGGCACAGGTGTCTTCAGGACCTTGAACACCCGGCTCTTGGTCCCCACTTCGAGGCCGCCCCCGGCTCGTGCGGCTCGCACGAACTCATCCAGCTCTTTCCGGCACCACTCCGAATGCAGGTACCGGGGCGAGCAGACCGAGACCAAAGCCGCCACCTCTGCCAGGCGCTGTTTCAGCGACTCGGCGAACACATCGTTGCCCTGGAGCTTGTCGTCCCGCCACACCGAGACGTTGTGCTCCGGAGCCAGCTGTTCGAGCCGGGCGCTCAGGTGCTCGTCGAGAAGCGATATCCAACGTTCCTTCTCAGGGCCAAACGGCTTGTTGTCAACGTGGGTGTAACTGATGAAGACGGCGTCATGGGGCATCGATACTGGGCCCGGCTCCGACCACTTGGCGCTCATCTGTCCCCCCTTCACACCTCAGGGATCGACATGGTCAAACCCCTCATTCGTGCGCTGCAACCCTACTGATCATGGACTATCCGTAGCCGGTGACGACATGCTGGACGTCCCCAAACCAGGGACTCCCCTCGCACAGCCACGGCGGCGTCTTTCCGTCCAAGGACGTCTGAGGTGGCGTCACTCGACCGGCCGGAGTTGATCCCCGGCTCGATCAGGTCTGGATAGGGGGCAGTGGCTTGGTGGTCGGCCCGTTGATGATCGCCCCGGAGTACTCGTAGCGGGAGCCGTGGCAAGGGCAGTCCCAGGTCCGGGCCCGGCTGTTCCACCCCACGATGCAGCCCATGTGCTGGCAGCGTGCCGAGAGCAGGTACGTGGTGCCGTCATCGTGGAGGTAGGCGGCCACCTTCTCCCCCTCCACCTCGACCACGGCACCTTCCCCGGGTCGGAGATCGAAAAAGGAGCGGCTCACCGTCTTCACGATGAGCACGTCGGAGGGGGCTTCGTGTGCCACACGGTTCGGGACCACCCTTTGGATGTAACGACGGGAGCCGGTCATCCCTTTGTTCCCCACCACCACCAGGTCGTGGTCGCCGGCGTGTCTGGAGATCTCGGCGGCCGGGTTGCCCTTGACCACGATCCGTTCCATATCCTCGTCTCCGAGTCGGGTGGCGGTGTCACGAAGCACGATGTCGCCGATGATCTCATCTCCCACGTAGATCAGGGTCACTGCGGCTCCGAGCGTCTGGGCTAGGGCGTGGCCATGGCGGGATGCCTGGTGGGCGGTCAGCGAGCCGTCGGTAGCGATCAGGACCCGGCTGAAGTTGTGTCGCCGGGTCGGGTCGGTGGTCCTCACCACCAGTATGTCGACCGGTGAATGGTGGGCCACCTGGCCGGGGATGCCGCCGATGTTGAATCGGCGGGCCCGGCCCATCCCGTGGTCGCCGATGACGAGCAGGTCGGCGCGGAGCTCGGCGGCGGCGGCCATGATCGAAACGGCCGTTTCCCCGGTGCGTTGCTCTGCCTTGGCCTCGACCCCGAGGCCGCGGACCCGCTCCACTGCTGCGCCGAGGACGTCGGCGCCGCTCCCCTGGCCCATTTCGTCACTGACGTTGACCAGGATCAGCTCCGCCTCCAGCTGCCCGGCGAGCCCGGCCGCGGTGGCCTCGGCCAGGCCGGAGGTGGGTGAGTCGTGGGCTCCGACCAGGATCCTTCGATAGGAGCTCAAAACGGTTTCAGCACCATCAGATAGAGGATGAACACTATGCCCACGAACCCGGTCCCGGCGGTGAGGAGTGGGTTGCCGGAGTCGAGCACCCGAGCGAAGTCGTCCCGGGACACGGTGGTGCCCGACTCCATCAGCTCCAGCACCATCCGGACCCTTCGGAAAGGGCCCCGGGCCAGGGGGAACATGAGCACTCCGACCACAATGAGCAGGCCCAGCGAGACCCAGATCCAGCCCTGGTCGAACCATCGACCCACGATCCCGGCTCCGATCCCGCCCACCAGGAGGACCAGGGTCGATACGTAGAAGGCGCTCACCGTGGCCGCGCTCAGCTGGAGGATCCCGGCCACCTGTTTCGGCTCACGGATCCTTCGCATCAGGAGGGTGGACGCCATCGAGGTGCCGTGGGCAGCGACGAAGCCCACCACGCCAATCAGATGGATGAACTTCCACCAGCCGTAGCTCATGGCGAGGAGCGCAGGCTCTCGCCCTGACCGTAGATGAGGCGACTCGCCTGTTTCGGGGGAACCGCCCTACCGATCCCGTTGCCTCGCCCGGTGACCACCACCACCTTGCCGACCAACTCCACGATCTCTCCAACGATGGGCCGCCGACTGTAATCCAACCTCGATTCAGCGGTCGGCTCCCCTGACATCGACCGCGGGAATGCCACGACGCATCACTCGATCAACCGGTGCCCATTGCACCGAGGTGTACGCGATCCCCCTGCTGGTCACATCGGGTACTTCCAGCCTTACTCGAACGGGTACCTCGACCTGGACAAAAGGGAGCCTGCCCAGCGCATGGCCGAAGAATCCGGGGCCTCACCTTTTACTCGAGCCGGCCCGCGACAGATGCCCGAGCCGCTGACGCGGCACACCGTCTCCCGGTGGCTGCCGTACTCGAAGCGCAGCCGCTGGCCGGCTTCGAGCGTGGTCTCGTGGACCGAGTAGTCGATACCGTCCTCCTCGAGGACGAGCCGGCGACTCTTCCATCCCTGACCGGAGGCATCCCTTGCAGTGCCGAGAATCACCTCGACGCTGCGGATGATCACGGGCGTCGGTTGCCGGCCAGCCTGGCCAAGGCTCCGAGGTTGAGGGTCCAACCGACACCGAAGACCCTGTCCGAGAGGAGCCGACCTTGCGGATTCCAGTAAGTGCTGCGCACTCGTTCCAAGGTCGGCATGCGGAAGTCGTAGGGCACGAAATCGGCGACCTTCCCATGCCAGGTTCTCTCATCCGCGGGTTTGCGAAGCTCCTGGATGATGGCGACGACCCCAACGATCGCAAGAGCGATCCTCCACACGTCCCTGACCGGTGACTTCCTCTTCTCGTCGTCCATCGCCCCGGAGGCTACCCGCACCGGAAATCCCAGTGCGACCCCTCATGCCCCAGGCGTAGGATCAAGTCGAGAGGTGCTTCCGTGTCGGCAAAGCCCGTCGTCTTCATCAGTCACAAGCACTCGGACCGGACGATTGCCGAAGCAATTGCCCGGTTCGTCAAGAACAAGAGCGCGGGGAACGCCCGCGTCTACCTCTCCTCGAGCCCTGACTTCGAGGGGCCGCGCTTTGGGCAGCCACTCAATAGCGAGTTGAGGCATGCCCTCGGCGAATCCGACCTTGTCATTTTGGTCTATACCGACGACCGGGAGGATTGGTCCTACTGCATGTGGGAATGTGGGGTCGCGGTCGACCCGAAAGAGGAGCATCCAACGACGGTCGTTGTCGTGCAGTGCACCGCAGACGAACCGAAGCCATTTGCTGATCAGCTGCGGGTCGATGCCCGAGATCTCGACTCTGTTCAGGCCTTTGTCAAGGCCCTGCTGGCCGGCACCGACTTTTTCGCCCGACGGGACGAGCCGATGACCGGGTTCGCTCCCGAGGGGACCGAGCTCCGAGAGTTCGCCGCCGAGCTTCATGGCGCCCTCGCCGACGTCATTCCCACCGGGATCGGTGCCGAACGGAGCACCCCCACGTCCCCGTTCCTCAGGGTCCGTCTCAGCAGCCAGGCGGCCGACGAGATCCGTACCGCTTACCTCGCCGAGGCAGGGGAGCAGAACGTGAAGATCGTCGAATCCGAGGCCCTGATAGTCGAGCAAGACGGAGCGGGGGCGTTGTTTGGGATGCAACTCGGGCCTGACTCGACCTTGGGCGACGTGCTCGCCGACTGGCGCAGGGAGGACGTCAACTCCGGTCAGGAAGCACGTTGGTTCGATGCGCTGACCGACCAGATCGAGGCGGCGCTCGTCGGCAGACTGCGCCCGGTCAAGTGGGCCGCCTACCAGGCGGTGAAAGGTCAGACTGACTTGCCCTTCGTGGCCGGCTCCCGTCAGGTGGCAGACGGCGTGGAGTTCGATGTGTACATGGTGCCAATCTCTCCCCGACCGATCCCAGTCCGGGAGAGGATGCTGCCGATCGAACAGACGTATTACAAGAACGCGGCCAAGGAGCCGCTGCAAGGGATCCTGCTGGCCTCGCTGATCAAAGAGATGGGGACGCGAGATGTGACCCGGCTTCCAATCCTCGATGGGAAGAGCGCCAGGTCGATCGTGCACCGGGCGACGATCAACGAGTACCTGGCGGAGTGCGCCATCAACGCCGGAACGGTCGAAGGACTCACCCTGGCAGACCTTCTGGACGACAGCGCGGATGCCCTCGCCAATTCGTATGTCGAGGTTCCCCCGGACGCCACCATCGAGGAAGCCATGGACGCGATGTCCGGCCAGGAAGGTTGTCAGGACGTGTTTGTCACCGAGAACGGGGTGGTCCTCGGATGGATCACCAACGTCATGTTCATCGAGGAGTGAAGTCGATCACATCTGCGAAGCCTTGTGCTTATCCGACCGATCTCAAAGCCTGCGAGAGCTGATCGTGAACTTCGTCAATGTCGTCGATGTCGAGTGTCCCATCGAGGACGTCTTCGCGTACTTGGCCGACTTCGAGAACGTGCCATCGTGGAACTACGCCATCGCCGAGACAGAGAAGACATCCGACGGGCCGGTCGGAGTAGGGACCACTTACAGGCAGGTTCGAACCCTTCCAAACAGGAGCGAGGAGAGTTTCGAAGTCACCGTCTACGAACCTCATCGGTCCCTCGGCCTCAGCGGAACACTCGGTCCCTTCGCGGCCGAGCTGGAATACCATCTCGATCCCTCTGAGCGCGGTACCCGGGTGACGAACGAGGTGGAGCTCCGACCACGAGGAATCCTCGGAATGGTCGGCCAGTTGGCGGCCTCCCGGGTCAAGGAAGCTGTCGCCGACAACCTCGCCGTGCTGAAGAGGATCCTGGAATCTCGCTGAGGTTGTGGAGGGGGTCCGTCGGTCAGGGATGGGTCGTTGGGGCTACTCACCCGTCGGACCATCCTGCCGATGCTTCCGCCATCAGAGCAGAGGGCCAGGTCATGATTCCATCGCAACTCGGTCGGATGATCCTCGACAACCAGAGGTCGACTGCGGATGAAATGACGTCGACTCAGGAAGACTCCGCGTTTGACCGCATCGACGAACTAATCGACGAGGTGGCCGCGCTGCTCGAGGGTGATCGACGGCCGGGAGGTCGATCCTCCCGTAATCGTCGGAGGCCGGTTAACCGGCCTTCTGGATGATCCCTTCCATTTCCTCCATGTCGAATCCACGCAGAGTCGTGGTGCGCACGTTGCCAAGAGACGAGATCCTGAGGGCGGCCGCAGTCGCCGTCTCGTCGTCTGCCAGCTCGATTATCGCCACCACGTCGTAAGCCCCCATGGTCCACACGATCTCTTTCACCGTGCCTCCCATGTCCTCGACCATCTCCTTGAACGCCCCGGCCCGCTTCGGCGAGTCCGTGTAGTTGCGCATCCCCTGGTCGGTGAAGTTCACCAGACTGACATAGGTAGCCATCTGCCACCTCCTTTCCCCCCGGCCGTCGATAGTTCCGAACCTACTCCACTGAGTTGCCTCGCGGAGCAGAGTGTCCTGTTGCTGCCCGGTGCCACTCTCCCTTCTCGAGGGACTCGCGAGGGCCAAGGCTGTGGGCTCTCCGACTCCTGTCCAGACGTGTCACTGAGCTCAGATTCGTAGTTACAACCCTTCTTTGCCGTGGACCTCCCCGGGTCAGCCGGAGTTCATACGCGAACGCTTCTTGATCGCCCGAAAGCATCGACCCATCGATCCGTCATCTGCTCAGGTTCGCCCATGCGATACCCGGTGTGATTGTGGAGCGGGCACACCGCGCCAGACGAAGGATCCAATTGGCTTCCGGTTGCTGGTCATCGCATTCGAGACCTCGGACGCGAGCGAGCTAGTGGGTGAAGAGCTGGCTGGCTGGGCCGTGACGACAGACGCAAGCGATTTCGCGACCTCGGGTATCGGAATCCATGCATGGGCGAGCACGTAGGTGATCTCCTTGGAATTCGAGCGCCCCTTCGAAGCATTCAGCCCGGGGCAAGCGCGAGCCCGGGATGGAGGCAAGTGCCTGGCATGGACTCTCCCGGGTTTCAACTCATGCCGAGTATTCGAGTTGTCGATCGCCGAAATCATCGAGGACCGCACGTGCAGCCAAGAAGCCTGGTGCGCCGCTGACTTCACCCCCGGGATGAGTGCCCGCCCCACACATGTACAAGGATCTGATAGGGGTCCGATGCCCGCCGCCCTCGAATAGGCGATCGCCCAGTAGTTGCCCGGCCGAGTGATCGATGTGATGGATGTTTCCGCCCGTCATTCCCAGTCTGGTCTCCATATCGAGAGGGGTGTACAGGAGGCGATCGATGACAGAGTCAGCGAAGTTCGGTGCATAGTCCGAAATGGCCTGCACGACCTGGTCCGCCACGTCTTCTCTCACGGCATCCCAAGATCCTTCGACCAGTTGAGACGGCTGGAACTTCACCCATGCCGACACAATGTGCCGGTCTGGTGGTGCAATCGACCTGTCCAGGATGGTGGGCGTTTGGACAGTCACGACTGGATATCGAGTGGGGATCCCGGCAGCGGCGTCCTCCAGCGAATTCCGGATGTAGTCGATCGATGGAGCAAGTCGAACCATGGTCACGTCGGTTGAGTCCATCGACTCGGACAGTCGGGCAGCCCAGTTCGGTAGCTCGCGGGTGACCGCGTGCATCTTCACCGAGGCGCTCCTCGCCTGGAGGCTGCCCAATCGGGTTCGAAGTGTCGGATCCACATCGGTTGCATCCATGAGCGAGAGAAACGTGCGGCGCGGATCTGCATTGGACATGACGGTTCTCCCCCGCACTACTTGACCATCTGCGAGTTTGACCGCAGATGCACCGCCATCGTCATCCAGCAGAATTCGACTGACCTCCGCACCAAGGCGAATCGTGGCTCCGGAGTGGACTGCTGACTCGGCAAGCGCGTTCGAGAGCGCCCCCATACCCCCGGCAGGCAGGCCCTGATATCGAGGGTCTACGAACATCGAGGGTTGGATCGACGCCCATCCCAGCAACTCACCCGGCTTGTCGAGACTGGCGATATCCATGTTCGCGGTGAGAGCTGCCTGAACCTGCTCGGATTCAAAGTATTCGTCGAGTACTTCAGCAATCGTGGCCTCGCGTAGTCGGTCGAGAACCCGGCCCTCCTCGGATCCCTCTAATTGTTCGGCCAGTTCCTCGAGGGTGGGAGGTATCTCGAAGTAGTACCGCTCGAAGATGCTTCCGGCGCGTCGCCAGAACTCGAGCCAGTCCGGATAATTCGATGCATCAGACCGGGAAAACTCGGCAATCTCGGCCGAGGTCCGCTTCACGTCCCTGAAAACGCGTAGTGAGCGTCCGTCGGGAAAGGGAACCAAGAGAATCGGATCCAGCGAGAAGACGCGGAAACCATGCCGTTCCAGGGCTAGGTCCTCGACTATGCGACTCTGGAGGATGTGTGTCGTGAACGAACAGCTCGAGATATGACATCCGGGGAATAACTCCTCGGTTGCCACCGCTCCACCCACCATGTGCCGGCGCTCCAAGACTATGACCTTCAGGCCGGCACGCGCCAAGTAGGCAGCTGCAACCAAGCCGTTGTGGCCCCCTCCCACGACAATCACATCCCAGCGATCCATTTCAGACCTTTTCCTCGTTGTTGTGTCTTTGACATAGGTGGCCCCCTGTCGCTCGTGGCCCTCGTTGAGCGTCATCAGGTCTCTCCGGCAGCTGACATCGAGCCCAACTGTCGGGCGGCCACGTGACAGGCTGCGAATTGATCATCCACGAGCCGAAGGAGCGGCGGGAGCTCCTCTCTGCACAGATCCTCGGCAAGAGGGCAACGCGGGTGGAATGGACACCCGGGCGGCGGGTCCGCCGGGTCGGGCACTTCCCCCGCGACTCCTGAGGCATCGATCGTCGCCTCGAGATCAGGGTCAGCGACGGGGACTGCCTCCTGCAGCGCTCGCGTGTAGGGATGGAGGGGTCGGTCACTGACTGGCTCCCAGGGCCCTGCCTCGACAACCCGACCCAGGTACATGACCGCGATGCGGTCGGAGATATGACGGACCATCCCGAGATCGTGGGAGATGAAGACATAGGAGACAGAGAGCTCATCCCGGAGATGGCCGAGGAGGTTCATGATTCCGGACCGCACTGATACATCCAATGCCGAAACCGGCTCGTCGAGGATCAACACCTGGGGTTCGACGGCCAGTGCCCGAGCTATGCCCACACGCTGCCGCTGACCACCCGACAGCTGGTGCGGGTAGCGGCTCGCGAACTGAGGTCGAAGCCCCACCATTTCCAGGAGTTCGGCGATCCGACTCGGACGCTCTCTGGGCTCTCGAAGTCGATGGACCTCGATCACCTCCTCGAGCGTCCGACCAATTGTCTGACGTGGGTTGAGCGAGGAATACGGGTCCTGGAAGACCATCTGGATACTTCGCCTGACATCCCGAAGCTTCGAGCCATCCAACCTGGTGATGTCCTCGCCATCGAGCGAGACGGTTCCCGAAGTCGGTGATTCCAGCCTCACCAGAAGCCGGGCAAGCGTGGACTTACCACACCCGGACTCACCAACGATCCCCAAGGTCTCACCCCGGTGAAGGTCGAGTGAGACACCGGCGACGGCTTTCAGGGTCTGACGCGTCGAACGTATCGAATAGACCTTGACCAGATCACGTGCGCGGAGCACCACGTCGGTCATGCCACCCACTCAGATGGCGGCACCCAACAGGCGGCTGTCTGCGTACCTTCCCCCTGACCGCTTCGTCTTGTGCCGGGTGGCATCTCGACGGCGCACCGGGCCGTGGCGTGGGGGCAACGGGGATGAAAAGGACAGCCCGATGGCTGATGGGCAGGATCAGGGGGCGTCCCCGGTATCTGAACCAGTTGGGGTCGCTCCTTCCCCCGAACCGGGGGCACGGCGGCCAGGAGCCCTGCCGTGTACGGGTGCTCAGGATGACGAAATACTTCTCGAGTCAAACCCGATTCGACGATGTGACCGCCGTACATGACCAGCATTCGGCCTGCAACGCGGGCGACCACGCCCAAATCGTGGGTGATCCAAACCACCGCCATCCCCAAGTCGGTCTGCAGCTCACCGACAAGGTCGATGATCTGTTGCTGGATGGTGACGTCGAGAGCGGTGGTCGGCTCGTCTGCGATGAGGACCCTGGGTCGGAGCGCCAGGGCGATGGCGATCACGACTCGCTGACGCATTCCCCCTGAGAATTCGTGGGGATATGCCGCGACTGCCCTCGCCGGCTGGGGGATCCCCACCTGCTCGAGGACTTCGAGTGCCCTTTCCCGTGCTTCCTGACGGGAGTGTCCGTGCGAGATGAGGACCTCACCGATCTGATCGCCGACCCGCATGAGAGGATTGAGCGAGGTCATTGGATCCTGGTACACCATCGCCAGATCAGCCCCCCTGATCAGACGGCGCTTCTCTTCGGGAAGCTGCAACAGGTCGACTCCGTCGAAGACGACACGTCCCTCCACGATCTCCGCCGTGGGTTGTGGATGGAGTCCCATCACGGACAACATGGTCATCGACTTTCCACATCCAGACTCTCCGACCAGAGCCACCGTCTCCCCGGCCCAGACATCAAAGGACACCCCCCGCACCACGTCAGCGGGCCCGCCGGATAGGTGAAGAACCGTGGTCAGGTCTCGCACCGAGAGAACAGGGCTTGTCATGCTGGTTGTTGGACCACGACTTCGAGGTGTGTCGGCTGGACGGATGCCGGATCGGGGAGACGAAAGCCCCCTCGGCCGGGTAGCAGCGCCCCCATGGTCACCGCCTGTGAGGCGCCGGTAGCGGCCGGAAGGTTCCCGGCCAGTTCATGAACTGTGAGGAACCCGACCAGAGCTATGAAATATGACTCCTTGGCCGAAGACGGGATCCCGAACTCGTCCATGAGGCGTATGGGAGCTCCCAGCTCCTCCGAAAGCATCCCCATGAGCGTTGGGTTGTGAACGCCCCCACCCGCCGCGACCACCTCATCGACATCATGCCGCCGACATGCCTGCGCCACCGTCACCGCGGTCAGTGCGGTCACCGTCGCCACCAGATCCACGTCTGTCACGTCACCGACTCGAGCCGCGGCGTTCAGCAGATAGGAGAGATTGAAGAGCTCCTTCCCGGTTGTCTTCGGTGGGGGCTGGCGGTAATACGGTTCGGCCAAGAGCTCGTCGAGGAGTCCCTGGTTGACCTGTCCCTTGGCTGCGATGCCGCCATCGGCGTCGAACCAGTCACTGCCTCCGGTGATGTGCGCAACTGCAGCGTCGATCAGAGCATTGGCTGGGCCGACATCGTAAGCCACCGGCTCTCTCCCCCCACCCATGACCGTGATATTGGATATGCCTCCGAGATTCAGAGAAGCGCGGATGATCTCGGAATCGCCCAGCAGGAGCACGTCGAACAGTCCAGCGAGCGGAGCTCCATGCCCACCTGCCGCGATATCCGCGACCCGCAGATCAGCCACCACCGGCAGCCCGGTACGTGCCGATATCCACGCCGGCTGCCCTATCTGGAGGGAGCCGTGCACATCCCCATCCTCTACCCAATGAAAGATGGTCTGGCCGTGAGAGACGATCAGCTCCGCATCCGGGGCGAGCTCCCGAATGGCTCTGTCGGCCGCAGCTGCGAAGGCCTGGCCCACCCCCGTGTCCAGCCGACAGACCGCTTCGGCAGTCGTCTGTGATGGAGGCAGCGTTGCCTCGAGGCTCGCCCGCAACGAGTCCTCGTAAGGGACCGACATGTGACCGAGCGGGCGAAGCCTGACCAGATCCCCGTCCAGCTCGAACCTCGCTGCTGCAACGTCGATGCCGTCCATCGAGGTACCAGATATGAGGCCCACGACGGTCATCCCCTCAGTCACCGCCTTCCTCCAACGCAGCCCTGACACGCCCTTGGTGCTTGGTGAGACGCCGACGGGCGGTCTCCGCTTCCAAACCGGTGATCAGCATCAGAATCGCGACCTTGACCTCGCCCTCGGCCAGAGCCAGCGCTCGGTCGGCTTCCTCTGAGGTGGCTCCGGTCGCCTGAGCCACGATCCTTCGCGCCCGATCTCGCAGCTTCTCGTTGGTCGCCTTCAGGTCGACCATGAGGTTTCCGAACGTCTTGCCGATCTTGACCATTGAGATCGTTGAGATCATGTTCAGGACGACCTTCTGAGCGGTTCCCGCCTTGAGTCGGGTTGAACCGACAATCACCTCCGGACCTACGAGGATCTCGACGACGTGATCGACGTGCTTGCCCAGCTCGGAGTCCGGGTTGCATGTGATACCGACCGTGCCTGCGCCTAGCTCCGCCGCCCGGATCAGGGCACCAATCGTGTACGGCGTTCGCCCGGATGCCGCCACGCCCACCACGGCGTCCGATTCGCCGACGTGGTGAGCGTCGATGTCTGCCGCGCCAGCAGAGGCGTCATCCTCCACGGCCTCCTTCGACTCGAGGAAGGCGTCTGGTCCACCGGCCATCAACCCGATCACCCGGTCTGTCGTGAAGGTAGGTGGGCATTCGGCGGCGTCGAGCAGTCCCAGCCGGCCCGCGGTTCCGGCCCCCACGTAGAAGAGCCGTCCCCCGCGTTCCAACCGGGCGACTACCGCGTCTATGGCACTAGCGATCTGGTCGGCCGCTGACCCGACTTCTCCGAGCGCCTTTCCTTGGTCGACCACCATCAGGTCTATGAGCTCGGCCGTCGACTTGAGGTCGAGGTCCGCAAGTTCGGGTCGGTGCTGCTCGGTGAGTAGGTGGGAGAGATCCATCGACTAGCTCTGCTCGGTTCGTGTTGGGTCGAGCAGGTCACGCAACCCGTCCCCGAGGAGGTTCAGCCCGACCACGGCCAAGACGATCGTCACTGCAGGGGCCACCATGAGCCACCAGCCGCGGGCAAAGAGGGTTCGAGCGTCGCTCACCATCAGACCCAAGGAAGGATCGGGCGGCTGGGTGCCAAGACCGAGAAAGCTGAGACTCGACTCGGTGAGGATCGCCCACGAAAGGGCCAATGCCACCTGGACGATGATCGGGGCTGTCACGTTGGGCAGAACATGTCGGAACAGGAGCCGTCCCGATCCGAAACCCAGGACACGACCAGCTTTGACGAAGTCCGATTCCCTGACCGTGAGCACAGGCCCACGGGCGACGCGAACGAAGATCGGTGTGTAGACGATGGCGATCGCGATGACCGTGTTGACCCAACCCCGGCCAAGGACGGCGACGATGCTCAATGCGAGGAGGATGGCGGGGAACGCGAACAGCATGTCCGTGGCGCGGCCGATCAGCCGATCTGACCAACCGCCGAAATATCCCCCGACTATTCCAGCAAGTGAGCCGACCAGCGCCGCAATGGCGACGGCGAACACAGCAACTCGTAAGGATGCGAGAACACCAAGCATCACACGCGAGGCGACATCACGGCCGAACTGATCGGTTCCGAGCCAATGATCCACCGAGGGTGAGGCGAACCTGATCGCAGTCTCTTGCGCGATCGGGTCAGATGGGGTGAGTCCAACGAGGGCAAGCAGCGCGACGAGCGTGAGGAAGCCAACGATCCCGAGGCCGATCTTCCCGTTCGGATTCCTCCAGAGCTGGCGCCAGGGAGTCCGTGCTCTGGCCGCGGGGGCAATGGGGCCGGCTTCTTGGATAATGGCGTCGGTCATGTCAGCCTCACGCGTGGGTCGATGCGGGCGTAGACCAGATCGACGATCAGGTTGACGAATACGAACATGGAGGCGATCACGAGGACCGTGCTCTGAACGACAGCGAACTCTCGCTGTGAGATCCCGGTGAGCACGAGGCGGCCGATGCCAGGGAGGGCGAAGATCTCCTCGACGATGATCGTGCCGCCCAGCAGGTAGCCGAATTGGATTCCGACGATGGTCACCACCGGGATGAGAGAATTGTGCAGGATGTGGCGATAGCGAACCCTGCGTGAGGTCAGCCCCTTGCCCTTGGCCGTGCGGACGAAGTCTTGCGCGCTCGCCTCCAGGAACGCCGAGCGAGTCGTGCGCATCGAAGCAGCTGCCAGTGCCACCCCCAACGTGATCGCCGGGTAGAGCTGCTGCTGAAGATTGATCAGCGGAGCCTCCCAGAAGTGGGCGTAGGAGGCGGCGGCGGGAAAGTAGCCAAACTGTGCCGCAAGGATGGCGATGATGAACGCTCCCAGGACGAAATTCGGTATGCCCAGGCCCAACAGGCCGAACGTCTGTCCGGCAGTATCTCGCAGCGTGTTGGGATTGGCGCCTGCCATGACACCGATGGCCACGCCGACGACACTCCCGATCAGAGTGGAGAGGATTGCCAATTCGATCGTGACTGGCAATGCGCTGGCGATGAGGGTCGAAACCGGTCGCCCACTCGTCACGGAGACACCGAAGTTCCCGGAGAAAACGCTCCCCAGCCACGAGAAGAACTGAACGACCAGGGGGCGATCGAGACCGTAGTACTGCTCCAGGGCTTCTCGTTGGGCCGGTGTCAGAGCTCCGGCCTCCAGTCCGAGGCGAGCTGTGATCTCGTCGCCTGGCAGGACGCGGAGGAGAAAGAACACGAGGACAGCGACCCCGAGCAGGGTGACTGAGGCATCGAGCAGCCGGCGCAGCAAATATCTGGTCATCAGTCGGCGTCCAGGGACCCTACGACAGCATTGTGAAACCGGGCGCGGAGGGAGTTGAGTGGCTTGTCGATGTCGACTTCAGGATGTGTCGCATTGGTGAGCAGGACCGCGCACAGATCACTTGCAGGGTCGATCCAGACAGAAGTGCCGGTGAATCCGGAATGGCCGAAGGCGCGATCCGACAACAACTCACCCGAAGCAAAAGGTTTCCATGGTGTTCGCTCGGGTGGGAAATACCCGCTGTCGGCCCGAGTGAGCTCATCCAGGCCGGGCGCCGTTCTGCTCATCAGTTGCCAACCCAAACCTCGGCGGGATCCCTGGTCCGAGACTGCCTGGTCCACGACCGCTGACGAGAGAATGCGAACGCCATTCCATCGCCCACGGTTGAGCCACATCTCCGCCAACTCTGCCACGTCGGATGCGGTGGAGAACAGCCCAGCGTGCGCACTGACGCCGCCCAATGCATAGTGGGCATTGCCGTCATTCACCTCGCCCGGATGGAAATCGGTGCGCCATCCGTCGAACTCGAGCCCGGCCCATTCCGCCATGCGACGTTCGAACCCGTTTCCTCTCTCGGTGGTTGCATATGTGGCGGACTGGGCCTCCGGCCGATACCGCGTGGACTCGAGCCCTAGAGGATCGAAGAGGAGCGACGTCGCCAACCGGTCCATTTCCTGGTCCCCCGCTCGCTCCAGCGCGAGCCCAAGGACCATGAAGCCGATATCGGAGTACTCGAATCGTGTCCCTGGAGTTGTGGCCAACCCCACTCGGTCGACCGCGGACAGAACTGCGCCTCGACCGGTGCCGTCCACATACAGCGGTCGCCAGCCCGGAATCCCTCCCCGGTGGGCGAGAAGCCGACGAAAGGTGACCCCTCTACCAAACAGACTCGTCAGCTCGGGCAACCAACCCGTGATCTCCTCGTCGAGAGAGAACTTGCCGCGATCGACAAGGGCGAGAGCGACGGCTGCCCCCGCAAGCGGTTTGGTCAGCGATGCGAGATCGAAGACGACATTCTCTGACATTGACCGTGACTCCGGGTGTAGGGCTGCATGCCCGAAAGCCCGGTGGTACACGACCTCTCCGTGGTGCCGAACCAGGGCGACCGCGCCGGCGGTCACCCTGGTTTCGACGGCGGTCTCCAGAACCGCGCTAACCGCATCCATCTGGGCCCCTTCTGTCGACCAGTCGGGGTATATCTCAGCCGCTGAGTGTCGCCGACCGCAATGACTGCAGGGATCCCGTCGGGTGGCTGACGAAGCCGCCGAGCTCGGGGGAAACCACCTGATTGCGGAAGCCTCGGAACAGCCATACCCATGGCGATTCATCGAGGAGGATGCTCGAGATCTCCTGATAGATCGGAATGCGCGCTTCTTGATCCGTAGTGGTGCGACCCGCGGCGAAGAGGTCATCCAGCTCTGGTGAGCTCAGCCCACCGACATTGGCGAAGACAGCGTCCGACGTGAAGTAGCGCACATAGGTGTGATGTGGATCGGGACCAGATCCGTTCTCAGAGAGAGCGGAATCAAAGTCGGCCGCCAACCAGCGATCGACATAGATGTTCGTCTCGAGCTGCTCGAGCTGTAGATCGATACCGACCTCAGCCAGTTGTGCCTGGAGGTTCTGCCCGATATTGACGTTCACCTCGCTCTCACCGGTGATGATGATGGTCTCGAACGAGACACCGTCGGCGAACCCGGCGTCCTCCAGCAACTGACGTGCCATGTCCTTGTCAGGCCCGTCACAAGGGAGACCGTCCCACGGATCGGTGGCGAATGGGCCCTCCACGTAGGGTCCGGTCTCCTGACCGAATCCGAACAGGGCGGCGTCGATCAGCTCCTGGCGGTCGATGGCACAGGCTATGGCTTGGCGGACCTCCTTGACGTTCAATGGCTCCCGCGAGCTGTTGAGGAAGAACGGGAAGTAGCCGAGTGCCGGCGCCTGCTCGACGGTCAGTGGGTCTGTGACCTGCTCGATCACGGCCGGGTTCGTCATCACACCGAGGTGGACTTCACCTGCTTGGAGCGCTGCCAACATCGATGTCTCTTCCGGTAGGACCCGGATCGAGATTCCTTCGACGGCCGGTGCGCCACCCCAGTAGTCGGCAAATGCCGCGAGCTCGACCGATTGACCTTGGTTCCACTCGGTGAAGGAGAAGGCACCTGTTCCGTTTGGCTCAGTGGAGACCGTTCCGGCCTCGATCGCAGCGTCCGACATGATCGAGGTATTCACCCGCGTCAGCACCGACGGAAGGGTGGCATTCGGCTCTGACAACCCCAATACCACCGTGTAGTCGTCAGGTGCGCTTATCTCGGCGATGGACGCGATGAAGCTAAGCCCCACCGCCCCCGTCTCTTCATCGAGGATCCGCTCCAGCGAGGCCTGGACATCCGCTGCGGTGAACGGATCACCATCGTGGAAGGAGACACCTTCGCGCAGGGTGAGAGTGAGCTCGGTGCCATCTGCGCTGTACTCCCAGTCAGTGGCAAGCCCCGGTTGAATCGTGAGCTCGGAATCGAGCTCGAAGAGAGTGTCGTAGACCAGCTCCAATGCGTCGATGGTCTGAAAGGCAGTGGCCAGGTGAGGGTCGAGGTTGTCGATGTCCCCCGTGCGCCCTACGACCACCGTGCCTCCACCGGAGGGTTGGGTAGTGGTTGGCTCGGCGCCTCCGCCTTCCGTCGTGCTCGGAGCAGCACTCGTTGTTCCTGATCCTTCTGTGGTGTCGGTGACGGTTGGCGGCGCGCACGCAGCGATCACCATGAGGATGGCGACCAGGACACCGGTCACCTTGTACGAAGGTCGCAGTTGCATGATGGCTCTCTCCTCGCTCGAGCATGGTCTGGACCTTTGGTCTAGACCATTGCTACCATAACTAGGGCAACAACAGGCGTCAACGGGGTTCGCACGTTCTTGCCGGAGAGGATTCGCGATGCACGTCGAGACCGTCTTAGGTCCCATCGAGCCCGAGCAACTTGGTCGTGTTCTCATGCACGAGCACGTCGATGCGATCGCCCTCGAAGGGTTGTATGGCTCGGATGGCGCTGACAGCCAGGTCGCGGTGATGGCCCTCGAGGTTCTGGAGAAGGGGGGCATCGGCACCATCGTCGACCTGACCGGACGTTCCCGTGTCGAGTCGAATCACGCGATGGCCGGTCTAGTCGCGTTGGGTCAGAGCATCGGCCCGCACATGGTTGCCGGATTCGCCTACTACAAGGATCCCTGGCTCGAACGGGCCGGCGCCGACGACCTCAGCACCCTCACGGACCTTTACGTGGAACGGGCCTCCGACATGGGCAATGGGGTCAAGGCCGGCATCTACGGCGAGATCGGAACCAGCCTCGACGAGATAACCCCGCGTGAGGAGCTCCATCTGCGCGCGGTGGCGAGGGCTCAGACCAAAACCGGACTCGCCATCTCCACACATTGCACCTTGGGCACCATGGGCGTGGAACAGGCGCGCATCCTGCTGTCCGAGGGGGCCGACCCCGCGAAACTCGTGATCGGCCATCTCGACCTCTCCCCCGACATCCACTACCTCGAAGCGGTGCTGGCGACCGGCGTCAACCTCGCCTTCGATACCTTCGGCAAGGAGTGGTTCGATTACAGGGTCCCAGGGAGCGAGAGCGATGGACCCGGCGAATTCGTCAAGTGGACGTACTACCGGGCCGACGACGATCGCATCGCGGCCCTCGCCGAGCTCTGCACCCGCGGATATGACGATCGAATCGTGTTGTCCTCGGATATGTCAGGCAGTGAGGCCTGGTTCAACCCCGGCACACACGGCAAGCACGGATACTCGTATCTTCCCTCGGTCGTGGTTCCCCGACTCGAAGAAGCAGGCGTGCCACGCACCTCGGTGAACAGAATGCTCGTCGAGAATCCACGAAGGATCCTGGCGATTCGATGAGCGACCTCACCATACGGCCCGCCGAAGTCGAAGACGCACGCGCCATCGCCGATCTCCACGTTCGGTCTTTCATCAAGTCCTACCAGCACCTTGCAACGACTCGCCGTGCCGCGGAAGGCGGGTTGGAGGAAAGGGTTCACCTCTGGGAGAGCCGCTTGGGTGAGCCGGCCAAGACGACCCTGGTCGCAATGAGAAATGACCGGATGGTCGGGTTCATCCACATCGGTCCCAGTCCCGATAAAGACGCCGACGACTCGACGGGTCACATCTACTCGGTTCATGTCGACCCTTCGCTCACCGGGGGCAGTATTGGTAGCCGACTCGTCGCCAGAGCCATGGAAGCTCTAGCCAAGGAGGGTTTCCATACAGCCACCCTGTGGGCGGTCAGCGACAACGAGAGGGCTCGTCGGTTCTACGACCGGCTCGGCTGGCTTCCCGATGGTGTCGTCCGGAGCGAGAAGCTGTCCGTTGGGAGCGAGGGAGGGGACGTGGTCGAAGTCTCTCGGTTTCGTCATGAACTCTCAGGCTCGGCAGGTGGCCGATGACGAGCACCAGTTCCCGTGGTGACGAGGCGGCCATACCCAAGTACTACGAAGTCCGCCAGTGGCTGAGGCAACACATAGACGGGCTCCCCCCGGGCACGCCGGTTCCGCCGGAGCGGACTCTCAGCGACCGTTTCGGCATCTCTCGCACCACAGTCCGTCAGGCTCTCCACGACCTGGCTGTCGAGGGGCGGATCGTTCGAATGCAAGGCCGAGGGACTTTTGTGGCGACGCCCAAGGTGAACCAGAACCTCCAGCTCACTTCCTACACGCAAGACATGAAGGCCCAAGGCCTTCGCCCCGGCGCACGCCTGATCGACATCACGGTCATCGAGTCGGAGCCGGACGTCGCCACTTGCCTCGAGCTGAAGGACGGCGCCCCTGTGACCCGGATCGAGCGAGTGCGCTACGCCAACGAAGAGCCAATGGCCGTTGAGACCGTCTACCTCGACCACCGACGGTTCCCGGGCATCGATCGGAAACTGAAGGAGGACGTATCCCTGTATGCCATCCTCAAGTCCGAATACCACGTGGTGCCTGCCGAAGGCGAGGAGACGATCGAGACAGTTCTCGCTCCCCCGTCGGTCTCCCGGCTTCTCGGAACCGATTCGACCACGCCGATGTTGATGCTCACACGCACCACGAGGGACCGCGCAGGTCGGCCGATCGAGTACGTCCGCTCTCTGTACAGGGGAGATCGCTTTCGCCTGACCACGTCTCTCTCGCGACCGTCGTGAGCCTTCCGGTAGACATACGCGCAGCTGCCGGCGACGGCGAACGAAGTAGAGGCGGTTGCCTGGGGCCACGAAGGGATTGCATCGCCAGACCCGGGATCGAGTAAGTCTCAACGCGGGGACGGCCGGTGGATCCCATCGCGTCCGGCTGGAATCTCGGTCTTCATCGCGTCGCGCAACGCTTCGAGATTGCTGACAACGCGACGCGCCCCCTCGTCGTCGATCAACGAGGACGCACTCGACTCCGACCGACAGAGAACCGAGGCGATCCCAGCGACGGGAAGCGCGGGCACCGATCCCAGCGAGCTCGAAGCCTCAGCAACAGCCAATGCCGCGTCCGAGGAGAAGGCAATCTCGGCGTCCGCTATCCGCCCCGCGTCGTAGGGGAGGTACCGGTAGGCTCGTCCGAACCGGTCAGTCCACTGGAGGGCCTGAGCTTCCCACGGTGACCTATATCCATGTCTTGTGAAGCATGGGATCCCGACTTCCAACTCTTCAGCTCGCCTGGCCGACACGAGCCTGGTTACCGCGGTTAGCTTCACCTGAATGGATGCGCGGAAGCGGGTCATAATCATCGGCGGCGGGGTGGCCGGTATGAGCGCCGCCCAAGAGCTGGCAGAGCGCGGGTATGCAGTGGAGGTGTTGGAACGGAACCCGCAGTACGTGGGGGGCAAGGCGCGATCGGTCGACGTTCCCGGCACCAACACCCGAGACCCCGACCGCTACCTCCCCGGCGAGCACGGCTTTCGCTTCTTCCCGGGCTTCTACAAACACGTCACCGACACCATGAGTCGAATCCCGTTTCGCCGCGCCGACGGAACCCTGAACAGGCATGGTTGTCTCGACAATCTGGTGAGCACCGAAAGAGTGATGATCGCCCGCTACGACAAAGAGCCGATCATCACCGATGCCAGCTTTCCCCGGTCGCTTTCGGACCTCGAGGTCATCGTCAAAGACCTCCACGGCGGCATTGATGTGGGACTGACCACCGAAGAGGAGAAGTTCTTCGCCGAGCGGATGTGGCAGCTGATGACCAGCTGTAGGGAGAGACGCTATACCGATTACGAGCGGCTCAGTTGGTGGGACTACCTCGACGCCGATCGATTCAGCAAGACCTACCAGACCCTCCTGGTGGCCGGCCTCACCCGGACTCTCGTTGCTGCCCAGGCCCGTTCAGCGAGCACCAAGACCGGTGGCGACATCCTCCTCCAACTCCTCTACACGATGATGACCCCCGGTGGCCAAACAGACCGGGTACTCAACGGCCCGACCAACGACGTTTGGCTCACTCCTTGGCTCGAGCACCTCCGCTCCATGGGCGTCGAGTACCACCACGGAACCCGGGTGACGAGCATGACTCTCAAAGAGGGGAAGATTGCCAGCATCGAAGTCAGTCACCCCGAAACCGGCGCCAGGACGGTGACCGGCGACCACTTCATCCTCGCCACTCCTGTCGAGCGGGCCGCTCCGCTCCTCAACCAGGCAATCGTCGAAGCCGACCAGACCCTCGGCCTTGTCAAGACGCTGGCCGAAAGTGTCAGCTGGATGAACGGCATTCAGTTCTACCTGAACCAAGACGTCGAGGTCACCAGGGGACACATCATCTTCAGCGACAGCGAGTGGGCCATCACCGGGATCTCCCAGATCCAGTTCTGGGACGACTACGACCTCGAAGACCGGTTCAACGGCGAGGTGAAGGGAATCCTCAGCGTCGACATAAGCGACTGGCTGCACACCGCCTACGACGGCGTTCTCGCCGACGACGCCCACGCCGAGCAGGTCAAAGACCTGGTCTGGGATCAGGTCGAGAAGAGCCTCAACGGCGGCGGGAAGACGCTGGTGTCGAAAGAAATGATCGTCCACTGGTACCTCGACCGCGACATCCGCTGGAACCCTGCCGAGAAACGGGACGACGACATCGAGCCCCTCCTTGTCAACACCGTGAACAGTTGGGCCTTGCGTCCCGAGGCCGTCACCCGGATCCCCAACCTGTTCCTGGCCGCCGACTATGTCCGCACCAATACCGACCTGGCGACCATGGAGGGTGCCAACGAGGCGGCGAGGAGGGCAGTGAACGGGATCCTCGCCGCCGACCGATCCGACCGCCCTTTGTGCAAGGTCTGGCAGCTGAGCGAGCCTTTGTTCTTCGCGCCGTTCAAGTGGCTGGACAAACGCCGGTTCGCAGTGGGTCAAGCGTGGAGCGCGCAGGTCCCATGGGCGATGAGCCTCTTCCTCGCACCCTGGAGCCTCACCTTCACAGCAATCCTCGCGATCAGATCGTTGCTCAACGTCATCAGACCAGGAGCGAGACGCGACAAGTGACCATCTGGGAGTACCTGCGCGACCCGGGACCCTGGTTCAACACGGAGGCGTACACCGCGCTGCAGATTGGATTGTTCACCGTAGGAGCTGTCTTTTGGATCGTCGTTTACGTGATCACAATCCGCCGGCTGGTCGCAGTCCACGAACTAGCCATCCCCTTCATCGCGGTGACACTCAATTTCGGCACCGAGATCACGACCTCGATCTTCTTCGTGCCCGACATGGGGTCGGTTCTGGTCATCGCTTACTGGGCGTGGATGGTCCTCGACGCATTCATCGTGATCGGCCTGTTCCGATACGGGCACAAACAGGTGAGGACACCGTACCTGAGGAAGCGGTTCCGACTGGTGATGGCCGGCTGGATCCCGCTCCTCTTCGTGGTCCAATGCACCTTCATCCTCCAGTACGACCTGCCGATGGCGCCCCTCAACTCGTTCATCATCAATCTGGTGATGAGTGCCGCGTTCATCTACCTGTTCTTCGTCCCCACTTCAGAGCCCAGCTCCAAGCTGATCGGCTGGTGCAAGTTCCTCGGCACCGGAATCATCGGAGTGATGTTCTACACCAAGTATCCCGAGAACAATGCGCTGACCAGCCTCTATGTGGCAGTTGCCCTACTCGACATCTACTACCTGGGCCTCCTTTACAAGCTCAGACCGCCATCGGTGCAGGATGCAGCCCCGGCTTGAGCACTGGGAGGACCGCTTCCTCCCGCCGGGAAGTGCCCCGTCGACCGATGAGCTCAAGAAGCACCGAAACCTGGTCTTCGTCTGTTTCCTGACCGGAGCACTCGCCCTCACCTACTGCGGGGTCTCGATCGTGGTGGGCTTCCCGGTTGGCGTCTACGCGATGGCAGCGAGTGGGCTGGCGATGCCAGCGTTGCCTCTCCTCGTCAAGAGGGGGATGAGCCGAACAGTGGTCGCCAACGCCTACATCGGGATCATCTTTCTCGACACCGTCCTGATCACCACCACGAGCGGAGGATTGAGCACGTCGATCACCAGCCCCTACGTCGCCATCATCCCGATGCTGGGTCTCATGCTCATCGGGGCCAGGGCGGGTCTGATCTGGTTTCTCGTGGTCGTCGCCGAGGTTTTGATCTTGGGCATCGCCGAGCTGGCCGGTGTCGACTTCCCTCTGACTTTCGATGCCGACGTCGACGCTGCTTTCAAGCTCGCCGCGTTCCTCGGCCTGGTGGTCATCATCTTCCTCATAGTTCGCGACTTCGACGCCACTGCGCAGACTGCGCTCCACCAAGTCGAGGAGGAGAGGGAGAAGACTCAGGCCTTGCTTCTCAACATCCTTCCCGAAGAGGTGGCAGAAGAGCTGAAAGCCACCGGTCACGCCCAAGCCCGGGAGTTCGACGAGGTGACCGTCCTGTTCAGCGATTTCCAGAACTTCACCGAGATCAGCGCTGATATGACCCCCACCGCTCTCGTCGACGAGTTGAACACCTGTTTCTACGCCTTCGACTCCATCATGCGGGACCACGGTCTGGAAAAGATCAAGACCATCGGTGACGCATATATGGCTGTTTCCGGATTGGCCCTGAACGAAGGGTCGTCGCCTTCCAACGTGCTCCAAGCTGCTCTGCAGATGCAGCGGTTCATGGACCGCCACGTCACCGCCAACCGGACAACAGGAAAGCCGGCATTCGAGATGCGGATCGGAGTCCATTCCGGGCCCGTCGTGGCCGGCGTGGTCGGAGATACCAAGTTTCAATACGACGTGTGGGGCGACACAGTCAACATCGCCTCCCGGTTGGAGGCCACTGGTGCGGTCGGCGAAGTCAACGTGAGCGGGACTACGTTCGCCCTCGTGGAGCATCACCCTGCATTCCAGTTCGAGCATCGGGGAAAGGTCGAAGTCAAAGGCAAGGGCGAGATAGACATGTACTTCGTCAGGTCTGCCCCACCGTCGGAGGCGGATGCATCCGAGAGTGCGCCCGGCAGCTCTTCGTGGTGGCTCTAGACCGCGGTGTCTGGGTTGGGGAGTAGCAAGGATGTGAGGACCTGGTCCACTCGGGGCGGGACCTCCATCCAAACCGGTGTCGGACAAGAGGTGGTTGGATCGCGGAGCGAGGTTTTGCGAATGCCGCTGGATCGTGACCTCCGAGGTCAGCCAGAACCTGGGCTCTTCGTAAATCGGCTGTTTGGTCCTGGACCGGCGCAACGGTTTGGTGGTCCAGACGCTGATCATCTCACCGTCGTACCGGCAGTTGGAACCGTGACAGGGCAACCCGCTCTCGCAACCCGGAGGACGTCTTCGTCGCGTGGTGGGCCGGCGGCGGTGCCGGTTCTAGATGCGGGTCACCGAGGGATAGACCTTGTCCTGCATTTCGGGTCTCTGCCACTGGGTGAGCACACCGGGTTTGGCACCGTATTCCTCTGAAGACCTCGGACCGTCCTCCTGCTCACGCATCTCCCGGATCCGGGTTAGGGCTACGTCGATCAGGAAGGTTCCGGGACCGTCGGCCTCGAACACGATCTCTTCGGGTTGCGCCACCATGGCCAAACCTCGCTCGGACTCATCGAACAGGTTCTGGGTCGTGATTACCACGGCGAGGTTCTCCGAAGCCCGCGCCCAAATCAGGTTCCGCCAGACCGTCCATAACTTCTTCTTGTCGATTCCGGCCGGCATGAAGATGATCTCAGCCCCTCGCAGCGCCAGGGCACGGGTGATTTCGGGCATGAACGCTTCGCTGCACATCGCCAGCCCCACGGCCCCGTGCTCGCTCTCGAATACCGGGTACTCGTCGCCGACCCGATAGTCGAAGTCCCATACCCCACCGGCGTAGATCCACGGCCCGGGCGGGTGAGTACGGCGGTAGACACCGCTGATCCTTCCGTCGGGCCCGACCAACTTGAGGACGTTGTAAGCCGCACGAGGCTCACCCGGTACTTCTTCCAGCGTTCCGAACTGGATGGTGACACCGTGCTCTTTCGCCGCGGCAGCCATCGCCTCCGTGGGGTCAAATGTCATCGGCGTGCGCCACGGCCCCGGATAGGTCTCAGGGAACGCAACGACCTCTGCACCCCGTGAGGCAGCGTACGAGACCTGCCGCAGGGCGTCCAACACATTCCGCTCGTCGTCCGGCGGACGGTGAGCGATCGGCTGGACGAGCGCCAGTTGAAATCCCATCGCTCCAGCTTACGACAGGACGAGCAGTCACACGCGACGCCGCGGACGCCAGGACGGGACGGCTTGGGTATCCCCACATCTCAGAGTCGTGTCAAACCGTTGGGTGTTGCTGGAGGGTCCCACACCTTTCGCGGCCAATGGTCTCAGGGGATGCTCACGAATATGACCTGCGACAGGTGCGAGGTCGGGGGCAACTGACATGGCCCAGCCAGGGCTTCGTTGCGTCGAGTAGAAACGCCCACGAAAAAGGCCCCCGTCGGAATGTCCTTCAGGGGCCCCAGTCTTTCAGATGTCTTGTCAGAGTTCTGTCAGCATTCCCCGGATCTTGGATCCGGGCATGCGAACTAGATCGACTCGACCTCTTCGTTGATTTCGATCCTCGGGGAGCCAACGACGCCGGCTTCGGTCATCTTGGCCTTGAGGTTCGGATTGTTGAGGAATGTCTTCGCCAACTCGAGGGTGTCGAAACCGGCGACAACGGTCACCAGGTTGGGATCCTCAACCGAACGATTCACTCTTGCGTACTTGGCTCCTGCCGTTGTGGGAAGGAACGTGTCGTACACGCTCTTCCACTTGGCATAGTCCGTCACTGAATGACGGATTGCAGTATTGATCATGAGTCCTCCTCATATAGCTGCATGTGTGACTCGTACTCTAACACATGCTTGGAGTTCTAAGTCGATAGCGGAACTCTTAGCCCCATGCATAGTTTGAGGTAGCTTGGTACGGAAGCAATGCAACTGAGTCTCAAACGAAAGGGCGACTACGCCGTCAGGGCCATGATCTCGGTCGGCCGGCACCACGGGACCGGTCTGCGCCAAGCCCGTCAGATCTCCACCGAGATGAACATCCCCTACAAGACCTTGACCCTAATCCTGGCCGGACTGGTCGCCGAGGGCCTGCTGGTAGCCGCCCACGGGCCCCGTGGAGGCTATCGCCTGGCACGCCACCCCAGCGAGATCAGCCTCCTCGACATCGTGGAAGCAGCGGAAGGACCGGCCACGTTCGACCATTGCGTTCTACGCGATGGTCCCTGTGACTGGGCACAGACTTGTCCCGTTCATGACACCTGGGCCCGCACCCATGCTGCCCTCACCCGGGAGTTGGCTTCCACTTCTCTTGCGGAGATGGCTGCAGTCGACGCCGCTATCGAGGCCGGTTCCTACCAGCCCGAGGCCCCTCCCCATATTCGGCCCACGGATCGACACGGCATCCGCAACTGACATCGGCTGGTCTGGCTTGATCACGCCGGGCGGTGTCGAGAGCGCGATGAGGGAAACGGGACGGCTCGTGCCGAGTGATCCCGGCTCGGATGTGTGTATAGGCAGGAGGGGTCGGATGAGCTCGGCTTGCGGGTTCACGGGGGCAGATGGCCCGGTAGACAAACGGAGCGTGTTGTTCGTATCGGAGGCGGAATGTGCCCTCGGGATGAGCCATCTCATTCCCACTCTCGATCTCGGTCTGCCGGGGGATTCTCGTCTCAGGAACAGCCAAGGCATCGCCGACAGCCGGTTCACCTGGGGGCAATCCGAATGGCTACCGGTCTCCGGGAGCTTCGGGCCCGACCGACGGACGGTGTCTACCAGCACACAGACGATTGTCGTGTGCTTCCGTCGGCCCGCTACCCACCCCGACACGTTGGCAAGAGTGAATGGCAGCAGTAGCCACCAGAGTCCCGTGATGATCGCGCTAGACGTGAGCCCGCCCCACACGTAGGCCTCCCGATCGTGGGGGGCAACCTTCGTTCGGGCTCGAAAGAAGCCGGCCACACCGTCGCCGGCCACTTGGACCGGCTTTGATTCATCGAGAAGTTGGCCCGCAGTCGCTCCGCCCACGCCGTGGATCTGAAGCTCCGTGACGGTATTCACGACCTGTCCTTCAACCTGCCGATGCGACTCTGTCCGGGCTGCGCGTGTCAGAGCCCTGAGGGTGAACTGCATTCGGAGCCTTACGGGTCGTGGAACGGTGGTGTGGGGTGCCCGCACCACGGCGGGGTTGGGGAGGCTGGAGTGGAAGTACGTGAACGTGCGGAGGACGGCGCTGTTCCTGGAGGAGTCGATCCGGCGGAGACTCGAGTGGGCGGTGTTCGAGCCCAACGAGCACACCATGGGCCCGGGTCCGGAGCCAGGTCGATGGCTTCCTCCACGGCATTTACCGCCAGGGCGCCTTCCCCGGGAACCGGGCTCAAGACGCCTACTTCGTCCGCTGCGGCCTCTACACCATGACCGAAGATGACATCGAGCAGAGCCGGTTGATCGTTTTGTCGGCATTGCCCCACTCCGACCCGGCGAGTTCGTGATCCTGCGAATCGGCTTGTGGTTGGGTGGCGACGACGACTGATCCGGTGTTGTGCCGTGGGGAAATGGGACGGCGCAGCGAGGCCTCTAGGTTCTGAGGCAGGACCGCCCCCATTTCCGTGTCAAACCCCTGGGTATTGCTGGAGAGTCCCACACCTTGCGGACCCCTCCTCGCGCACTGTCAATCTCGCCCAACGAAACTCACACGCTCGCGGAGCCAGGCCGCCATCCAGGCTTCGTCCACTTCATGTGCCGCGGTTGCGAGCATGGCATGTTCCGCTTGGTCAACATCAGGAGGATCTGGATCCCAACTGCCCTGATTGAGTTCCACGAACATGACAAGTGCCGCCCACGCGGCGCGTTTGTTGCCATCCATCAGAGGATGGTTCCAGGCCAGCCGGCACACCAGCACCGCCGCCTTGTCGAAGATGTCCGGATAGAACTCGTTGTCACCGAAGCCCGCTTGCGGGGCGTGCAACGCTGAATCAGCCAGATCCGACCTGGAAGCCTTGGCTAGCACGTCAGCGTCGACGCCGGTGACCTGCTCGGCCAACCACATGTACTCCGCCAGTGTGATTTACGGGATCACCGACCGAGACGTTCGAGCAACTCCCGATCACGCTCAAGTAGACGCTTCGCCCGGCTGGTGAATTCTTCATCCTCTCGGACCCGCTGGATCTCATTGCTGAGCGCTTCGATGATCAAGGCGTTGACGCTCGTACCCTGGACGCGAGCCACCGCCTCCGCATCATCTGCCAGGCCTTCGGGAAGACGCACAGTTGTTTGCTTGCTCATGGCTTCATGATATCGCGATATCGCGAACGCGCAAAGCTATTGAGGGGGTCCTCGATGTCAAACGCGCGCTAGGGAAACGGAACCGGTCGTCGGATTGAGCTGCCAGAAGTTCCCTCAGGTGCAGAAATCTGATAATCTGATCTCATGCCAGATATCTCAGCCACCGAAGCAGCAAGACGTTTCGCCGATTTGCTGGACAGCGTTGAGCACGCCAACGAGCACTACACGATCGTTCGGCGTGGGAAGGCCGTGGCACATCTCGAGCCGATCAACAGGGGCCGTGGATCCGAGGTGAGGGAGATCTTGAAGCGTCACAGACCAGATTCAGCTTGGGCTGAGGAACTCTCACGTCTCCGCGAGTTGGTTGAGATCGACAACAGATCATGAGCGTCGTGCTTCTGGACACGACCTTCCTTGTCGACACCGAGCGAGCCGACATCGATCTCGACGATCAGATCCACGAAGACGACGACATAGCAATTGCGGCAGTCACAGTCGCTGAGTTGGTCGTGGGGGTCGAACTCGCATCGCCGAATGCCAAGGCCGACCGACAGGCTTTCGTGGACGACATCCTCGCCTCGGTTCCAGTCATTCCCTATGACCGGGATATCGCTTTCGAACATGCGCAGCTTCTGGTGGCAGTAAGGCAGGCAGGGCGTCCTCGCGGCGCGCACGACTTGCTCATCGCGGCCACAGCTCGCGCCACGAAGCGCATTGTGCTCACCGCCGACGAATCAGCATTCGCAGATCTACCTGGTGTGACCGTCCGCCACTACCGAACCAACCTGTAGATCTCCACACCAGCACAGGCCATAGGGAAACAGGACAGATCTCATTCCCTCGAATGTGTGTATGCTATGCGCATGGCGAGAGTCAACGTATACCTTCCCGACCAACTTGCAGATGAAGCCAGAGACGCTGGGCTCAATGTTTCGAACCTGACGCAGGAAGCAGTCCGGTCAGCCCTGTCATCCATGCACACGGGCGAGTGGTTGAAGACGGTGACCGCACTGCCCCCGACGGGAGCGGAGCACAAAGACGTCCTGGCCGCAATCCGAGGAGCGAAGGACGAACTGGAGGGCATTGGCTGAGTCGCTCGTCCTCGACGCCTCGGCGATGGTTGACCTGCTCGTTGGTTCTGACCATGTCGCGTCGATCGAGGCACGCCTGCACGACGCAGAGCTACATGCTCCAGGGCACTTCGACGCAGAAGTTCTCTCCGCTCTTGGGAGGCTGCATCGAGCCAGTCGACTGACGACCAGACAAGTGACTGAGCGGGTCAACCTGGTCGCTTCGTCCCCGATCGTCCGTCACCCCCTCGCACCGCTACTTACAGGGGCGTGGCGGAGGCGCGGAAACCTGCGATTGGTCGACGCCCTCTATGTCGAGTTGGCCAGCCAGCTCGACATCTTGATCGTCACGACCGATCGTGGATTGGCCTCGGCAAGCAGAAGGGCCACATTGATCGAGCGAGGCTGATGATCAGTGAGCTCGCCGCCCAAGCCCGATAGGGAGCTAGGTGCGGTGGCTGGCGGGGAGCGGCCCGTGGAGTTGGAGAATTGGGCGATCGAGCCGACCGTGTCTAACGGGCATGAAACCCCCACCGAACCAGAGGCGATGGGTCGGTCCTACAGCGGTTGGACGGCAGTCTGACCGGCCAGCCCCTGTGGACGAGCGTGAGCCTCGACGGCGTCCTGGTGGCGCGCGAGGTGGCGAGGTCATCGAATACGACCTCGAGACAATGGCGGCGGTCAGGCGCCCGAAACTGCCCCGCTTCTACACATGGCGTGACAGCCACAGGAGCAACAACAGGGCCGGTGGTTCAAGACCAATCATCGCTCCTGCCAGGACCTTCCCTATGGCGGTGTGCGTCATCACGGCCGTGAAGTCGGCGCCTGATTCGGCGTCCGGCGTCACTCGCCGTGAGATCGTGGTAAGAATCGTTGGTAGTCGGACTAGAGAGAGTGGAATCCCATGTCTGTATCGACTGCATACACCGAGCGGGGCTCCGAGAGGCGCCGCCGCATGCTCGTCCTCGTGACCGCCTTCATGCTTGCAATGAGCTTGCTCGCCGCGATGGCCGGTCCGGCGGACGGAAAGCAACCCGATCCGCCGGGCCAACTGGTCGAGCTCCAGCTGCTGGCGTTCAACGACTATCACGGCCACGTCCGGGGAAACGAATCCGGCACCATCGAGGGCGCCGCCTCCGGTGGCGGTGAATACCTGTCTGCCAAGCTGGGCGAGCTCCGGGCGGGCAAGAAGTACAGCCTCACCGTGGCGGCGGGTGATCTCATCGGTGGTTCGCCCGCCTTCTCCGGGCTCTTCCACGACGAGCCGTCGGTCGAGTCGCTGAACGCCATGGGCCTCGACGTGTCCAGCGTCGGCAACCACGAGTTCGACGAGGGAGTCACCGAACTGCTTCGCATGCAGAACGGCGGGTGCCATCCACTCGAGAGCTGCTACTTCCCGGACGAGCCGTACGCCGGTGCCGACTTCCAGTGGCTGGCCGCCAATGTCGTCAACGAGTCCACCGGCGAGACCCCCTTGCCGCCGTACTGGATCGAGAGGTTCCAGAGCGTGAAGATCGCCTTCATCGGGATGACGCTGGAGGCGACCGACACGCTGGTGGCGGCAGCCGGCATCCAGGGATGGGAGTTTCTCGACGAGGCGGAGACAGCCAACGCCCTCGTCCCGATCCTGAAGTCCCAGGGCGTTGAGGCGATCGTGGTGCTGTTGCACGAGGGTGGGTCGCAGACCCCGCCGCCCGGAGCCGTCGATGCCTGTGTCGGCATCTCCGGACCGATCGTGGCCATCAACGACGCCCTCGATCCCGAGATCGACGCGATGATCACCGGTCACACCCATCTGCCCTACAACTGCGTGCTTCCCGACGCGGCGGGTGATCCTCGCATCGTCACCAGTGCCTACTCATTCGGTCGGGTGGTCTCCGAGCTGAATCTGATCCTGGACAAGCGCACCAAAGACGTTCGCCGCGACCTGAGCACGGCCACCAACCACGCCGTGATTCAGGAAGAGCTGGCTCCCGACCCTGCGATCACGGCGATCATCGAGAAGTGGACGCCACTCTTCGAGGAGGCCGGTAACACGCCGGTCGGGACGATCACCGCCGACATCAACCGTGGTGGGGTCGATGGGTCGGACCGTGGCGTCGAGTCGGCGGCAGGAAACCTGGTGGCCGATGCCCAGTTGTGGTCGACATCGTCCAACTTCGCCGACGTCGCGTTCATGAACCCCGGTGGGGTGCGCTCCGATCTGACGTATGCGCAGTCACAGGACCCACCTGAGGGCGACGGCGTGGTCACCTTCGGCGAGGCGTTCACCTTCCAGCCGTTCGGCAACACCCTGGTGACCTTTCCGATGACGGGTGCGCAGATCATCTCGGTGCTCGAAGAGCAATGCCAGCCGCTCGGGTCCAGTCGCCCCTTCCTGCATCTCGGCGTGTCGGAGGGCTTCACCTACGACCTCGCCAAGACCATCACCGGGGGCAACTGCGTCTCGGTGACGGTGAGCAACGTGATGTTGAACGGCGTCCCCCTCGATCCGGCGGCGTCGTACAACGTGACCGTGAACAACTTCCTCGCCGACGGTGGGGACAACTTCGTCACCTTCGCCACCATCACCGCACCGCGGCTCGACGGCGGAAACGACCTCCTGGCGCTGGTGAACTACCTGGGCACCTTCAGCCCGGTCGCTCCTCCCAGCACCGATCGGGTCAACGAACTGCCCTGAGACGATTCAGTGCCAGCTGGGCCCGACCCGCACAGGGTCGGGTCCAGCTGTGCCGATCGACCCTCGACATCGACGAGCACGGGGCACCGCCACGATCATTGGCAGCCCCGCTCGCCGCCTTCTTTTGAACCGCTAATCGCCGGCGAGTCCCCGCATGCGCTACTTAGGTGGTCAGATGCCAGAAGAGGGGTCATCAGAGCTGACCGGCCTACCCGCTCGGACCCCACTCGTTCAACCTTCGTCGAACGTCTGGTGGCGCCCGACCACTCTCCTCGGTTATGGGTAGGGTCGTCTCCGTCGTGGGACGGCGTCACCCACGTCGCGGCAACATCGATGACGGAGGGAAGGCAATGAGGGCAAAGATCAGGGCCTGTCTGCCACTGGCTATCGTGCTCGGCCTGATGGCGGCCACGGCGCCGACACAGGTGATGGCCGCCGGCGACGGGGTCACCATCAACGAGATCAGGGTCGACCAGACCGGAACCGACAACGACGAGTACTTCGAGCTGTCCGGGCCCGCCGGGCAGAGCCTCGACGGGTACACCTACCTGGTGATTGGGGACGGCAGTGCCGCTCTGGGGTCCGGGGTAATCGAGGCGGTGGTGAGCCTGGGCGGGCAGACCATCGCCTCCGATGGGTTCTTCCTCGTCTCCGAGACGACGTTCACACTGGGCACCGCCGATCTGGTGGTTGGCGCCACCGGTCTCAACTTCGAGAACTCGGACAACGTGACCCATCTCCTGGTGCAAGGGTTTAGCGGCGCGACTGGCAACGATCTCGACACGAACGACGACGGAGCCCTCGACTCCGCCCCCTGGGCCTCGATCGTCGATTCCGTGGCCCTGGTCGGAACCGCGGCGAGTGAGCTGGTCTACAGCTCCACCGTGGTCGGGCCCGACGGGACCTTCGTACCCGGCCACGTCTACGACTGTGCCGACGGCTGGCTGATCGGCCCCTTCGACCCGACGGTTGGCGACGATACGCCCGGGGCGGACAACTCCGTCTGCCCGGCCACCCCTGACGACGTCTTCATCCACGAAGTCCAGGGCCCCGGCGCCTCGACGCCGTTGCCCGGTGCGTTCGTCAGGGTGGAAGGGGTGGTGGTGGGCGACTTCCAGGGCGACAGCTTCGCCGGCGCTCAGCTCGGTGGCTTCTTTATGCAGGAAGAGCCGGCCGACCACGACGCCGATCCCAACACCTCAGAAGGGGTCTTCGTCTCTGCCCCATCCGCCCCGGAGGTTGCGGTGGGCGATGTGGTCAGCGTCACCGGTGTCGCCGCTGAGGCCTCGGGCAAGACCCAGATCGGCAACGTCACCGAGGTGGTGATCGTGGGCTCTGACCCGGACTCGGTGCTGGCGACGCCGGTATCCCTCGCGGTGACCGCCCAGTCGGATTGGGAGAAGTACGAGGGGATGCTGGTGAGCTTCGACCAGGACCTCTACATCTCCGAGTACTTCAACTTCGACCGTTTCGGGGAGATCGTCCTCACCACCGACCGCCAATATCAGGGGACGCAGGTGGCCGCGCCTGGCGCCCCGGCCAATGCGGTGGCAGCGGCCAATGCCCTGGCCCGGATCACCCTCGACGATGGGCGAAACAGCTCCAATCCTGACCCGGCGATCCATCCCAACGGGGACGAGTTCACCCTGACCAACACCTTCCGGGGCGGCGACGTCCTCCAGGACGTGACAGGGGTGCTCGACTTCGCCTTCGGCCTGTACCGGATCCAGCCCACCGGGGGTGCCACCTACATCAACGCCAACCCGAGGCCGACGGCGCCGGACCCGATAGCAGGGAACACCAGGGTGGCCAGCTTCAACGTGCTGAACTTCTTCACCCACCTCGATGACGGGGTCAACGATATCTGCGGGCCGACCCAGAACTTGGAGTGCCGGGGCGCTGACAACGCCGAGGAGTTGCAGCGTCAGTTGGACAAGCTGGTGGCGGGGATCATCGCCATCGACGCCGACATCGTCGGGGTCCAAGAGATCGAGAACGACATCCATCCCGTCGAGGTCGACGGCAACCGGGCCCACGACCCGGTGCTCACTTTGGTGGATGCGCTGAATGCGGTCCAGGGCGCCGGGACCTGGGCCTGGGTCGGTGAGGCGGACCACTACAACGATTACCCGGTCCGCAACGACATCATCTACAAGCCGGCCTCGGTGCAGCTGGATGGAGACCCGATCGCCCTCGCCGACGAGGCGTTCGACAGGTTCGTCCCCGGCGCCACCGAGCCGGTGGGCCGGCCCCCACTAGCTCAGACCTTCCGCCCAGTCACGCACCAGGGGAGCAGCCAGCCCTTCACCGTGGTGGTCAACCACTTCAAGTCGAAGGGCTCCTCCTGCGCCGCGCTGGGCGACCCCAACCTGGGCGACGGCCAGGGAGAGTGCAACCTGACCCGGGTGGCCCAGGCCGAGGTCCTGCTCGACTTCATCGACTTCCTCGACGACAGCTCGAGCGGGGTGCTGGCCATCGGAGACCTGAACAGCTACGCCATGGAAGACCCGATCAGCACCCTGAAGGCGGGAAGGCTGACCGACCTGGTGCAACGGTACGAGGGGCCTGGGGCCTACAGCTACGTGTTCGACGGCCAATTGGGCAACCTGGACACCGCCTTCGCAACCCGGTCGATGCTGAACCGGGTGGCGGGGCTGACAATGTTCCACATCAACGCCGACGAGCCCGACATCCTCGACTACGACACCAGCTTCAAGCTGCCCCCACAGGATGCGCTCTACGAGTCACTCCCCTACCGGGTGTCGGACCACGACCCGGTGATCGTGGGCCTCTCGTTCGGAGGCCCCAACAAGTAGCCGCTGTCGACCCGGGGCCGGTCATCCGGCCGGCCCCGGGCGGCTCGCCCGAAGGTGAGCCAGCCGGCCAGCATGGCTCCGAATCCGCCTCACGCAGGCAAAAAAGTTCTGTGTCGGCCCCAGATCAGCACGAGGGTCCCTGCCGACGGGCCCTTCACCCACGACAGATACACCGGGTGCGGCTCAGGGTGCAGCTGGCCGTGAGGAAACGGGACGGGGCCGATATCTGCATCGGGTCAAGCGAAAGTCGTATTCGTCCTATCGAACCGTGACCTTGCTGACTTTCACACTGGGTGAACCTACATTCACACTTTGTGAAAGCAGGTTCCCGTCTTCCACTCTTTCAGATCGCCAGAACAAGAGCGGTTGTTAGCAGAGCTATTTAGACGTACCGGCACATCGGTCGGCGGTGTCCACAAGGAGGTGGAACGGCTCGAGAAATCCGGTTTGGTCACTTCCAAGTATTCACAGAGTTGCAGACCGAGAAGAAATTGTCGAGCAGCCGAGATAGGATCGCATTGCGAGGAAGCGGTCGCATCTGTAGGTGGCCCCGCAAAAGTGGCCGGCCTCCCGCTCAGAGGAGACATCGTGCAGACACGCCGCCAGTTCCTCAGGAACGCGTTGGCCACCGGGGCAGTAATGTCGGTGGCGCCGGGATGGGTCCTCTTCAGGGCGGGTGACAGGTGGGCGCTGGCGGCGATCGCCGGTGGGAGCCTCGATCCAACCGTCATCGCCAAATATGTCACTCCGCTCATCATTCCTCCGGCGATGCCCCAGTCGGCGAACTCAAACTCGAGGGGTGGGGCACAGATCGACTACTACGAGATTGCTGTAAGACAATTCGAGCAGCAGATACTCCCCGAGCCGCTGCCACCGACCACAGTCTGGAGCTATGGGTCTGTCAACCACCCAGAGACCTTCAACTATCCATCCTTCACCATCGAGGCGAGATGGCGGACGCCGGTCCGCGTGAAATGGGTCAACGACCTGGTCGACGATAGCGGTGCGTATCTGCCACATCTGCTCCCGGTCGATCAGACCCTCCACTGGGCAAATCCCCCCGGCGGACCCGGCGGCACCGACATGCGGGGGACCAACCCGCAGCCCTACCTGGGGCCAGTGCCCATCGTCACTCACCTCCACGGCTCGGAAGGGGTGGGAGACGAGAGTGACGGCTACGCCGAGGCGTGGTACCTCCCCGCCGCGGACAACGTCCCGGCCGGATATGCAAGCGGAGGCACCTGGTACGACTTCTTCAAGACGAAGTCGGAAAAGAGGTTTGGTCAGACCTGGGAACCGGGAACCGCCGTCGTTCAGTATCCCAATGCGCAGCAGGCCGCCACACTTTGGTACCACGATCACACGCTGGGAATGACCCGCGTGAACGTTTATGCCGGGCCGGCCGGCTTCTATCTGATGCGAGGGGGCCCTGGCGATGTGGTCAGGAACCGTAAAGGTGGTGGCCACGCATCTCTACCCGGTCCGGCCCCGGCCATCGGAGACCCGGCCGGGACAAAGTACTACGAGATCCCCCTCGCCATCCAGGACCGCTCTTTCGACGACGACGGCTCCCTGTTCTACCCGAGCACTCGTGCTTTCTTCGAGGGCCTTGACCCTGAGCAACTCCAGATCCCCTTCATACCCGAAGAAGCCTGCGACGGTGAGCCGAGCGATGTCTCCCCGATCTGGAATCCAGAGTTCTTCGGTAACACCATGGTGGTCAACGGCCGTACCTGGCCGTACCTCGAGGTCGAGCCCCGCCGCTACCGCTTCCGGATCCTCAACGGCTGCAACAGTCGATTTCTCTTTCTGGCTTTGGACAACGGGCAGCCGTTCTGGCAGATCGGTGCCGAGGGAGGGTTCTTACCGGCGCCGATACAAGTGGATCGATTGCTGTTGGGACCGGCGGAGAGGGCCGATGTCATCGTCGACTTCACCGGGTTTGCCGTTGGATCCGAGATTGTCCTCACCAACCTTGCCCCCGATGAACCATTCGGAGGCGGGGAGCCGGGTGTCGACTTCGAGCCAGCCGATCCCGACACCACGGGCCAGGTAATGAAGTTCGTTCTGGTCCCCTCCACCGGGCCCGATGCGAGCACACCTCCAGCTGACCTCGTGCTGCCCGTGGTCACTGCGATCGGATCGACCAAGGTCACCCGCAAGCTTTCACTCAACGAGCAGGACTCGGCGACTGTCAGAGTTTTATCAGACGAGGAGGGGAACTGGTTGACGCCGGTGGTTCTTGCCTGCGACGACACGGAGGCGGTGCCGTTCGGTCCCACCGAAGCCCGACTGGGAATCCTCGATCAGGATGACAACCCGGTGTCGAGCAGCTGGGCCGATGCCATCACCGAGCATCCCAGAGTGGGCAGGCCCGAATTGTGGGAGCTGTACAACTTCACTGCCGACGCTCACCCCATCCACATCCACGAGATCCAATTCCGGGTCCTGGATCGGCAGTCGCTGGCGAGCAACGAAGAGGGGATGGCCACGGCGCCGGCGGTCTTGGTCGGTGAAGCCCGGCCGCCGGAGCCGTGGGAGGCCGGTTTCAAAGACACCGTCATCGCCTACCCGGGAGAAGTGACACGTCTGAAGGTACGGTTCACCGTTGGCGGCCTATACGTCTGGCACTGTCACATTGTCGAACATGAGGACAATGAGATGATGCGCCCCCTCTTCATCGGAAGCACCCGCGGATATCCATCCGACTTGATCATCGCCGGTTCCTAGGGGTGTGTCTCACGAATCGCTGAGCATTCGGTCGAGTGGGACCCGACCTCGGCGGACTTTCTTCAGGATTGACTCGGCGGTGGCTGTCCAGACCAGCGGTTTCGGTAGTCGTTATTGACCCGGAGGTGGTCCTGGTTCGAGGCGATGAGGTCGGGGATGCTGGGGAAGCTGCCACGTCGAATGTTCTTGGCGGTGAGCTTCCCGGAACCACCGCTCGACCAAGTTGAGCCGGCTGAGGACGACAACGGCGGCTTCGCCCACGGCGGCTGGTCGGTGATCTGCTGGGACGACCAGATGGACCAGGTCGTGGACGAAGCGACGAGCACGCCTTTCGCCATCGTCCTCGGTCGGAAGACCTACGACATCGCAGCTTTGGTGGCTGCCAAGAGGCTCCGATGGCCGGGGAACGATGAAACGGGCGCTCGCGAGAGGGCAGCACCTCAGTGCCAGGCTGCGGGATTCAACTTTCGGGCCACTCCGGCCGGTCCTGTGAAGAACCAAAAAGCGGAGGACCCGCATGATGTCGTCTCAACTCTCTCGCATGATTCTCAATGGCTCGACATCCACGACAGATGCGATGAAAGCCGTCCCTGATGAGAACGGGTTCTATGACCCGATCGACGGGCTGCTCGAGGAGATCGCTGCTAGTCACGAACTGGATCACGGGCTTTCGATGATCGACGGCCGGGACGTCGATCGCCGGCTGACTCGCCGGTGCGGGTCAGCCGGCCCTCTTGATGGTCCCCTCGACCTCCTTCATGTCGAAGGCGCGAAGCGTTGTGCTGCGCACGTTCCGCCCTGACGTCCCTATGCGGTGAGACCGTCGAGAAATGGGTCAACGGTGGCGTCGTTTTCGGCCATCCCCCAGACCTCGGTGGCCTTGCCGTCTTTCACGTGGAAGATCTGCACATACTTCCACTCGGCACTCGAACCGTCGGGTGCTGAAGCGGAAGCCTCCCCGAGCACCACCACATGTTCGTCGTTGCCCAGGATGTCGTGTATCTCCGGAGAGGGAGGCGTTCCACCCATCGCCTGAGCCTGGCGGGCGAAGAAGGCGAGGACGTTGTCTCTGCCCTCGTAGGCACCAGCCCACTTGCTATTGCCTCCCACATGCCAGACGATGTCGTCGGCGAGATGATCCTCCATCCACTTCATGTCTGACCGTGAGAAGGCGTCGAAGCCTTCCCGGACCAAGCTGACATTGGGATGCTCGTGATGGGTCATGTCGTCGTCCTCCTCAGTTGGGTGCTTGCTCACCTCGGGTCGTTGATCGCCGCGGCCACTTGCCACCACGGCAACGGCCGGCGCCTGTCGCACATTGAGCCTCCTTCGAGCCTACTCCCCGTGGTCTCGCCGGGAGCACCGCGGTGACCGGGGGCGATGCCGAACTGAGGCCTTTCAGTCGATTTGGATGGACAACTTCCCAACTGTGGGCGATGTTGACCCCCGACAACCGACGGCGCCAGACTCTGACCGCTACCGGATCCACCCGATACGGCCCCGGCTCGTGGGGCAGCCGGCTCACCGCGACAATCAATCGAAGGTGTCCCCGGCAGCGCCAGCCTGTTCCACCTCACTGACACTGACCGGGGATCGAGGAGTCGTACCGGCGGGTGTCGCTGCGGCCGCCAAGCCCGAGACGCCTCGACAGTCCTGGAGCAATCCGACTTGGTCCGGGTGCATGGGGCACTGCCTACGGCGCTGCCCGGGAGCCTGCCGCTCACGGCTGCTGGGATCGGTGGGAACGACGGGGGCAGGCTCGCCATCGACGATGCGGTGGCCGGCGTCTCGACACCGTCGTTCCCCACCAGCCCCAATGCAGCCGTCTACTTCCCGCGGATCCGTCGGCCGGACCCGCTGCGAGGTGATCGAGTCAGGGACTTCGCCCCGGCGGGAACGGTGGCCGGGGTGATCGCCCGGACCGACCACAACCACGCGGTGTGGAGCCCGCCCGCCGGGACCGAGGCCACACTGACCGGTGTGACCGGGCTCTCACTGTCTCTGGGTGACAGGGACCAGGGTCTGCTCAACCCGCTCGGGGTCGGCTTGAGGACCTTCCCTCCTGCGAATCACGTGGTCTGGGGCCCTCGCACCCGGGCCGGGGCGGACGGGTCAGGCTCGGAGTGAAAGTACGTCACGGTGCGGAGGACGGCTCTTTTCCTGGAGCAATCGATCGAACTGGGGACGAAGTGGGCGGTCTTCGAGCCCAACCAGGAGCCAACATGGTCCCGGATTCGACTCGAAGTCGGCAACTTCTTGCACGACTTGTACCGAAAAGGCGCCTTCGTCGGTATCACCCCCCAGGACGTCTACCTTCGTCAAGTGTGACTCTTCGACGACGACCCGGAACGACATCAAACACGGGATGGTCAACATCGTGGTTGGTTTTGCTCCGGTCAGACCGGCCGAGTTCGTCCTTATCCGCAACGGGCAGAAGACCGGGAGGGTGAGCAGGACGAGTCGCACCCTGACCTGGTCTTCGGGTTCTTCCGCTCATCCTGCCTGAGCGAAAATCCAGATCAGGTAACGATCGACCTCGGCGACCGGAGTGTCGATGTCATCGCTCAACTGCTGACGGGCCCCGAGCGTGAAGTGTCGTGGAATCGGATCGTCACCCTCTCTCCCGGATACGGGAGGTACACGACCAAGACCGATCGTGAGGTCCCAATCTTCAGACTGTCCGCTCTGAAATCAGGAATTACAAGAACGCCCGTCGCGACACGACCCGGTTCACGCCTGTTGGGTATGGGCTCAACACCGGATTCCCCACCTTCCTCGGCGGTGACACCCGGGAAAAGGCCAGCGTCATGCTGGTCAGCCTGGAGGGAACCTACGGAATCCCGACCGGCACATCGGTGGTGTTCTCCGGCGATCCAGGCCAGGCCCACAAGGGAGGCACATGCTTCGGGGATTCCGGTGGACCCGTGTTCGAAGGAGATTCGACCCTAATCGTCGCCGTGACATCGTTCGGGATCACGTTCAATTGTGTGGAACCGGGCGGCTACTACCGCATCGATCAGCACGACGACCTGGAGTTCATCAACGACTACCTCGGTTAGCACGACCGGGGGCGATGACTACCGCCGCTGGACAGGATCCGCTACAGGGTCAACGAGGAGTTACTCCCCCGGCGTCGCACCGCGCCACATGGAGAATCAACCACTACCCGATCGATGAAGGGCAGCCGGGTCAGGCCATCCTCGAGCTCTTCTCGAGTAAGGGTGCGCTCCGCGACGGCAGCCGGACCGAGCGTGCAGGCATCGTCGTGCCAATCTCCTCTACGTCCTCGACGACCATCTGACTCTCGCCTTGGCCGTCGTGCTACCTCTGCGGATAGCCCCGGTGCACATGATCGAAGCGTCGGCCAGCGGTATCGCGACCACGGTTATTGGAGTCACGATCTTCGTGTTCGCTGCCATGGCCTACTTCGTACGTCAACGTGACCGGCTGCAGAAGAATCGGATGATCTGTTGCACAACATCCTCCCTGACGACATCGCCAGGAGGCTGAAAACGGAAAAAACGATGATCGCCGACGACTACGAGGCGGTCTCGATCCTGTTCGCCGACCTGGTCGACTTCACACCCATGTCGGCCTCCATGTCCCCTCCTGAGTTGGTGGGCTTGCTGAACACGGTGTTCACCACCTTCGACGGTTTCGCCGACAAGTTGGGATTGGAGAAGATCAAGATCGTAGGCGATGAATACATGGTGGCCACCGGTGTCCCTCAGAGTCGGTCTGATCACGCGCAAGCCATTGCTGAGCTGGCGCTTCGAATCCGCGACCACGCCGCAAACAACCAGTTCGACGGTCATCGGATCAGCCTGCGTATCGGCATCAACTCGGGGCCAGTTGTCGCCGGCATCGTTGGCACCCACAAGTTCGCATACGACCTATGGGGCGACGTTGTGAACACTGCAAGCCGCATGGAGTCCGAAGGGGTCCCCGGGTCGATCCAAGTGAGTTCGGCGACCTATGAGCTGATTCGAGACGACTTCGTCTGTGAGCCGCGCGGCATCGTGCCGGTGAAGGGGAAGGGAGAGATGAACACCTACCTCCTTCTCTCAGCAAAATCCGAGGGTCAAGGCCCTCGGATCGATGGGGTTTGGTAGGGGGTTGAGGCCCTAGGCGCCAACGTTCACTGCCATAAGGCGTGGACTGGCCCTTGAGAAACGGAACGGGGACGGTTGCCGCTTGATTCCAGGAGGCAACACCGACGTCTCCTGACGAATATTCGCAGCCAGTGCGGCATGGTTAGGTTGTGATGCTTGCGTGACTGCGATTCCCGACACCTTCTACGCCAGGAGTGGCGACGTGCACATCGCCTACCAGACGGTGGGCGACGGGCCTGATCTGGTCTTCTGCGCGGGGATCTTCTCCAACCTGGATGTGATGTGGGAGGAGCCACGTTGGTCGCACTTCCTTGGTCGCATGGCATCCTTCTCTCGTCTCACCGTTTTCGATATGCGTGGTGTCGGCCTGTCCGACAGAGGATCTGAAATGCCCATCCTCGAGCGCCAGCGCGACGACATCGGGGCGGTCATGGATGCTATTGGCGTCGAGCGTGGGACTGTGTTCGGTGTGGCCAGGGCAGCCACCATGGCAATGTTGTTTGCGGCGACCCACCCCGAGCGAAGCGATGCCCTCGTGCTGTACGCCCCGACCGTGAAGCGTGTGGCCTCGCCTGATTTCCCTTCTGCGATGAGCCCCGAGGATCAGGCGAACTTCTTCGACCGTTTCGTCGGGGAGATGGGCACCGGCAGGAACCTCTCTGTCCAGGCTCCGTCGCTGGCGGGCGATGAGACCTTTGTCAGGTGGTGGGCTCGCTTCGAGAGGTTGGTGGCCACCCCGGCCGCCTACCGGGAGCTGGGACGGATCCTGACCGATCTCGATGTTCGCGAGGTCCTTCCCGCGATCCATGTTCCGACCTTGGTGCTGCACCGGAGTGGCGACCTGGTCGTACCGTCAGCTCAGGGGCGGTATGCAGCCGAGCACATCGCCCATGCCCGATATGCCGAGCTGCCTGGTGCCGACCACCTCCCTATCGGCGGTGACAGCGACATGTTGTTGGATGCGGTCGAGGAGTTCATCACAGGCAGCAGGCCGGTTGCGAGGACGGACCGGCTCCTGGCCACAGTCCTGTTCACCGACATCGTCGACTCCACAACCCTCCAGGCCAGTCTCGGTGACCGTGAATGGAAGCGGCTGGTCGAGTCCCACCACATGATCGTGCGTCGGCACCTGGCAGGATGGGGAGGACGTGAGCAGGACACGGCCGGGGACGGCTTCTACGCCGTCTTCGACGGCCCGGCGCGAGCCATCCAATGCGCTCGAGAGATCGTCGCCGACCTCAGGCCCCTCGGAGTCGAGATCCGGGCCGGAGTGCACACGGGGGAATGCGAGATCGCCGATGGCAAATGCGCCGGTCTGGCGGTGTCGATCGGAGCCCGGGTGATGGCCAAGGCCGGATCGTCAGAGATCCTGGTCTCACAAACCGTCAAAGACCTGACCGCCGGCGGTGATCTCATCCTGCACGACGCCGGTGAACACGAACTGAAGGGGATCCCCGACCGTTGGCGTCTGTATCGGGTGGAGACGGCCTAGACCGATAGGGAAACGAGACATGGGTTGAGGCCAAGATTCGGAGATGCATCCCTCCACCCCCGCAATCGTGTCAAACCGCAGTGGGTTGCACCGAGGGGATGGACATCGGTGGTGGCTTCCTTCAGGCCAGGAGTTCGATCAATTCAGCCGCTGCGAGCATTCGGCGCGGTCGGCCCTTTCGCCTCCGGGCAAACGCTCGCTCGCTGAGGATCCCCGCTGCCTCAAGGCGTATGAGCGCAGCGTGCGCACTCTGGGGAGTGACTCCGTAGCGAACGGCGACCGTCTGGCTGTCCACGATTGGACGATCAGGCAGATCCTCGATGACACGGACCGTCACAGATTCCCCGCGTGTGTCAACACGAGCTTTGAATTCTTCAATCAGAGTTGTGATCCGTTCGGAGATATCGGTCATCCAGCCAACGGCTCTGATGACAGAGAGCGAGAAGGACTGAAGCCAGCTATCGACATCTCCCTCCTGGTAAGCACGCAGCCCTTTGATGTAGCGGTCGGGGTCCTCGGCCCACACGACTGACACGGGTATCGGAGACGGCAGGGTGAGTCGCCTACGGAGAAGGTGTTGGATGAGCAGTCGACCCACTCGCCCATTGCCGTCCACGAAGGGATGGATCACTTCGAAACGGGCATGAGCGATAGCCGCGTGAGCCACGGGGGTGAGATCGGTGCGGGCGCAGAAGGCGACTAGATCGTCAATCAGAGTTGGGACTCTCTCTGGGCGCGGCGGAATGAACTCGGCGTTTCGAGGCCCCGCCGAGTCACCACCGATCCAGTTCTGTCCGATTCGGAAAGCACCAATCGATTCGGCTGACAGCCGCGGATGTCCAGCCATCAGCTTCCGGTGCCAACGCAGGAGGTCATCTGGTCCGGCTGGAATCTCGGTCTTCATCGCGTCGCGTAACGCTTCGAGATTGCTGACAACGCGACGCGCCTCCTCGTCGTCGATCTCGCCTTCACCGGCGATCTCGGCCTCGAGGATCCGGCGAGGGCCGGGCCCTACGCCCTCGATCAACGAGGACGCACTCGATTCCGATCGATAGAGGACCGAGGCGATCCCAGCGACGGGAAGAGCCGGCACCGATCCCAGCCAGCTCGAAGCCTCGGCAACAGCGAGTGCCGCCTCTGAGGAAAAGTCGATTTGAGCATCCGCAATAGGCTTCGCGTCGTACGGCGAGTATTGGTACGTTCGTCCGAATTGGTCAGTCCACGGGGGGGCTTGAGCTTCCATTGCGTCGGAGTTTATCAGCCTTATGAGGTCTTAGGCTGATAAACGCATCCAGAACTCAGGACACCGCCCCTCTCTCGGATCTGCCAGAGGATGGCGGTAACTGTGTCAGACGGACAGGGCAACGGGACGTGAACCCTTATCTCGCGGCTACCCAGAACGCCTCTGGAGGAGACGTGCCAACCGATAACCGCCGTAGCCGAGACCTCCCGGACCGTTAGTCCTGCGACTGCTCCAGCGCCTCCGCCACCGGTGGTGGTGGAGGCCACGATGGTTGAAACGGTCGCCGCGGGCACTGTCGTGGTGAAGACCACCGCGATGCTCGTAGTGGTGGCGGGGAGCGTCGTCGTCGTGGTGGAGGTAGTGGGCTGAGTGCTCGTGGTCGTAGTGGGCTGAGTGCTGGTGGTCGTCGCGGCCGTCGTCGGGGGCGGGCTCGCGCCAGGAGCGACACAACCCGCGGAGTGGCATCACCGGGTCCCATGCCGGTGGTGCGTCTACGACGCCGTCTCCGCCGCGGCCGAAGTCGAACCGACTGGCTCGACGAGATCGACGACCCGGTACAGCTTGATCGGACGGGTGACCCCTTTCAGAGCCCGCTCCCCCGCCCGCTCCACCGTGACGAGATCTCGGGGCAGCAGAGCGAGTGTTCGCTCCGAGATCAGGATCTCACCCGGTGCCGCATCATCGGCCAGGCGGGAGGCCAGGTTCACGTGGTTGCCGATGACCGTATAGTCGATCCGGGTCGGAGAGCCGAAGTTCCCGACCGTCACGAATCCGGTGGAGATGCCGATGCCGGCTGTGATCTCGGAGAGGGCCGCTTGAGTCAGCTCCTTGCAGAGCAGGTCGAGTTGGTCGC
>Ga0299913_10000016_pt1 | contig 73015 bp, 74 predicted proteins | sample RVTome_9_FD_201360 | JGI IMG/M metagenome (GOLD analysis project Ga0299913, IMG submission 201360) | Soil microbial communities from uranium-contaminated site in the Upper Colorado River Basin, Wyoming, United States - RVT155D38 (version 2) ... | reverse complement strand
TCGGTGCCGGCGATCTGCACGGCGACGAGGGCCACGATGGCGATGAGGACGACGAGCAGGGCGTACTCAACCATCGAGGCGCCCTTCTCCTCCCGCATCCAACCGGTTACTTTGGTCCACAGAGCAAGCATGGAACCCCTCCTTGGGTCGTTTCTCTTGGCTTGCGGTCGGGCAAGAGTGCCCGTTCTGGTGTCGCAGCCTTGTGTCTCCGGCACCATCTGTCACGACCCGGCATCGACCAGATTCGAGCTGATCTCGGAGTAAGTCTCCGACAGCTCGCCTCCGGCGACGGTGACCGCGACAAGAGCGACAATTGCAATCAGGATTACGAGCAGGGAGTACTCAACCATCGAGGCACCCCTCTCGTCTGCGAGATATGACATGAGTCTGGCGTACATAAGTTCTCCCTTGCTCACGAGGTAAAGCGTAGATTCAGAGTGGGAAACCACTCATGGGCCGGGGGACTCATATGGCCAGAAGCCTTGCTACAAGATGACTAGTTCGGCCGGGCTATCCCGAGTCGAATGGCTTCGATGGCGGCCTGGGTCCGGTCGCTCACGGCCAACTTCTGGAAGACGGAGGCGAGATGGTTCTTGACCGTCTTCTGCGAGATGTAGAGCCGTTCAGCGAGTTCGTCGGTGGCGGAGACACCCACGGCCAGGAGTTGCAAGATCTCTCGCTCCCGCTCGGTCAACGAGGCGGCGCCCGGATCGAGCCGAGCCTCTCCGTAGTGCTCCAGCAGTTCGTCCCGTGCCGTGTCGTCCAGGACGATGAGATCTTGACCGTCGGCGACCGCTCTGATCGCGGCGGCCAGCATCATCAGGGGCACACCCTTGGAGAAGAACCCTTTGGCCCCCGCCTTGACCGCGCGACCCTTCTGCTCATCGGAGGCGTACATCGACACCACGATCGCGTTGGTGCGGCGTCCCAACTCGGCGATGCTGTCGATCCCGTCGCCGCCAGGCATTTCGATGTCGACGATGGAGACCTCGGCAGGCTGAGTCTCGAGTGCCTCCTCCAATGCCGGCCCGGAGCCGACCACTCCGACGACCCGGGTGTCGGGCAGGATGTCGAGGGCTTGGCTGAGCCCTTCGGCGAAGAGCTGGTGGTCGTCGGCGATCATGACACGAATCATCGGTTTCCCCATTCGATGGTCACGGTTGTTCCTTCCCCAGGGGTCGACTGAAAGTTGATCCTTGCTCCTATCTTCTCGGCACGTTCACGCATGCCTATAAGCCCAAAATGCCCTTCGGGCTCCCGGGACGGATCGAAGCCGGCCCCGTCGTCGATCACCGAACAGACACCGTGGGAGCGGTCGATGCGACCCGAGACGAGGACTTTCGAGCCGCCGGAGTGGATATAGGCGTTCCGGGTCGCCTCGGTGAGTATCGAAGTGAGATCACCGATCACCGCCGGTCGGGGCGGCCGCCGCTCATCGAGATCGACCACCACGAGAGGGTTTCCGTCGAGAAGGGCAGTGGATTGAAGGAGTCTGGCGGTGAGCGTTGGCCCGGGGGCACTGCGAAGATCTGCCACCGACGCCCGCACATCCTCGACCAGTTTGGTGACATTGGTGCGCAAGACCTTGAGGTCGTCAGCCAAATCCGGGTGCTGGGCCTGCTGCATCGCCGCCATGTCCAGGGCCAAGCCCAACGAGGCGAGCGAGGGCCCGATCTCATCGTGCATCTCCCGGGCGAGGCGAATTCGCTCCTCTGCGACAGCGGAGCCGACGATGTCCTGGAGCAGGCGAAGGTTGGCGAATGCGATGCTGACTGGCTGGACGAAGGTCTCGATGTCGATCAGATCGGCTCGTGAGAGTGACTCCGATGTGAGAAGCTCGAGACTGCCCACGGATGCGTCGACGGTGGAGAGAGGCACCTGATACGACTGCGCGAGGTCGGGGGGGACGCCGCGAGAGGCGAGGACCACAGGTCCTTCCTCGTCTTCGAGGACCAACCTGCCCGATGAGCCCGGGATCCGGGCCAAGATCGCCTCCAGGGTGTCCGCCGCCACCTCGACGGCGTTGAGTCGACCGGCGGAGATGTCCTCGGACAGACGGAGCAGGACGCTGTGTATCTCCTCGAGACTTTCCAGACGTTGGGTGGCGCTCTCCACGTCTTCGGCGAGCGTTGTTGCCTGTTGGTGGATGTCGGCCAGGAGCTTGCGAATGACCGACACCAACAGGACAAAAACCAGGTACAAACCGACCCCGGGAAGGGCGTCGAGCAGGGTGAGGCCGTCGGCCAGTGTGATCAGACCGAGGAGCCCGGCGGAGAGGAACCCCGTCATGAGGCCGATGCGCAGCCCCCCGTAGATGGTGGCGAAGATGGGTGGGCCCATCGACAACAGGAGATATGGACTGCCTATCCCGCCGGTGAGGGTCACCGCGGTGATGGTGAGAAAGGCGCCGAACAACGTGATCGATTCGGCCCCAAAGCGAATCCGGTACCAACTCTCCGGCACGGCCGCGGTGCCGATGACGTAGAACGTGGCCACTGCCATTGCTATCAGCGACGAGGACATAGTCGCTGTGGTGACCAGATCGATGACGACTGCTACCACCAGGGCCACGAACTGGCCGATGGTGATGCTCCGGTGGACGCGAAACTCCCAGGGAGCCGGGACGGAAGCCGCCATATCTAAAGGCTACCGTCGCCCATTGTGACTTCTCAGCACCGCCGCTGGCTGCTCACCGGCGGCATCGGCACCGGTAAGAGCGAGGTTCGCCGGCTGCTGGAGGAACACGGCCTCCGCACCATCGACGCCGACTCGGTCGGGCACGTTGTGCTGGAGCATGAGGCTCTCCCCGAAGTAGCCGAGCGTTGGCCCGACGTCATGGTCGACGGGTTCGTCGACCGGACGCGGCTGGCCGAGATCGTATTTGCCCAGCCAGCAGAGCTGGCGCAGTTGGAGGCAATCACCCATCCTCTCATCTTCGGTCGAATCGAGGCAGAATTGGAGGGATTCGAGGGGATCGCCGTGGTGGAGGCCCCTGTCATCGACTTCGCGGCGAATTGGCCGCGAATCGTCGTCGATTCGCCTGACGACATCCGTCTCGAGAGGGTCGTGGCTCGTGGGATGCCGAAAACAGATGCCGAGCGCAGGATATCGTCGCAGCCGACTCGGAGCGGGTGGTTGGCGTCCGCCGAAATCGTGGTCCCGAACCATCGATCTCGGAGCGAGTTGCGTCTGACGGTGGCAGCACTCGTTGAACATGTCCTGCTGATGGCCGACGACTCGCCACGCTCGTAGCTCGTGAATGTGGTGAGCGACCTGGCAAGGGTGGAGTCCCCATTGTCCGGCACGCTTGATGTCAGTCGCAGACCGGCGGCGCTCGGCCGTGTCGGAGCTAGAAACGGAATGAGGCACACGGATGACATGCCGATATGTGCTCTGACCATCGAGGAGGCGGCTTGGACCGGAACGCTTTTCTTTCAGCGTTAGACAGAATCGGGCTCAGGGGATGGGTCCCCCCTGGGCACTTCGACCAACGTTCCGGGGTGTGGATCACGGACGGTCGGGTGGAGGCTTCATTTCCCGAATCCGGAGTGGACCTCTTCAATACCGTCGACCAACAGAGCTTCTGGTTCGACCACCGCAACAGAGTCATTGTCGGTGCCCTGGAGCGAGAAGTCCCCACCGGCCTCCCCTTGGTGGAGGTTGGCTCCGGATCGGGTGTCGTGGTCGACTACGTCCGTCGTACTACAGACCGGCCAGTCGCCTCGGTTGAGCCGATCTTCGCTGGTGCGGCGACCGTCGCCCGGCGCGGTGTGGAGCTCTCTTTCTGTGGGGATCTCCAGTCAGTTGCCTTCCCCGATAGATGTCTACCCGCAATCGGAGTCTTCGACGTCATCGAGCATCTCGAGGATCCCGTCACGTTGCTGGCCGAGTGCCGTCGAGTGTTGGAGGCCGACGGGCGACTGCTTATCACGGTCCCGGCCTATCAGTGGTTGTGGAGCGATCACGACGTTTGGAACGATCATGTTCAGCGGTTCAGTCGAGCGAGCTTGGCCGTCTTGCTCCGAGAGACCGGGTTCGAGCCGGTAAGCCAGACGTACATCTTTCTCCCGCTATTGCCTCCGGCAGTCATCGACCGCGTGGTCTTGGCCAGGATGCGGAGAAGTAGGACCGACGCGGACATCGAGGCGCACCTCGAGGGCACGTTGGCACCTTCCTCGCCAACGGTAGATGGCATCCTTCGGCGTGTTCTCGACGTGGAACGTCGTCTTCTCGAGCACGTCCGAATCCCATTTGGCACGTCGATCCTGACGACCGCACGACACGCGGGCTGACGTCAATCCGTTTGCCTCCTGGCGCACCTAGCTGGGGGGCTGATCCTTCAGGTCGACCGTCTGCTCTTCGATGATCGTGAGCGGGCGGCGCTTGGTCTGTTGATAGAGACGGCCGAGATACTCCCCGATGATTCCCAGAAAGAGCCCGTTGAGGACGATCCCGAGGAAGAGGAGGACCGTGGTCGTGGCAAAACCTGGGGGCCACTCCTGACCGAAGAGGATTCTGCTCGAGATGTAGACCACGGCTGCCACGAGCATGATGAGCGCCATGATCAGGCCGACGAACGTGGCAATGCGAAGGGGAACTATGGAATGGACCAAGATTCCGTCGACGGCTAGGCCGAGGAGCCTTGGGAGGCTGAACTTGCTCTCTCCGCTCGCCCGGGCCTGACGGTCGTAAGGGATTCCGACCTGGTCGAATCCGAATGATGCGATCAAGCCCCGGATGTATGGGTGGTAATCGTCAACCTCTGTCATCAAGTCGACGATGCGCCTACTGACGAGGCGGAAGTCGCCGGCTCCACGAGGAAGGGAGTCTTCACTCAGGGAGTCGATCAGCCGGTAGAAGGATCGTCGCGCGGTCCGGAGGAACCAGCCCTCGGGTCTCGATCGTCGGATCCCATAGACGACGTCGTTGCCTTCCTCCCATTTGGCGATGAACTGCGAGATGAGCTCGGGGGGATCCTGGAGGTCGGCGTCGATCTGAATGACGGCATCGCCTCTCGCCTTCATATAGCCAGTGAAGATCGAGCGTTGAAATCCGAAGTTCTTGGAGAACCGGTAGCCCCGAACACGTCGGTCGGACGCTGCGATCCTGCTGATCTGGGCGAAGGTGCGGTCGGAGCTGTGGTTGTCGGTGAACAGGAGCTCGAAATCGTATCGGGCGTCATGAGCGCGCATGACTTCGGTGACCCGCTCGTAGAGCGGTACCACATTGTTCTCCTCATTGAGGACCGGGACGATGATCGAGATCAGCTGGCGTCGTGTCACGGAGTGGTCGTCTCTTGAGCTCTGGACTCGATCGTTAGGCGGATCCCCTCGTCCAAGGTGACTCGCGGCCGCCATCCGGTGGCCTCGTGGAAACGGCTGTTGTCGCCCACCATGAACGGAGGCTCGTCATGCCTCTGCTCGATGGCACCGAAGCGGAGGAGGTGACGTGGTGCCCCCATGATGTCAGCGACGCGCTCCGCGACAGTGTGAACGGTGACGGGTCGACCGGAGCAGATGTTGTAGGCGGTGTAGGGCTCGAGGCCTGCGGTTCCGGCTGTCAGAACCGCGTCGACGATGTCGTCGACAAAGGTGAAGTCCCGAATCTGTTCGGCGGACGTCAGGTCTGCATGATCGAGATTCCCTAAGTTGGTTATCAAGTGGGGAAACAGGCGGCCTTGTGACTCACCCGGGCCATACACGTTGAACAGGCGAAGCGTCACGAAGGGGATTCCCAGATGACGAGCCAGAGCGTTGCCGTAGATGCTGGCCGTCGCCTTGGCGGCACCGTAGAGCGACGTGGGCCATATCGGGTGATCTTCTCGTATGGGCTCGTTGTCTACCGGATCCGCGTACTCGGACCAGGAGCCGACATGTAGGACGACCTCCGGCGACGAGTCGCGCAGCGCCAGGATCAGATCGGAGATGAATCCCAGATTCCCAGAAATCATTCCCCTCGAGTCGCGCGACGCCGGATCAACCCCTTGTGCCACCAGGTTGACGACGATATCGGGCGAGAGGCGCGACACGATCGCCTTCGTGTCCTGACCGGTAGTGCCCATCTCCACTGGAACGACACCCGGAGCAACAGGCAATCGAGCCCGCTGGCCCCGGTCCTCGTCGACGACGCAGTAAATGTGTTGAGCCACGTCAGCCAGCCGAGCAACGAGCCTCTTACCGATGAAACCCGTCGCTCCGGTGACCAGGAACGACTTCTGGTCAGGTGAGGTCATCCATCAGCGCCAGGTACTCGATGATCTGAGCAGTAGTCAGCCGTCCTGCGTCTCCAGGTGCGGATTGGTATGCGCGATACCAGTCGACCGTCATTTTGATCGCCAACTCCAGGTCGACAAGGCCTTTGAACCCGAGAAGACGCCGGGCCTTGGTTGCATCCAAGCTCAAGAAAGAGGCCTCATGTGGCTCAGATGTCGAGTCTGGCGTGACGACCAGGGAACCTTCGCCCCAGACTTCGATCACCGCCTCGGTAAGGGCACGAACGGAGACGGCGGCTTCCTCCGGCGGTCCGAAATTCCAAGGTTGGACCAAGTCACTCCTCCCACCGAGAAGATGAGCTCCCAACAGAAGGTATCCCCTCAATGGCTCCAAGACGTGCTGCCATGGCCTCACCGAGTTTGGGTTGCGAAGCACAACCGGTTCTCTCCTCGACAGGGCGCGAACGATGTCCGGCACGATACGATCGTCGGCCCAGTCCCCCCCACCTATCACATTGCCTGCCCGCGCCGAAGCAACCAGGGTTTCGCTGCCAGTGCCGAAGAACGAGCTCTGGTATGCAAACGTGACCAGTTCGGCGCATCCCTTGCTGGAGCTGTAGGGATCCCGGCCGCCCAATGGATCCGTCTCGCGGTAGCTCCACAATGTGTGACGATCCTCGTAACACTTGTCGCTGGTGACTATCACCACCGCTCTCACCCCCTGATGGTGGCGAACCGCCTCCAACACATTGACGGTGCCCATGACATTGGTGGCATAGGTGTCGACAGGGTTGGAGTACCCGCGTCGAACCAGTGACTGGGCAGCGAGATGAAAGACGATGTCGGGCTTCGCTTTCTCGAATGCTTCGACAACCGCATCCAGGCTCCGAATATCCGCAAACGTCGTCGCCGAGACCTCGTCGACTCCTGCCTCGGTGAAGAGGGCAGGTTCCTGATCAGGGAGAAGGGACAGACCGTGAACCTCTGCTCCAAGTTCGTGCAGCCAAAGCGACATCCATCCCCCCTTGAACCCGCTGTGTCCCGTCACCAGCACGCGGCGTCCCTGATATACCGAAGTCCAGCTGCTCCCGGTCGGCAAGGGAAGGGTCACGGCTGTGTCGACGGCACCCACGGAGCGTGCCCGCTCTCCCACAGTCGCTCGAGCTCACGTTTGTCGCGAAGTGTGTCCATAGGCTTCCAGAAACCGTCGTGTTCGAATGCCATCAGCTCACCGTCTCTGGCCAACCCTTCCAAAGGAGCTCTCTCAAAGGGCACGTCGTTTTCGATATAGGACAGGACCTCAGGCTCGAGGACGAAGAAACCCCCATTGATCCACGCTTGCGACGAGACGACCTTTTCCTCGAATCCAACGACCCGGCGATCTTCGATCGAGAGACTCCCGAATCGCGCTTCAGGACGTACCGCGGTGATCGTCGCCAGTTTTCCATGACGCTTGTGGAAATCGACGAGATCCTGAATATCGATGTCAGCCAACCCGTCGCCATAAGTAGCCAAGAATGTCGTTTCCCCAAGGTGCGGCCCAACACGGGAGAGGCGACCACCGGTCATGGTGTCCAGACCGGTGTCTATCAAGGCGACACGCCAATCGACGGCATTTCTCTCCAGGACCGTCGTTTCTCCCGTGCCCAAATCCACCGAGAAATCGAAGTTCTGAAGGCTGAACCTGGCGAAGTAGTCCTTGATCACGTGACCCAGATAGCCACAGGCCACGACGAAATCCTTGAACCCGTGATAGGAGTAGAGCTCCATGATGTGGACGAGAATGGGCCGACCGCCGATCTCCACCATCGGCTTCGGCATCCGGGAGGTTTCCTCGGATAGTCGTGTGCCGAATCCACCTGCGAGCAGCACGACCTTCACTGGCGTTTCACCAGGGAAGACCCATCCAAGGGAGACCCGCACAGCACGAGCCGCCGACTCGGATATGGCAAGGATCCCACGCCTGGAGGATACCGGCGGTCATTCCCGGAGGGAGGTATCCCCCGTTGCAGGCGACCGCACCCGACCTTACTGCTCCTCAGTGCTCTCTCGGCGGCGTCCCGAAATTCCCCGTGCGAGTTGCAGGCAGTTCTTGTCCCATGCCGGGGTTACCCTCCAACCGTGCCCGAGTTCAAGGTCGTCTCCGACTTCGCCCCGGCCGGAGACCAGCCCCAGGCCATCGCCAACCTGGCCGAGGGAATACAGCGTGGCGACCGTTTCCAGACCTTGCTCGGCATCACCGGATCGGGCAAGTCCGCCACCATCGCATGGACCATCGAGCAAGTGCAGCGACCGACTCTGGTGCTGGCCCCGAACAAGGCCCTCGCCGCCCAACTCGCCAACGAGTTTCGCCAGTTCTTCCCTAACAACCGGGTCGAGTACTTCGTTTCGTACTACGACTACTACCAGCCCGAGGCGTACATGCCCCAGACTGACACCTACATCGAGAAGGACGCCACGATCAACGACGAGATCGACCGCCTTCGCCATTCGGCCACTGCGGGCCTCCTGGTGCGCGATGACGTCATCATCGTTGCCTCGGTGTCGGCGATCTACGGCCTGGGCTCCCCAGAGCAGTACATGGGGCAGCTGCTCCGGTTGGTCCAGGGTGTCGAGTATCCCATGAAGGACGCCATCCAGCGTCTGGTCGACATCCAGTACGAGCGCAACGAGGTCAACCTGATTCGGGGCAAGTTCCGGGTACGGGGCGACACTCTCGAGGTGTTCCCCTCGTACGAGGAGACCATCGTTCGGGTGCAATTCTGGGGGGACGAGATCGAGCGCATCATCCGGCTCAACCCGGTGACCGGCGAGGTGGTCGACGAGCTCCCCGAGCTCTTCGTCTTCCCCGCTACCCACTATGTCACCGAACGGGAGCGCATGCTCAAGGCGATCGTAGGGATCGAAGAAGAGCTGGTGGACCGGCTCGCCGAGCTCGAAGGCCAGGGCAAGATGCTCGAGGCGCAGCGGCTCCGGATGCGGACCAACTACGACCTGGAGATGATGCGTGAGGTCGGGTTCTGCTCAGGGATCGAGAACTACTCACGTCACCTCGACGGGCGCTCCGCTGGCGAGGCGCCGTACACCCTCCTCGACTACTTCCCCAAGAACTACCTCACCATCATCGACGAGTCCCATGTCACCATCCCCCAGATCGGGGGCCAGTTCGAGGGCGACCACTCCCGTAAAGAGGTCCTGGTCGAGCACGGCTTCCGTCTCCCTTCCGCCAAGGACAACCGGCCACTCCGTTTCGACGAATGGCTGGAAAAGGCGAACCAGGTGGTATTCCTGTCGGCGACTCCGTCTGATTTCGAGATCTCCCACTCGACGCAGGTGGTGGAGCAGATCATCCGTCCCACCGGCCTCATCGACCCCGAGGTCATGATCAGGCCCACCAAGGGCCAGATCGACGACCTGCTCCACGAGATCCGGGAGCGTGCGCTGCGGGAGCAGCGGGTGCTGGTCACCACCCTGACCAAGAAGATGGCCGAGGATCTGACCGACTACCTGCTCGAGATGGGCGTGAGGGCCAGATACATGCATTCGGAGATCGACACCTTGGAGCGTGTCCAGATCATGCGGGAGCTCCGTCTCGGCGACTTCGACGTCTTGGTGGGGATCAACCTGCTGCGCGAGGGCCTCGATCTGCCCGAGGTCTCGCTGGTGGCGATCCTCGACGCCGACAAGGAGGGTTTCCTCCGCTCGGAGACGTCTCTGATCCAGATCATCGGTCGGGCAGCGCGAAACGTCGACGGACAGGTTGTGATGTACGCCGACAATGTCACCGAGTCGATGAAGCGGGCAATCAACGAGACCAACCGGCGGCGTCGCGCCCAGACCGAGTGGAACACGGAGCACGGAATCGACCCGCAGACGGTGCGCAAGCGCGTCTCCGACATCCTGGAGCTTGTTCAGTCCGAGGCGCCGAAGGGCGATAGAAGACGACGTGAGGTCGAGCCGAGACGGCCGATCGACCTCGAAGGTGACGATCTGACCAGACTGATCATGAGCCTGGAGGACGAGATGCACGAGGCTGCCAAGGAGCTCCGTTTCGAATACGCCGCCCGACTCCGCGACGAGGTCAACGAGCTCAAGCGAGAGCTACGCGAGGTCGCCGAGGCCGGCTGAACCAGTTGTGAGTCTGTTCATGACCGTAATCCTCGAGGAATGGACCTGATGGCGCCGATCGAAGGCCTCCTTTCCCGGGTCTGGGCTTACAACTTTCTCCAGCGGTTCGTCGGCGCCGACCGGCTGCGCTACAGGTGCATTGGGCAACTCGGGCTGTCGCCCGGCGAAACAGTGCTCGACGTCGGCTGCGGGCCGGCGTACTACTTCCCCCTCTTGCCCTCGCCGGTTCGCTACTACGGGTTCGACACCGAGCCCCGCTATGTGCAATGGGCCCAGAGACGATGGGGAAACCACAATGCGACGTTTCGTCTCGGAGTACTCGACGAGGAGCAGACGGCGAACCTTCCCCCGGTTGACGCAGTCTTGTTGCTCGGGCTCCTGCATCACCTCGCCGATGAGGATTCCAGTGACCTGCTCCATCTTGTTGCTCGCTGCCTCGCCCCCTCGGGCCGGGTGGTAACGGTCGACACTTGCCTCGAGCCGTCGCAGGGTCGTTTCTCGAGATGGATGGCCGAGAGCGACAGGGGCGGCTACGTTCGGGGGCCCGCGGCATTCGCCGAGATGGCAAGAGCGCATTTCAAGAACGTCGAAGGCGAATTACTGACCGGACTGACCCGCCTCCCAGGCAGCTATTGGATGATGACCATGAGCGACCCGAGGCCGACCGAAGTCTCGGGGACCCTCTGACCGTTGCGACGTCCCGAAGTCACGAGTTCGCCTGCCGATCAATACTTCGGTGCGAGGCCCCAACGCCCGATACTTGCCGGTGGGATGTCTGCGAGGTCGACCAAGGGCTGGCGTGAGCCGGTTGATGTGAGGGTGAACTGCATGTGGATGCAGCTCCTCTCCCAGGGCGCGGGCATTCACCTGTGAGCCCGACCGATACACTCGAGCGAACCGACTCCGAACAAAGGACGAGCTCGCTCTTCGACCACCCAGTCGTTGGGTGGATGGTCCTCTTGATCGGCTTCTCCATCCTGACCAGGCTGGCGTTCAGGGGCTGGATTCCCCACGATGACGGGACTCTTGCTCAAGCTGCGAGCCGGGTGCTGGATGGGGAGACACCGCATGTCGACTTCCATGACACGTATGGAGGGCTTCAGGCGTACGCACACGCTGGAGCATTCCAACTCTTCGGAGAAAGCTTGCGAAGTCTGCGACTCGCCAACCTCGTCGTCGCGGCGATCGCCGCGCTCTCATCGTTCGCACTCGTTCGTCGGGTACAACCGCCCGTAGTCGCTGCCACGGTTGGCGTGACGCTGCTTCTGGTGGGGTTCGCCGTCTATCCGGCTTCGATGCCCTCTTGGTGGAATGCGGCGCTGGGTGTCGTCTCTGCCTATCTGGTCATGCGCTGGCTCGACTCCCGACGGGTTGTGTTCTTGCTCGCCGCCGGTGCCATTACCGGCATCAGCTTCTTGGTCAAGTCGACCGCTGCCTACGCCGGAGCCGGCATCGCGTTGTTCTTGCTCATGCTTGCCAGCCAGAGCTCCAGCAATCGGAGGGCTCACATCGCCGTCGGGGCGACCTTGGTCCTGGTGTTCGCAGGCTTGTTGGCGCGTTCTACATCATTTGAGGCGATCGTCTTCATGCTTCTCCCGCTCTCGATCGTGGTCGGCGTCGGGTTTCGGAAGCAGCAATTCTCGGGAGACAGTGGCCATCGCGACGTTTCGGCGAAGGGTGCGACGCTGTTCGCGCTCTCGGCAGCGGCACCAGTTCTGATCTTCGCCGTGCCCTACGTACGGTCCGGAAATGCGGAAGCACTCATCATCGGCTGGTTCCGCCTTCCCCAATTGCGATTCGACCAAGCCGCATGGGGCATCTCGCTGTCAATGGCGCACCTGGCCGTACTGGCTCTTCTCGCCGCCCTCGTCTTCTTGCTCTACCGCCGAGTCGGCGTTGGCGCGGCCATCGGCACCTGCGCGGCGTTGCTGGTCGTCGTGTCGATTGTCAACTGGGACGCTTGGTGGGGTTTAGTCTTGACATTCATCCTTGTTGCCCCGCTCGGGATCTCAGCAGCTGTCCTCGGTTCCGGATGGCGAAAGGGATTGACCAGGGAGCAACTCCTGTGCGCACTCATGTTGGCCACGTTCGCCTTCATCCAATTTCCCCAGGCAAACTCGATCTACGCTCTGTATCTGGTTCCGTGGATCGTGACCGTGCTAGGCGTGTGGTTCACTGGCCGCTCTCGCGCCACACTCGTAGGGCTGGCATTGCTCGTTTCGGCGATTGTCGCCATCCAGCTGGAGCGCGACTTGCTCTACATCTCGAGTCCCCTCGCGCAACCCGTCGCATTGGTGCCGCTCGACCTGGTGCGGGGAGGCATCGAAGTCCCAGAACAGCATCGGTTCTACGTGCAGATGGCGGAGCAGCTCCAGCCTCACGCGGGGTCGCCGATATATGCAGGGCCAGACTCACCGGAGATCTACTTCCTCTCGGCCACGATGAACCCGACTCCAGTCCTATTCGACTTCCTCGCCTGGGACTGGGGCATCGACGAACGGGACGAGACGATACGCGATGGCGGGGTCACCGCAGTGGTGGTGAATCGCTCACCCGACTTTTCGAGCCCGCTTCCTGAACGGACTCTGGAGGCCATCGAAGCCGAGTTCCCCGATCGGCTCGGTTTCGGATGGTTCGACGTATATGAGAATCGGGCAGACGATGACTAGAAGCCTGGTGGACGGCGCCACATCCTTGCGCCGGGAGCCTACGAGGATTGGAAGATGGCGATGAAGCTCTCCGTTCTGATGCCTGTCTACAACGAGTCCCGCACCTTGCGGACAATCGTGCGGAGGGTGCTGGCGTCGCCGGTGGATACCGAGATCGAGCTCATCTGCGTCGACGACCGCTCCCAGGATGATTCCCTCGAGATCTTGTCCGCGCTCGCGGCGCACGATTCACGAATCAGGGTGATCGCCCAACAGGTGAACATGGGCAAGGGAAAGGCGATCCGGACCGCCATCGATGCGATGACCGGGGACATCGGCATCATCCAGGACGCCGATCTCGAGTACGACCCCGAGGAGTATCCGAAGGTCATAGGGCCAATAATCGACGGAAAGGCCGACGCGGTCTACGGCTCGAGGTTCGCTTCGAGCGAGGTGAGACGAGTCCTCTTCTTCTGGCATGCACTTGGGAATCGTCTGCTGACCGCGTTCGCCAACATGGCCAACGACCTGAACCTGACCGATATGGAGACCTGTTACAAGGCCGTGCGCGGCGATGTGTTGAAGCGTCTCAGGCTCACGTCGGATCGATTCGGATTGGAGCCCGAGATCACTGCTCGCCTCGCCCAATGGGGGGCCCGTATCTATGAGGTTCCCATCAGCTATCACGGCCGCACCTACGCCGAGGGGAAGAACATCGGCTGGCGGGATGGCGTGGAGGCGATGTGGCTCATCGTCAAGTTCCGTTTCTTCGACACACGCGCCACGAACGAGGACTCCGTTGTCACCCGTCAAGCACTGGGACGGGCACCTCGATTCAGACGATGGATCCTCGAGCAGTTCGGCCCTCATCTCGGACAGTCGGTGCTGGAGGTGAATGCCGGTCCAGGACATACGACGTCGCATCTGCTCGATCGGCGGCGTCTGGTGATCACCGACTCGGATCCGGTCCATGTCGAGACCCTGCGCAGGCGGTTCGGGCATCTCGAGAACATCGAAGTGCTCCGCGCCGACTTCGAGTCGGCCGAGCCCGACATAACGGGAATAGACAGCGTCCTGCTCTTCGACGGATTGCAGCGTGCGGAGGAGCCCAAGGAGCTGCTGGCCCGAATCGCCGGAGCCGTCGTCCCTGGTGGGCGAATCCTGATCCAGGTGCCGGCAGGCAAAGCACTCTTCGGGCCGACTGATGTCTCTGCCGGGCATTTGCGACGCTTCGATCGCGAAGATGTGGAGGATCTGATACGAGCATCTGGGCTCGAGTTGATCTCGCTCGATGAGTTCAACCGGCTCGGCGTCCTGGGCTGGAGAGCCCATCAGGCAATGGGGGCAGTGCGAATCTCTTCGGCCGAGGCTCGAGGTTTCGACCTCTTGGTCCCGATCGCCAGACGGTTCGATGCCGCGCGACTCGGTCGCGGACTCAGCTGGATCGCTGTCGCCCGGGTGCCTTGACGGGCTACCGCCGCATCTTTCAGTAGAGGGCGGCCGTGTCCGATGTTCTCTGTCATGCGAATGCGCGCAGCCGTTCCGGCCCGATCGGAGCTCACTCTCATATTGGCGGCCTCTGCGTTCGCGCCGGCCATGATCGTGGTCAACAACCCAGAGTCACCCGGCATAACCTCTGCGGCGCTGGTAGCAGCGGCTATCGCTCTTCTCGCTTTGACAGTCCGCGCCGTTTTCGTCGTAGGCGGAGCATCACCTGCCGGTGCCACCGGCGCGGTTGCGACTGCTGTGTTCGTGCTCGCCAACACCGGGTTCGTAGCCGAGTCCGTCGCCTTGGGACGGTGGTTCATCGTCGCAATCACCGGTCTGGCAAGCTGGGTCATCTACCGATTTCGCGATCTGAAGATCGTCGACATGGCCATCACCGCTGGGACCTTGATCCTCATACTCACCCCGGTCGTCACATGGGTCTCAAACTGGGATGACGCGGCGATAGACGCGTCGACTACCGGCATTGAGGTCGTGCAATTCGACGCGCAGCCAGATGTGGTTGTCATCGTGGCCGACGGTTACGCCAGCACCTTGGTCTTGGATGAGTTCTACTCATACGACAATCGTGTCTTCACCGAGTACCTCCACTCGCTCGGCTTCCAGGTCGTTCAGGCGATGACGTCGAATTACGGGCGCACTGCGCTGTCGATACCCAGCTTTCTCCAGCTCGATTACGTCTTGGAGGACTCGGTTGTGGGTCCATCCTCTCGACGAAGGATGCTCGATGTCCTCTCAGGCGAGAACAACTTCGTGGAGGTCATGCGGAGCAATGGCTATGACACGGTCTACGTCGAGTCCGGGTGGCTGGGCACCACATGTGCCACTTCGAATGACGTCTGCGTGCATGCTCCTTGGCCCGATGAGATCGTGTACGACACCGTTCATCGCTCGGCGTTCCGCGGCCTCCCTGGCTTCGAGGCCGGCATGTCATTCGCCAGAGGCTCGATTCACTCCATGACGTGGTTGGACGATGAGCTCGACAGCTATCTGGGCAATGGGCAGCCCGACTTCATCTACGTGCACGTGCTCGCTCCTCACCCCCCGATGTTCCTCGATTCGGCCTGCCACCTCGAGGCTGACGAGAAAGTGGCTGGCTTCGCAGTAGGGATGCCCGGACTCTCCGAATCGGAGATGAGCACTCGTCGCGACGCCTACGTCGAACAGGTCAATTGCGTGAACTCGCACTTGGAACGAGCGGCGCGCAAGGCTTCCGGTTCCGGTGCGATCGCCCTGATTCTCGCCGACCATGGACCCGACCAGGGCCGTCAGATGTATTCGGATGGTGACGCGTGGAATGCCGCCCAACGCAGGGAGCGATTCGGGATACTTCTCGCGGTGCTTCACGACGGATGTGACTATGGCGATCTCGTTTCCTTGGTGAACGTGAGTCGTCGCATGATCGCCTGTCTCTCGGACAGCGAAATCCCGAGCCTCACGGACAGATACTTCGACTTGTCACGGTCCGAGGCGTACCCGGTGGTCATCGAGTTGGCCGACTCGGGATCATGAAGCCCTCCGGAGCGTTGCGGGTCGGATCCGTTGCCTTGGTACTCGCAACGGTGGCGGCGATCCGATTATTGGCTGTGTCCGGATGGGACCCCACTGCCTTCACTGCGTTTGGTGAAGACTCGGTTGAGATCACCTCCTACGCCGAGGAGAAACTCGGTCGCGAGGTCAGGACGAGAGTCCTGCAGGGTCACGACGGCAAGTTCTTCTTCGTGTTGGCCAACGACCCCCTGCTCCTCGAGCCCGACGAGAACGCAGCCGTCCTAGACCGGCAGAGGTATCGAAGCCAGCGAATTCTCTACCCGTTGCTCGCCGGCGGCGCCGGGATCCTCCCGCCGGGAGTTGTGGTGTGGGCCTTGATTGGGATCAATGTCGTGGCCCTAGGCGTCGGCTCATGGGCAGTCGCTGGCATCGCGATGAAGCACGGGGTGTCGCCTTGGTGGGGTTTGGGTTTCGCCTTGAACGTCGGCTTACTGTCCGAGTTATACATCGACGGCGCTGGGATTCTTGCATTTGCTCTCGTCTGTGTCGGTGCCCTGGCCCTCGAGCACGATCGTCTCGGCCCTGCCGCCATCGCGTTTGCCGGGGCGGCATTGACCCGAGAGGTGATGCTCGCCTTCGTCGGCTTCGTCGCAGTCTTCTGGCTCATTCGAAAGAGGGCCATCCCTTGGTTGGTCGTGTTGCCGGCAGCGGTGGCTGTCTCGGGGTGGGCCCTATTTGTACGGGTGCGCCTGCCAGCGGTGGAAGGCGTGGATCAGGTGAAGGAGATCACGCTGGTTCCGTTCTCCGGTCTGATCGAGGCGGTGACGTCCGGCCGGGCGGTGAGCGTCGACCTGGTGTTGATGTTTCTATTCGTTTGCCTCATTGTGCTGGTGCCGGTTCGGGCGTGGAAGTCGGATGTCTACCTGACCTGGGGGGCGGTTGGGTTTGCCGTGCTGGCTCCATTCCTGACGGTGTTCGTTTGGCAAAAGTCATGGGATATCTCGAGAGCCCTGGCCCCACTGGTCACTGCATTCCTTCTCGAATTCGCACTCGCCCGGCGACGCCAGCTTCAGGGTGCCCGAGTGGGGCTCGATGCGTAGCTACCGACTCTCAGACGCGCCGCACCGGGCGAGGACTGCGGTGACATCATGAGCTACAGGCCCATGCTGTTCCCATGACCCGCGCGAATAGCGGTGTTGGCCCGATGTCGTTCCGGATAATCGCCATCGGAGCCGTGTCACTGGCCCTTGTGGCCGCCCACTCCCCGTTGGCGGCCGCGCTGGCGATCGTCGGGTTGTTTCTCTTCGGTTGGACGATCTGGCGGAAGATTCCCGGTGATGATTCGGGTGTCGTGAGATTGTCGGCGGTGGTGGCCTCAATGACTCTGCTGGTCTCTTTGTTGGTTTCACGTACCTCCGTGCCAGACGCTGTCGTCGATGTCAGGTTGCCGGGAGCAGCCATCGGCGTTGTGGCTTGCGCTGTCATCTTCATAGGCGCGCGGAGACAGTCCTGGAGAATCCTGGGCATCGCGATTGCGTTTCTGGGGGTCTTCGTCGTCACCGGCCAGTTGGCAGCCGAGGTGTGGAACTCGGGTCTGGGGACGGACATCTATCAAGCACACAAGGCCGCCGGCACGGCGTTGGTCAACGGTCAGAACCCATACACCGATGCGGTCCGATTTTTCAACGGCTCGCCGTTTGTCGAGGACGACGCAGTCCTCGTGGGTTACCCCTATCCACCGGTGGTCCTGTTGACGTTTGGTCTTGTGGCCGCATTCACCGATCCCCGCTTGGTCTCTGCTGCTGCGTGGCTGGCCATTCTGATCTGGGCGGCATGGCCAGCTTTGACAAGACGAGAGCACGCCAATGCGAGTCTGGCGGTCTTCCTCATGCTCGCGACACTGCCAGGATGGCCATTGATCTGGTACGCGTCATGGACTGAGCCATTGAGCCTCTTGCTTCTCCTCGTCGCTTTGCTGTCATGGCAAAGAAGCGTCCTGATCTCCGGGATTCTGCTCGGATTCGCTCTGGCATCGAAGCAATATCTGATCTTTCTCGCACCGCTGCTGGCCTTGCATCGCGACGACGATCGGTTGAAACGCCTTGGACTCGCGGTCACCACGGCTCTCATCACCTTGATTCCCCCGATCCTCCTCGACCCGGCAGCCATGTACAGATCAATGATCGGCAATCTGGCGGCGATCGGGTACCGACCGGACAGTGTGAGCGTGGTCGGTCTGCTCAACGGTTTTGGGATCAGATTCAAGCTACCGGAGACGATTTGGCTGATCCTTGGAGTGGTGGTCTCAGTCGCGGTGGGTCTGGGATCGAGGTCGGTCCCGAGCTTGCTGGGTAGAGCAGGCGTAGTTCTCGGCTGCACCTTCGCGATAGGGCTTGCATTTACCAACTATTGGTTCTTGGTCATGGGGATGCTCGCGGTATCCGCCCTGTTGATTGGACGTGACCAGGTCATACCGGCCATGGCTCATGGGGATTCACGGGTGGGAAGCCGACCCCAGACTCGACCGTGACTGGGCATTGTGAAGCCCGGACCGGACGCCGGTGCGGGGCCACGGCCATGCCAAGCCGAGGGTGATGCCACGAACAGGTGTTCGCCGCTGATCTGGATTACACTGTCGTAACTCAGGCGACCACCAGGCGGACGTGTCCACGGACTCGATACTCATCAGGGGCGCCCGTGAGCACAATCTGAAGAACCTCACGGTCGAGCTGCCTCGCAACAAACTCATCGTCTTCACGGGTCTCTCCGGATCCGGGAAGTCCTCGCTCGCCTTCGACACCATCTATGCCGAAGGACAGCGGCGTTACGTGGAGTCGTTGTCGGCCTACGCCCGGCAGTTCCTGGGGCAGATGGACAAACCCGACGTCGATTTCATCGACGGCCTGTCGCCTGCCATCTCCATCGACCAGAAGACAGCCTCGAGAAACCCCCGGTCGACGGTCGGCACCGTCACCGAGGTGCACGACTACCTCCGTCTCCTCTTCGCCCGGATCGGCATCGCCCACTGTCCCAACGACGGCACCCCGGTGGAGCGGCAGACCCCGCAGCAGATCGTCGATCGGATCCTCGAGCTCGAGGAGGGGACCAGGTTCCAGGTGCTGGCGCCCGTCGTGCGAGGACGAAAAGGCGAGTACGAGGGTCTCCTGGCCGACCTGGCCAAACAGGGATTCGCCCGAGCTCGGATCGACGGTGAGGTGCGGGAGCTCACCGAGGAGATCAAGCTCGACCGCTACCACCAGCACACCATCGAGGTCGTCGTCGACCGTCTCGTCCGCAAGGAGGGGATGGAGCAGAGACTCACCCAGTCGCTGGAGACGGCTTTGACCCTCACCGAGGGCACCGCCGACATCGAGATCGTGGATGGGACCACGCTCACCTTCTCCCAGCATCTCTCCTGCCCGGTGTGCGGTCTCTCTTTCGAGGACCTCCAGCCCCGCAACTTCTCCTTCAACAGCCCCTACGGAGCTTGTCAGGTGTGCTCCGGAATCGGGACGCGGTTTCAGGTCGACCCCGAGCTCGTCATCGCCGATCCCGGGCTCTCCCTCGAGGAGGGGGCGATCCCCATGTGGTCTTCGAACCGCATGCGCTACTACCACCGCCTCCTCACCGGTCTCGGCGAGGTGTTCGGGTTCGAGATGGGCACCCCGTGGCAGGACCTGCCCGAAGAGATCAAAGAGAAGATCCTCTATGGGACCGGGGAGGACAAGATCACCATCAAGTACACCAACCGCTTCGGGCGGAAGCGCCAATGGCAGGCAACCTTCGAAGGGGCGATCCCCTTCCTGAACCGTCGTCACGAGGGGGCCGAGAGCGACTCGGCCCGGGAGTACTACCAGGAGTACATGGCCCAGGTCCCCTGTGAGGCCTGCGGCGGCGGCCGGCTCAACCCCATCTCGCTGGCGGTGACCGTCGCCGACCGGAACATCGCAGAGGTGTCGGATCTGAGTCTGGGCAAGGCGAAGGACTTCTTCGAAGAGTTGGAGCTGACCGATCGGGAGAGCGCTATCGCCGAGCGGGTGCTCAAGGAGGTGAGGGCGCGGATCCAGTTCCTGCTCGATGTCGGGCTCGACTATCTCACCTTGAGCCGATCGGCGGCCACCCTGGCCGGGGGAGAGGCGCAGCGGATCAGGCTGGCCACCCAGATCGGTTCGGGGCTGGTCGGAGTCCTCTACATCCTCGACGAGCCCTCGATCGGGCTTCACCAGCGGGACAACCAGCGGCTGATCGAGACGCTGCTCCGTCTCCGTGACCTGGGCAACACCCTGATCGTGGTCGAGCACGACGAGGACACCATCCGCGTGGCAGATCACATCGTCGACATCGGCCCCGGCGCCGGAGAGCACGGAGGCCATGTCGTGGCCGAGGGCACGCTGGAGGACATCACCGCCCAACCGGCATCGATGACCGGGGACTACCTGGCCGGGCGACGTCAGATCCCCGTCCCTTTCATCCGACGCCAGGGAAACGGCGAGGCGATAACCATCCATGGGGCCACCGAGAACAACCTGCAGGGCATCGATGTCTCCTTCCCGCTCGGTGTGTTCACCGCCGTCACCGGGGTCTCCGGCTCGGGAAAATCCACCCTCATCGAGGAGATCCTGTGGAAGACCCTGGCCAATCGAGTCAACCGGGCCCGGGTGGTGCCGGGCAGGCACAAGAAGGTCGAGGGCATCGAGCTCATCGACAAGGTGATCGACATCGACCAGTCCCCAATCGGCCGCACCCCCAGATCGAACCCGGCCACCTACACCAAGCTCTTCGACCAGATAAGGACCCTCTTCTCCCAGACGCCCGAGGCCAGGGCCAGGGGTTACAAGCCGGGACGTTTCTCCTTCAACGTCAAAGGCGGCCGCTGTGAAGCCTGTGCCGGGGACGGGACCATCAAGATCGAGATGCACTTCCTTCCCGACGTGTACGTCCCCTGCGAGGTGTGCGGGGGGAGGCGCTACAACCGGGAGACCCTCGAGATCCTGTGGAAGGGGCACAACATCTCCGAGGTGCTGGAGATGTCGGTGGAGGAGGCGCTCGGTTTCTTCGAGAACCAGCCCAAGATCGTGCGCATTCTCCAGACCCTCTACGACGTCGGTCTCGGCTACGTCCGCCTCGGCCAGCCGGCTACCACTCTCTCCGGCGGCGAGGCGCAGAGGATCAAGCTGGCCTCCGAGTTGGGGAAGCGGTCGACAGGGCGCACCTTCTACATCCTCGACGAGCCGACCACGGGGCTTCATTTCGAGGACATCCGGAAACTGCTCCAGGTCCTGCAGCGTCTGGTCGACGCCGGGAACACCGTTGTGGTCATCGAGCACAACCTCGATGTGGTCAAGTCGGTCGACTACGTGATCGACCTCGGGCCCGAAGGTGGAAGCGGCGGGGGACGGATCGTGGCCCAGGGCTCACCCGAGGAGATCGCCCAGGTGGGGGAGAGCTACACCGGCAAGTTCCTTCGGGAACTGGTTGGTGGGTGAGACCCGATGTTCGACATTCCCGTGACGGCGCCGGTCTAGCCTCTGACCACCTTGGACGAGTCAAGACTCTTCGACATGCGCCGAACCTCGTTCGGCCGTCTGGCTGAATTCGAAGGCAAGCACGCCGTCGTCCTGGGCGGTGCCGGTTTCCTCGGATCGCACGTGTGCACCTGGCTCGTTCACTCGGGCGCGCAGGTCACCTGTATCGACAACATGATCACGGGCCACGCAGAGAACGTCGGACATCTCATCGGCGACAAGAGGTTCCGGCTGATCGACTACGACGTCACCGACTACCTCCACGTCTCGGGCGATGTGGACTACGTGCTCAACTTCGCCTCTCCCGCCTCACCGGTCGACTACCTCAGGTGGCCGATCCACACCCTCAAAGTGGGCGCCTTCGGCACTCACAAGGGCCTCGGGCTCGCCTACCACAAGGGGGCAGTGTTCTTCCTCGCCTCCACGTCCGAGGTCTACGGCGACCCGCTGGTCAACCCCCAACCCGAGACCTACTGGGGCAATGTCAACCCGATCGGGCCCCGCGGGGTCTACGACGAGGCAAAGCGGTTCGCCGAGGCGCTGACCCTGGCCTACAACCGGGAGCACGGCGTTGACACCCGGATCGTCCGGATCTTCAACACCTTCGGTGCCCGCATGAGACCAGACGACGGTCGAGCCGTCCCCGCCTTCTTCAAGGCGGCATTGGAGAACCGGCCCCTCCCCGTGTACGGAGACGGGTCGCAGACCAGGTCTCTCTGCTATGTCGACGACGAGGTGGAAGGGATCCTGCGTCTCCTGCTCTCCACGGAGACCAGCCCGGTCAACATCGGGAACCCCGAAGAGGTGACCATGGTCGAGTTGGCCGAGACGGTGCAGGACGTGGTTGGCAACCATCCTGGCATCGAGTTCCATCCCCGGCCCACCGATGACCCGATGGTGCGCCGACCCGACACTGCCAAAGCGGAGAGGATCCTGGGTTGGAAGGCCCAGATCTCGTTGCGAGAGGGCCTGGAACGCACCCTGCCCTGGTTCAAGGGAGTCCTGGGGTACTGACCCCGTGCACTCGCCCCGTGTCCTGGTCAGACCTCGGCGACTGGTGGGTTTCAGAGGTCACCGACGATCCTGCCTACGAGGCTGTGGTCACACCGATGCTGCTCGAAATCCTCGATCCGGTCTCCGAGCTGACCTATCTCGACCTGGGCTGTGGCGAGGGCAGGGTCATGCGCTCGGTCTCCGGGAGAGGGGCAGAGGTCCATGGCGTCGAGCTCAATCCACATTTGGCGCGGCGGGCGGCGCGGACCGCCTTCACGATGATCGGTGAGCTCCCGGACCTGGGTTTCATCAATGACGATTCTTATGACGGCGCCTACTGTGTTCTGGTGTTCGAGCACATCGAGGATCACCGAAGGCTGTTCCACGAGGTGGCTCGTGTCGTGAGGACCGGCGGCAGGTTTGCCGTAGTCATGAACCACCCCGTGTGGACCGCACCCGGCTCGACGCCGGTGACCGATCACGACGGCGAGACACTGTGGCGGCCCGGGGCCTACTTCGCAACGGGCACCACCGACGAGCCGGCCGGAGGGCAGAGAGTGGTGTTCCACCATCGGACGATGGCCGAATTGGTCAACGCGGCCGCCGGGGCGGGATGGGCACTCGAGGAGATGATCGAGGCGCCTCATCACGACGATCTCACCCAGCCGGGGATTCCCCGCCTGCTGGCGTGTCGGTGGCGACGCCTCCCCTGAGCCACCGTCACCCCGGTTTGGCCTCAGCCACCTTCGGCCGCCCAGAGGATTCCGTCGGCGAGGTGGGATCGGAACAGCGCTTCGCCGAAGCTTTCGATGGTATGCCCACCGGCGGTGTAGAAGGCTCGGCCCCCGTCGTATTCGTGAGCCCATGCAATCGGGTGGTGGTCACCCATCGCCCCACCCTCGTAGCTGGTTTCGTCGAGCGTGGCCAGCACCACGACCTCGGCGCCTGGAGGGCTGCGAAAGTTGTACCACTCGTCGAATCTCTCGAACCTGACGGGTAGTGACCTTGCCGCCGGATGGTCAGGGGCTACCAGGTCGATGGCAGCAGCCTGAGGTGCAGGATGATCTTCGAAGTAGGCCCCCACCAGCTCCCCGTACCAGGGCCAGTCGTACTCGGTGTCGGTGGCGGAGTGAATCCCGACGAATCCCTTGCCGGATTGGATGAAGCTCTCCAGCGCCTGCTCTTGTGACCTGTCGAGAATGTCCCCGGTGGTGTTCAAGAAGACGATCACCTCGTATTCGGCCAACCCGACTTCGGTGAACCACGATGCGTCGTCGGTTGCCGTGGCGGAGAACCCATGGGTTGCAGCCATCTCGTCGATCGCCTCCATCCCGGCCGGAATCGAGTCGTGGCGGAAACCAGCCGTCTTGTGAAAGACGAGCACCTCGAGATGGTCCGGCTCGGTAGTCGATGCCTCGGTGGATGTTGTCATCTCAGGGAGCGTCGTCGAAACGGGAGTCGCAGGCGGAACGCTCGACGTGGTCGTTGTCTGCTCAGGGCCAGCGGCCGGCTCGGAGCAACCGACCAGGACAGCAACGAAGACCCCGACGATCACGGAGTGCCGCATACCCCGAAACGTAGACATCTTGCGGGGTTAGAGCAGGAAGCTTGCCGTTTGCGGCTCCTACCCTGAGCGGGAGTGTTCGAGCGACCGAAGCCATCGGAAATCCCGGATCGACCGGGGGCCTATCTCTTCCGGGACAAACACGGGAAGGTGGTCTATGTCGGGAAGGCGAAGAGCCTGCGCAGCCGCGTGCCGTCCTATTTCGGTGTGGGCCTGCACCCGAGAACCCAGGCCATGGTGGACAACGCCCGGTCAGTGGAGTGGATCATCACCGAGTCGGAGGTCGCCGCCCTCATGCTCGAGTTCTCCCTGATCAAGCGGCACCGTCCCCGATTCAACGTCAAGCTTGTCGACGACAAGTCCTATCCGTATCTGGCCATCACCCGTAGCGACGAGTGGCCCCGGGCCCGGGTCATGCGGGGGGCCAAGCGAAAGGGCAACGAGTACTTCGGTCCCTACGCCCACACGTACGCCATTCGCAAGACGCTCGACCAGCTGCTGCGCACCTTCCCAGTGCGGACCTGCACCGACTCCTTCTTCGAGCGTCAGCGCGCCCAGGGACGGCCCTGTCTCCTCTATCACATAGAGAAGTGCTCCGGTCCCTGCATCGAGGCGGTGACCCGCGAGGACTACCAGCGGATGGTCGACGGACTGGCCACCTTCCTCAGCGGCGACACCGAGGCAGTGCTCACCGACCTGGAGGTCAGGATGTGGGAGGCCTCGGAACGTCAGGAGTTCGAGCTGGCCGCCCGGCACCGGGATCGGATCGACGACGTGAGAAGGGCGATGCTCCGCCAGGAGGTGGTGACCGAGCGACCCGAGGATTTCGATCTGATCGCCTTCCACGGCGACGACCTGGAGTCCGCCTTCCAGATCCTCCACGTGCGAAAGGGACGGCTGGTGGGACGGATGGGGACGGTCGTCGATCGGGTGGAGGAGCTGACCGATGCCGAGCTGATGAGCCGGGTGATCCGGCAGCTCTACGGTGACGACGATCCTCCCAAGGAGGTGCTCGTCGAGATCGAGCCGGCGGAGAAGGAACTCCTCCAGGAATGGCTGGAAGAGCGGCGCGGCACCAGAGTGAGCCTTCGCATCCCGGCCCGTGGCGCCAAACGACGACTGATGGAGACCACGGCGACCAATGCCGCCGAGGCTTTCGCCCGACATCGCTTGAAGAGGAGCCAGGATCACAACGCGAGGGCCAAAGCCCTGCGATCGTTGCAGGAGGTCCTCGACTTGCCCGAGCCGCCGCTGCGCATCGAGGCCTACGACATCTCCACTCTGCAGGGGACCAATACCGTGGCGTCGATGGTGGTGCTCGAGGACGGGGTCCCGCGACGTTCCGACTATCGACGCTTCAAGATCCGAACCGTCGATGGTCAGGACGACTTCGCTGCCATGGAGGAGACGGTCCGTCGCCGTTTCCGCGCCTACCTGGCGGAGCGTGACCGGTCTGTCGCCGAGCAGGGGAGGTTCTCCTACCCGCCTTCGTTGGTGCTCGTCGATGGGGGGCCGGGCCAGCTTGGCCGTGCGGTCCGGGTGCTCGACGAGCTCGACCTGGACATCCCCGCCATCGGTCTGGCCAAGAGGATGGAGGAGGTGTACCTGCCCGGCAAGCCGGAGCCGGTTCGCATCCCCCGCGACGCCGAGGCCCTCTACCTGCTCCAGCAGGTCCGCGACGAGGCGCACCGATTCGCCATCACCTACCACCGCCAGCTCCGCTCCAAGTCGATGGTCGATTCGATCCTCGACGAAGTCCCCGGGATAGGTCCTCAGCGCAAGAAGGACCTCTTGAAGCGGTTCGGTTCGCTGAAGAAGATAAGGGAGGCCGGGGCAGAAGCCCTGGCCGAGGTGGTCCCGAAGAACGTCGCCGACGACCTGTACGCTGCCTTGCACACCTGATCGAGAGCCCTGATGGACCGTCCAGCAACCGATCATCCCCACGTTCTCGTGGTCACCGGCATGTCGGGGGCGGGACGTTCCTCCGCGGCCAAGATCCTCGAGGACCTCGGCTATACGGTGATCGACAACCTCCCGCCGCGGTTGCTCGTCCCCGCCGCCCAGTTCCACGAATTGCCGGAGCGACACAAACACCTCGCCGTGGTCATCGACTCACGCGGCGGTCTTTCCATCGATGAGCTCAGGGGCGCCGTCGAGGAGCTGAGCCGGGAGGGGGTGATGACCAGGGTCGTCTTCCTCGACGCCGATGACGACGTGATCGTCTCCCGATATGAGGAGAACAAACGGCCCCACCCGCTGGGGCGCGCGACGATCTCGGAGTCGATCGGCGCCGAGCGGGATCTGCTCGCCGACCTGCGGGAGGAGGCAGATGTGATCGTGGATACCTCGCAACTGAATATCCACGAGCTGAGGGACCGCCTCACCGCCCAGTTCAGCGAAGAGGACATGGCACGGCCGATGCGGGTCTCGATCCGCTCGTTCGGCTTCAAGCACGGAACTCCCCGCGATACGGACCTCCTCTTCGATGTCCGCTTCCTACCCAACCCGCATTGGGTCCCGGAGCTTCGACCATTGCGCGGGACCGACGAGCCCGTGGCCGAGTACGTGATGAGGGAGGACGCGGCCGAGGAGTTCGTCGACAGGGTCGACGAACTCCTCGCTTTTCTCATCCCCCATTTCGAAGCCGAGGGGAAGTCGTACCTCGCCGTCGGGATCGGTTGCACCGGGGGCCATCACCGATCGGTGGCCATCGCCGAGGAATTGGGGCGGCGGCTGGCCCAGCACGGAATCCTGGCCACCGTCCGGCACCGCGACAGCGAACGGTGAAACCACAGACCGAGACTGCGCTCGCACCGCTCCTCCTAGACCCGGAGGGCCCCGAGGTCGTGGCCATCGGGGGCGGCCACGGTCAGGCGGCCGCCTTGGAGGCCATCCAGTGTTACGCCGGTGGGATCTCCGCCCTGGTGGCGGTGGGCGACGATGGAGGCTCCTCGGGCCGGCTCAGTGAGATGGGCATCCCGCCTCCGGGGGACGTGAGACGCTGTCTACTCGCCCTGACGCCCGAGCCCTCGCTGTGGTCGGAGCTCTTCTCGCACCGATTCAAGGTGGGGGACGTCGCCGACCACTCGCTGGGCAATCTGATCCTGGCCGGGTTGGCCGACCTGTTCGGTGACTTCGAGTCGGCGGTGACCTCGGCCGAGCGCATGCTGGGGACCCTCGGCTCGGTGATCCCGGTGGCCAACGAGGCGATCACGTTGACCGCGACCATCGACGCCCGACAAGTGGTCGGGCAGAAGGCGATCTCGAAGACCGCCGGCGACCTGTCCGAGCTCCATATCGAGCCCCGGGACGTCGCCGCCACCCGTCGCGCCTTGTCCGCGGTCGCCGCCGCCGATCAGATCGTGATCGGCCCGGGAAGCCTCTACACCTCCATCGTCTCCGCCCTCAAGGTCAACATGCTCGCCCCCGCAATCATGGGAGCGGCCGCTCAGAGGGTGTTCGTGATGAACCTGGTCACCCAGGATGGGGAGACGTTGGGTATGGACGGTGGTCACCACCTCGAAGCCCTGGCCAAACACGTCGGCGTGACCGGGCCGGGCATCGTGGTGGCTCACGAGGGGCCACTCGAGGTTCCCCCCGATCACGACCGGGTGCGCATCGACACCGAGGATGCGGCCCGGCATGGGTGGAGGGTCGTCTTTGCAGATGTCGCCGACAACAAGCCAGACTGGCCCGAGCATGACCCCATGAAGCTAGGGCGCGTGCTGGAAGAGCTCGCAAGCACCAAGGACTGATTCGATGCCTGATTACCTGACTCTCGACGATGTGGAGGTCGAGGGACTCGATGTCCTGGTCCGCTCCGATCTGAACGTCCCGATCGAAGGCGGGGCTGTGGCCGATGCCTTTCGGATCGAGGCGGCCTTGCCCACCCTCGAGCGTCTGGTCGATGCCGGCGCCCGGGTATCGGTCTGCTCGCATTTGGGCCGCCCCGATGGGCCGGATCCGACTCTCTCGCTGCGAGTCGTGGCCGAGGCCATGGCCGGGCTGTCCTCGAAGGAGGTGTCTTTCGAGGAGGGCGGCCAGATCAGGGTTCTGGAGAACACACGCTTCGACCCGGGGGAGACCGGGAACGACCCCGCACTGGCAGCGCGTCTCGCCGACGGTTACGCCCTCTTCGTCCAGGATGCCTTTGGCTCGGTGCACCGGGCCCATGCCTCGACCGTCGGCGTCGCCGAATTGGTCAAATCGGTGGCCGGGCCCCTGCTCGATGCCGAGCTGAAGGCTCTGACCCGCTTCCTCGTCGACCCCACGGTTCCCTACGTGGTGGTTCTGGGCGGGGCCAAGGTCTCGGACAAGCTCGGCGTCATCGAGAACCTCCTTCCCAAGGTCGACGCCATGCTGATCGGGGGCGGTATGTGCTTCACCCTGCTCCGGGCCAAAGGCATCGAGGTGGGCGACTCCATGGTGGAAGAGGACATGGTCGACACGGTTCGCGGCCTGCTCGAAGGCGAGCATGGCGACAAGATCATCCTCCCCTCCGACGTGGTGATCGCCAACGATTTCTCCGAAGCCGCCGAGCACGAGCTGGTCTATGTCAAGGACATACCGCCCGGGTGGAGAGGCTTGGATGTCGGCCGGGAGACGAACCAGCTGTTCACGTCGGTGATCCGAACCGCCGAGACCGTCTTCTGGAACGGCCCGATGGGCGTGTTCGAATGGGCCCCGTTCCGGGCCGGCACCGAAGCTGTGGCCCGTGCCGTCGCCGAGACGTCGGCTTTCACCGCGGTCGGCGGCGGTGACTCCGTTGCCGCCCTCCGCGAGATGGGCCTCGACGACGCCGTGTCCCATGTCTCCACGGGTGGCGGCGCCGGTCTCGAATACCTCGAGGGCCGGGCGCTCCCCGGTGTGGAGGTGCTGAAGCGATGGGTGTGAGCGAGCGCAAGAACCTGATCGTGGGCAACTGGAAGATGAATGCCACCCATCTCGAGGCGATCCAGATGGTGCAGAAGCTGTCTTACCGCCTCGAGGCGAAGGACCACGACCGGGTCGAGGTCGTGGTGGCTCCCCCCTTCACCTCGCTGCGCTCGGTGCAGACCGTGATCGAGGCTGACCGTCTCCGCATCGGCCTCGGTGCCCAGGATGTGCATTGGGAGGAGTCGGGGGCGTTCACCGGCGAGATCTCGGCGACCATGCTGGCGAAGCTCTCGGTCGACCACGTCATCGTCGGGCACTCGGAGCGCCGTCAGGGGTTCGGGGAGAGTGACGAGATGGTGGCCAAGAAGGCCGGCGCCGTGGTCGGCGCGGGCATGAGGCCCATCGTGTGCGTCGGCGAGACTCTGGAGCAGAGGGAGGCGGGGGAGGCGGAGGCCGTCGTCGTTTCCCAGGTGGTCGGGTCCCTGGCCGGTCTCGACTCGGAGGCAGTGGCGGTGTCGTCGATTGCCTACGAGCCGATCTGGGCCATCGGCACCGGGCGGACCGCCCTTCCCGACGACGCAGGATTGATGGCCGAGATCATCCGACAGACGGTCGCCGACCGGATGTCGAGCGGTGCCGCCGAAGGCGTCCGCATTCTCTACGGTGGATCGGTCAACGCGGCCAACATCAAGGACTTCATGGCCAAGTCGGAAGTCGACGGTGCTCTGGTGGGCGGGGCCTCACTCGACCCGGACAGCTACGCGGCGATAGTGCGCTACTGGGTATGAGCTACCGGCTGATCCTGCTCCGCCACGGACAGTCGACCTGGAACCTCGAGAACCTGTTCACGGGGTGGACCGATGTCGGTCTCACCGAACTGGGCGAGACCGAGGCTCGGGAAGCGGGGCGTCTCATCGGCGAGGAAGGCCTCGACCCGGACATCCTCCACACCTCGGTGTTGGTGAGGGCGATCAAGACCGCCGAGCTGACCCTCGAGGTCATGGGCCGCCAGTATCTCCCGGTGCGTCGCTCCTGGCGTCTCAACGAGCGTCACTACGGGGCATTGCAGGGCCTGAACAAGAAGGAGACGGCGGAGAAGCACGGGGCCGAGCAGGTCCTGCTGTGGCGACGCAGCTACGATCTCCCGCCGCCGCCCCTCGGAGAAGACGACGAGCGTCACGCCCGTCATGACCCGCGTTACAAGGATCTTCCCCCCGACCTGATACCGGCCACCGAGTGTCTCAAGGACGTGGTGGTGAGGATGTTGCCCTACTGGTACGACACGATCGTGCCCGATCTCCTCGCCGGCCGTGAGCCGCTGATCGTGGCCCACGGCAACTCGCTTAGGGCCCTGGTCAAGCATCTCGACGGGGTCAGCGACGAGGACATCATCGACCTGAACATCCCCACCGGCGTCCCGCTGCTATACGAGCTCGACGACGACTTCGGCCCGATCTCCAGCCGGTACCTCGGAGATCCCGAGGCGGCGCAGGCGGCAGCCGACGCAGTTGCCCGGCAGGCGGGATAGGTGAAAGCGACCCGTCGCTGGTACAATGTGCCGTCCGCACGGGTACCCGGCGGAATCCTCTACATCATCAGGCAATGGCTGTCGTCGAAGCAATCGCAATCGTCATCCACATAATCCTCTCCCTCGCCGTCGTGGCGTTGGTCCTGCTCCATTCGGGCAAGGGTGGGGGACTGTCCGACGTCTTCGGGGGTGGCATGTCCACATCCAGCTTGGGTGGCAGCACGGTGGTGGAGCGAAACCTCGATCGACTGACGGTCATCGTGGGGATCACGTTTGCGATCAGCACGTTCGTGCTGACCTTCCTCTTGAACAGCTGACCGGCGTACACTCGCCCGGTTTTGTCGGAGTGGCGGAATTGGTAGACGCGCCAGGTTGAGGGCCTGGTCTCGCATAGCGAGGTGGAGGTTCGAGTCCTCTCTCCGACACCATGAGAAGCCGACCCCCCGGTCAGCCCCACCTTGTCAGCGGCTTGTGATCGCTGCGAGAGGCTTCACGTCGAGTGCACAGAGTGTGGCACGCCCATGATCGACATGGACCCGGGAGTTCAGTCATGCGAGCACTGTGGTGCGGTTTGGGAGGTGGCCTACGACGCCGACGGCGACATGACCGTCTGGGCATTCGAGTTTCCGTTCTAAACGCCGCCTATAGACTCTTCAGTCTCCAGGTGTGGTCGGCTGTAAACCTGAAGGCTCGACGAACCACACGCCCGCTCAATTGTGCCGTTATGAGATGTCCGCAATCTCCCGGCGAGGGCTGAAAGAAGGGTCCAAATCCTCTGGTGACGGCCGTCTTGCTGTCTGATATTCAGCTCGAAAGGAGTCATCATGACGGTGCCTGGTGTTCACAGGACAGGTGGCCCGAGGTTTGCTCCGGAGTCCACCGCTGGTAAATGGTCGGTAGGACTGTTCCTCTTCTTTGCGGTGGCTATGGCAGTGTTTGCGGCGGTCGCTATCACCGGCGCAGGGACATGGGAGCCTGACTTCTTTGCGAATCTGGAAGCGACTATCCCGCTCCTGGTCTCTGCGGCCAGCGCACTGGGTTCGCTGGTGGCCGGTGTCGTGGCCATAGTGAAGACAGGTGACCACTCCACGGCTGTCATCCTGGTGACCGTCATCTCGGGAATGGTCACGTTCTTCTTCACTGGAGAACTGCTCTCCGTAATCGGAGTCTTGCCTCAGCATTGAGCAGAGGACTGAGCGGAGGGTAGGAATGGCGACGTCTCGCGGTCCCCATGGGTCGAGAGCCAGACGTGAACTCATAGGCGGATGGGTCGCTGCCGTAATAGCTGTACTGGCTGTCGTTGGGCTTTTTCAGGTCAGTGATTCTGGTTCTGGTTACGAGTCAGCGCCGAGACCCTTGAGCCTCCATGCGGGGTCGGGTTGATGACGGAATGGCTCTCCGACACTCGACTCAACTACAGGCGGTCGAGACCCAGGTCCATGGCTCCAGTTGCGCTGCGCCACCCGATCAGGTTGTAGAGCACTCTCCCTTCGACGACTACCGACATCTGCGCTGTTGCGACCGGGTAGGCCGTATCGTCGGGCGGGCTCGGCCCTGATCATGAATAGGCCGTTGGTATTGGCCATCCCGCCTGGTGTCTCGCTCAGGGCGTCGGCGACGAAGGCTCACACCGCGCTCGTGACTGTCGATCCGCATCGTTTGACCTCAAGTCCAGACTGCCCACAGGCAGCGCTTCGGTCTAGGGCCGAAAGTCGCAATCGCGCACGTCGTTCCGTCGGGCGGTGCGCCGTCCCGACGAGGTTCAGATGGGGGGCACCACCAGGGCTGCGCCCGGCTCGCATACCACCCGGGTCATGATCTGACGGCATCCATCGAGAGTTCCACCGAGCGACACCGACGTGTACAGGACGAGCGCCAGGAAGACCGCCAATCCCACAAACGCAGCCCTTCGCCCGATCACGATCCCCATTCCTAGCCGAAAGATTTGCCCGGTGGAGGCGATCGGGCGCGTCAATCGATGTCCAACCGGAGAGGACTAGTCCGAATCGGCTACTGAAACACATCGCCATTGCCGATGTATTCACGTGCCCGCCAAGGAACGAACGTGAGCAGCCGCATCGAAGATCTTCGAGATCTCGCCCGAATGCTCGACGAGGGCAAGATCTCGCAAAGTGAATACGACATCGTCAAGGCCGATCTCCTCAACGCTCCCTCCGAGGAGTGGCTGTCGGCCGCGGTGATCTCTCGAGATGGTTCCTCCGAGGACCCAACCGAGGTTGATGACCTGCCCGATGGGGGACCCGGGCGGTCGGCCGGATGGCTGGCCGTGCTCCTCGGTATACCAACTACGTATCGGGTGGCTCTGGTCGGGGCGGTGCTGGTGTTGGTGGTGGGAGGCGTCATTGCCACCCGTAGCGACGCCACCGGGACCATCCCTGCGGTCCCACGATCCCAGACGACGATCCCGGCCACACCGCCAGACGAGTCGCTGGGGGTCAGCCTCGAAGACCTGGCCGAAGGTTGGAACGCGGTGGAACATCCACCCCGCATCTCGGGAGGTATCGTCACCTCGCCTGAACCGGGGCCCTTGGACAGCTTTCTCCATCGATTCAACGACTCGGCGCTCCTGGCCGGGGCCTATGACCCTGGCACCGGATACGTCTCGGGCCTGATGGTCAGCTCCAGTCTCCATTACGAGGCTGCCCCCAATCTCTACGTCCATCTCTGCTATCTGCTCCATCCCGGCTCACAACCCTGTCTCGAGACGTATGTCGAAGAGACGGGGCTATTCGGGAAGGGGCCGGCCGACTTGATCGGAACCGAGGACCTGGTCGAGTGGGTCTACGAAGGCACGACCTGGCGATTCGAGGTCGCCGACGACATCCAGACCATAAGGGTGCAGGCCACCTCGTCCGACGGCTGAACGGACTCAACGACTGCTCGTGGTCACCAGCCACTCACGGCGCGAGCCGGCAGAAAGCCCTTTGCGCCGCCCGAATCCGGTGCGTAGGGTGCGTTGGAGTTATCCACAGCGTGTGGAAAGTCTGGAGCGCCGACGGGGCTCGAGCGGGGTGAATGGCTACACGCTGACCCTGAGAGGGCAGTGCGGGCCGCCTGTGTGACGCGCCGCGTCGGAGCGATCGCTTTTCGACGGCTGATCGAGAAGTCTGGAGGTGAGACGCGGGCCTGGCTATTCAAACGTAGTGGGTCTTGGAAGATGCCTCTCCCAAGACCCGACGCAAACCCGACTGAACGGGTTCCACGCAGGATCAGATCATACCGGCAATCTCACTGTCGGTGGTCGCCACCCCTTCAGTCGGTCAATCGAGAGAAACGAAATCGACAGATTGAAGGAGGAAGCGATGAGGCGGAGTCTCTCGCTGCTCGCCATCGGCGCCTTGACCGCGTTGGCGGTGGGCTCGGCGGCTGCATTGAACGTGAACGGAGGGGCGATCCAGGCCGGGGTGGACCAGACCCTCAGCTGTGACGCCGACGGGGTGTTCGTGGCGGGGTGGGGCCTCGAGGCCGATGACGGGACGGTGCGCTCGGTTCGAATCAACGGCATCGATGGAGCGTGTTTTGGCAACGCGCTGTTCGTCAGGGTATACGACGGTTCGGGCGCCTTGATCGGACAGGGCAGCGTCGACCCGATCGACGCCGTTGAAGAGTCGGTGGCCCTGCCGACCTGGCCGCTCGCGTCTGCGATCGAGCAGATTCACATCTTCATCGAAGGGTCGGCCGGTAGCTAGGAGTGACCGCCGGGCGGTGGCATCACCGCCCGGCCCGCTCCTCCCCTTCTGATGAGCAGACAAAGGCGCCGGCCTCTCCGTTGGACGATCGGACTGGTCGCCACGATCGTCCTCGTCGTCCTTTTCGCCCCGACCACCGTCGGTGGTGCCACCTCATACGTCATCGTGTCCGGCTCGAGCATGGAGCCGACGCTGGACGAAGGTGATCTGGTCGTGGTGCGGCAGGGCCAGTATGAAGTCGGGGACATCGTCGCCTTCCAGACCGGGAACGGGCTCGTGATCCATCGGATCGTGGACGGCTCGGCCGAGGGGGGATTTGTGATGCAGGGGGACAACAAGACGGGTCCAGACACCTGGTCGCCCCTTCCCGACGAGATCGTTGGCGAGTACTTCGCCAAGGTCCCACTCGCCGGACGTTGGGTGCACGGGCTGGCGTCCAACCCCGCATGGTTTGGAGCGCTGGTGGGAGGTCTCGGATCGCTCATGATCTGGAGTCCGCGACGGAGAAGACGTGGCACTCATACCGCAACTGCGTCGGGCCGACGCCTGCGTCCCAGCGGCGTGGAGGCCTCGGTTCGCCGGGACGGGGCGACCCTCATCGTTTTCGCCCTCATGGTCCTCCTGCTCGGGGCCGCGACCGTGTGGCTGATGCTGCGCCCGCTGGAACGAATTGAAACGGTCGACCGGATCCTCTTCGAGCACGAAGCCCAGTTTGCCTACTCCGCATCGGTAGAGCCATCGGTCGTCTATGACTCAGACACGGTCTCCTCTCCGTCCAGTGGATCAGATCCGACCGCGCTCTACACCCAACTTCTCGACCAGCTTCTGGTGGAGTTCCGCTATCGACTGGAATCGCCTGCAGCAGAGAGCGTGCACGGAACGATCGATGCGGAGCTCCGAATTGGCGCGGGCGAAGAGCTTTGGACCCGAACCGTCCCCCTGCTTGGCTCATTCGAGTTCAACGGTTCTTCGACGTCGACATCCTTCCCCGTTGACGTGTCTCGGGTGCTGGCAATGGTTAATCGAGCCGAGGAGGAGACAGGGTTCAGTCCGGGCACGTATCAGTTGGCGGTCGCGGCGCGGGTTCGACTCGAGGCGAGCCCGGGCGAGCCATCGGTGGAGTTCTTCGAGGCCGTGCTCCCCATGGAGTTGAGGGGAACTCTGCTCACGATCGTCAATGAGAACCTCGCCATGACCGCGGTGACAAGCAAACCCGAGGAGCGGCTGGAGCCCAATGACATAGACATCCTCGGGCTTTCGGTGTCGACCAGGTCGGCCCGGGCGACTGTCGGCGCACTGCTCGCGATGGCTTTGCTTGGTGGGGTCATCCATGCGATCGGGGTGCGCCGCCGGTTGGGAAGCGGCGAATTGGCGAGGATCCGGCTCCGCTATGGCTCGCTGATCGTCCCGGTGAGCGAAACGACCCCGAACGGCGAACATGCGGTCGAGGTCAAGTCGATGTCAGATCTGGTGCGGCTGGCCCGGCGCGCCGAGCAGATGGTCTTCCATCAACAGGATGCGACTTCCCGGACCCGATTCTTCGTCCCTGACGGCGCCGTCGTCTACGAATTCCGACCCTCGGGCACCGGTCGGGAGACGCGGTGAGACGTCTACTGCTCCTCGGGCTGGCTCTCGTCCTCCTCGGGCTGGCTTTGGCCTCGTCCGCGGCGCTGGAAGTGGAGGGAGGCGTGCTCCAGTCGTTCCGACTCGATGTGGTCATCGACGTCCCCCAACCACCTACTCCGGCAATGACCGACACGACCCACCTCGCAGCGTAGGTCCCGGGACCCAGGCGGAGGCCATCCAGACCCCCTGTCTCAGAGCTTGTGGATCCGGTCTCCGACCGAGATCGAGCCATCCTGTAGCACCCGGGCATAGACCCCGCGCAAGCGCAGCTCCGTTCCCTGGCCGATATTGACGAAGCGAAGCGCATCGGCGCCGAACCTGGAGGCGAACTTCTTGCACCCGGCGTGCGGTGTATCGGTTATCTCGAGCACCGCCGAACCGGCTTCCAGCTTCTGACCGGGCACCAGGTTGGCATGGCTCAGGTCGAGATCCGCCACGATGTTGTCGCCGGCCGACGCCCAGCGCTCCCGATCGCCACCCGACACCAGATCGAGCAGCCTGGAGTTGATGATTGCGATCTGGATGTCGGGCTGATTGCGGTACTTGCCGGTGGACCAGTGGTCCCCGTGCAGCCCGAGTGACGCGCTCACCTGGGCCGAGGCCGGTGTAAGTCGCTGGTTCTCCTCCGGACGCACCACCAACATCTCCACACTGCCTTCATCGGAGGGCGCGCTCATGACGTGAGGTAGTCCGAGACCCAACTCCTCCAGTGGCAGATGAATGGGGTTTCCCGCGCTCATGCCGCCTCCGCCCGGCTCTCTCTGGTTCGGCTGTGCCTTCCTTCGAAGTTGGGGCCGAAAGTGTCGGTCCACACCACGGTTGTGACCAGCCATATTGCCGTCAGCAGGAGAAGAACGGGAAAGGTGCGGGCGACGAGAGGGAGGGTGTCTTCGGTCTCACCGAGCCAACCTCCGATCAGAGCTCCGATCGGCAACGTCGCCCACCCGACGGCGCGACTTGCCGAGATCACCCGCCCCAGCATGCTCTCCTTGGCGTAGTGCTGTCTGATCGTGGCCAGGGGCACGTTGATCAGCGAGACACCGAGCATCCATCCGGCGTTGAGGGCGAGTGCGGTTGCGCCGAACGTGGTGAACATCACAGAGAACAAGAGGACGCCGGTCACAACCAAGCCAACCGTCATCGTCCGGCCCAGACCCATGCTTCGCACCACTTGCGGGGCGAGCAGGGCTCCGACAATGCCGCCCACCCCCATGGCCGCGACCAAGAACCCGACTTGGACATCGCTCTCGGCCCGAAGGATCACATAGGCAAGCAGCACGAAGGTGGCTTCGACGAACCCCATCACGAAATTGGGCACCGCCGCGGCGATGGTGGTGATCCGAAGCCTCGGCTCGGACCAGATGTAGCGGAGCCCATGGACTGCCTCCTTGAAGAACGGAGCGCGTCGATCCTCCGGACTTCGATGGTGCTCGACCCGGCCGACCCAATACAAGAACACCGCGGAGACGACGAAGCTCACTCCATTGATGAACAGACCGAGCCGGGGACCGCCGGTTGTGGCGGCGAATACGCCGGCGGCGAGCGATCCGATGGCGAAATTCGCCTGTTGGCTGGCGGCGACGAAGCTGTTGGCGTCGGCCAGGCGACGTCGGGGAACGAGGGAGGGGATGAGCGCGTACAGCGCCCCGTCGAAGAAAGTTGTCATCGAACCGACGATGAACGCAACGACGAAAACGGTGCCGATCCCATGGGACGGGTACGTGGCGACCAGATAGAAGAAGGCCGAAGCGCGGAAGAGGTCGGTGGCCACCATGATCGGGCGCAGGTGCCAGCGATCGAGGAACACCCCCGCGAACAGTCCCAAGAGCAGCGCAGGAGCGGTCTCCAGCGCGTAGGTGAGGGCAAAGTCGAGGGTGGTGCCGGAGCCGGTCCTTTCCTGGATGTCGAGGACAAGGAGAGGCAGTGTCACCCAGGCGACGTAGGTCCCGAAGTGGCTCACCGCCTGACCGAGCCACAGCGCCCCGTACCTCGGACCCAATGACGTCAATGATCTGACGAAGTTCACTGGAGAAGCACCATACCGGGCACTGGCAGTGTGTCCAGCCCTTGTTAGCCTTGCCGTCCGATGCCCGAGCCGCACGAGATACCACAGTTGACCGGCGAGCTGATCGACATGTCGCGGGAGTACCTGCGTCAGGAGACGCTGGAGCCCGCGAAGAGGCTGGGCAAGACCGCTGGAATGGGCATCGGCGGTGCGGTAGCCATATCGCTGGGCGCTTTCTTCCTGGTTCTCGCCCTCTACAGCGGGCTCAAGATGTGGCTACCTCGTGGGGAGTGGTGGGTGGTGTTGGCCAGGTTCATAACCGCGCTCGCCGCGGCGGGAGGGGCCGGTCTCGTCGTGTGGAGGATGCAGAGTGACCGTCACTAAACAGGACATCGAAGCCAAGGCGAACGAGATCGTCTCCGCGGTCAATCAGACCAGAGAGTCGGCAAAGGACACGGCGGTGATCGCCGGCGTAGTCGTCGCACTCATCGTCCTCGCCGCCTTCATCCTCGGGCGCCGACGCGGCTCGAGAAGCAAGACCGTGGTCGAGGTATACCGGGTCTGACCTTCCTTCTGTGCGGGGTCCGTGCCCGGCTGGTCGCGCACGGACCCCTCACAGAAACGTCTACCGCGGCTTGATCACCTCGATTTTGGGGTCTCCGCGGCGACGGTGGTGGATGACGAGGGCGGAGCCTTCCGGGACCCGTTTGCGGTAGATCAATAGGCGGCGAGGCCGGGTGCTGGTCAGATAAGCCAGAGCAGCGAGCCCGAGACCGGTGTACAGGTCCTGCTGATCGCCGTTGCGGAGCCCGCGCAGTGTGCGCGCCACACCGGCGGCTCGCATATCCCTGATCCCGAAGAAGCGTAAGAGGGTCTTCATCTGTCTACCGTTGCCCCCAGTTCACCACATTCGGAACCGATGCAGAATCGCAAACTCGTTCAGGCCATCATTTGGGTCGTCGTGGTCTCGATGGTCCTCGCCCTCGGGATCTCGGTCTTCTCGATCTTCTCATGAAGTTTGCCGAGGGTGATCCCGCCCTGCTCATCGATGACAAAGGACGTCACTTCCTCCTCGCCCTCGACCCGGGCCGAACCTTTCAATACCACGAAGGAGCGGTGGCCCACACCGACCTGATAGGACGGGAGGACGGTACCTGGGTGGGGTCTTCCACCGGGGCCCACCTTCTCTTGATCCGCCCACGTCTTGCCGACTTCGTGCTCAAGATGAAGCGGAGCGCCCAACTCGTCTATCCCAAGGACCTGGGCCCGATCCTGGTCTACGGCGACATCGGCCCGGGAATGACGGTGCTCGAAGCGGGCACCGGATCGGGTGCATTGACCCTGGGGCTGAGCCGGGCCGTCGGGCCGACGGGGCGGGTGGTCAGTGTGGAGTTGAGAGACGACCACGCCGCCCACGCCCGGAAGGCAATGGAGCGCTGGTACGGCTCGATTCCGGACAACATCGAGCTTCGCATCGGCGACGTGGCCGACCAGGTACAGGGAGTAGCCCCGGAGCGAATCGTCCTCGACCTTCCCGAGCCCTGGCATGTGTTGAAGGTCGCCGCCGAGCACCAACCGCCGGGGGGAGTGCTCGTCTCGTATCTGCCCACCGTCATCCAGGTGCAGACCCTGGTCGAGGAGGCCCGCTCCGCGGGGGTATTCACCGAGATCGAGATCAAGGAGTTCCTGGTCCGCGACTGGAACATCTCGGGGCGGTCGGTCCGGCCCGAGCACAACATGATCGGGCACACCGGCTTCCTGGTCTTCATGAGGAAGATCGCCCCGCGCCCGACCTGAGTCCGGGCGCCCCGGGGTGGGCATCTTCATCGAGAGCGGAACCCCGCCGCGCTCAAGTCGACCTCCCGGTCCGCCGACGCTCTCCATTGGCGGGGCAAGGTGCCATGATCGGGTCGAGGGCATCGGAACCCGAAGAAGTAAAGAGACCGATTCGTATACTGCTAGACAAGGCGACCAAGGCCAGGAGGAAGCCCGTGGACGAAGGACGGAGACCGGACGACGCCACTCAGCTGCGCGGCGTGGTGGCCGCGCTCGAGGAGGAGATCGCCGTTCTGCGCCGTCGTGTCCGCGAGTCCCCGGCCCGGGCCGAGGAGCTGGAGAACGAACTGACCCGGATGCGGGAGCGTCTCGATAGGGCAATGGCACAGAACGACAAGCTCTCCGCGGTGCTGGAAGAGGCCAAGGAACAGCTGGGCGTGCTCCGCGAAGAGGTGGAGAAGCTGACCTCGCCCCCGAACAACTTCGGGACAGTCCTCCAGGTGAACGACGACGGCACGCTCGACATCCTGACCGGCAGTCGCAAGCTGCGGGTCGCAGCCCAGCCCAACGTCGAGGTGAAGAAGCTCCAGGTGGGACAAGAAGTCCTCCTCAACGAGGCGTTCAACATCATCGACGTGCGCCACTTCGAGCCGGCCGGCGAAGTCCTCCGGGTACGCGAGGCGCTGAGCGACGGGCGGGTGGTGGTGTTCGCCCATGCCGACGAGGAGCGGGTGCTGCAACGCTCCGAGACCATGGCGGATGTCAAGCTTCGACCCGGCGACTACGTGCGGATCGACACCAAGACCGGGCTCGTCCTGGAGAAGATGGAGCGCCCCGAGGTCGAGGAGCTGGTCCTGGAGGAGGTGCCCGACATCACCTACGAGGAGGTCGGAGGTCTGGCCGAGCAGATCGAGCAGATACGGGACACCGTCGAACTTCCCTACATGCACAAGGACCTGTTTCGCGAGTACCAGCTGGAGCCGCCCAAGGGCATCCTCCTCTACGGCCCGCCCGGCTGCGGCAAGACCCTGATCGCCAAGGCCGTGGCCAACAGCCTGGCCAAGAAGGTCTCCGAGCAGACCGGGAGCCCCGACGTCCGCTCCTACTTCCTCAACATCAAGGGACCGGAGCTGCTCAACAAATGGGTGGGAGAGACCGAGCGCCAGATCCGCCTCATCTTCCAACGCGCCAAGGAGAAGTCAGACGAAGGCGTGCCCGTGATCGTCTTCTTCGACGAGATGGACTCGCTGTTCCGGACCAGGGGCACCGGCATCAGCTCCGATGTCGAGTCCACGATCGTGCCCCAGCTCCTCTCCGAGCTCGACGGGGTGGAGTCGCTGAAGAACGTGGTCGTGATCGGTGCCTCCAACCGTGAGGACCTGATCGACCCGGCCATCCTCAGACCGGGCCGTCTCGACGTCAAGATCAAGATCAACCGACCCGACACCGTCGCCGCCCGGGAGATCTTCCGCATCTACATCAGCGACGAGACCCCGATCGACCGCGAGGCACTGGCAAGACATGATGACGACCGGGCCAATACGATCGCCTCCTTCATCGAGACGACGGTCGAGGCCATGTACGCCGAGTCCGACGAGAACCGGTTCCTCGAGGTGACGTATGCCTCGGGTGACCGGGAGGTCCTCTACTTCAAGGACTTCGCCTCGGGGGCCATGATCGAGAACATCGTGAGAAGGGCGAAGAAGGACGCGATAAAGCGGCAGATCGCCGGTGGCGAGCCCGGTGTCCGCCAGTCGGACCTGACCGACGCCATCAAACAAGAGTTCCGGGAGCAGGAAGACCTCCCCAACACGACCAATCCCGACGACTGGGCACGCGTGTCCGGGAAGAAGGGGGAGCGGATCGTCTACGTCCGAACCCTGGTCGACGGTGATGACGAGAGTCGCTTGATCGAAAAGGTCTCAGCGGGTCAATACCTCTGATGGCCATCCACAAGGTGCTCGGCACCGAGACCGAGTACGGCATCGTGGTTAGAGGGGATGTCGGATTCAACCCGGCAGTTGCCTCCTCGCTGGTGGTCAACAGCTACCCGGGGGACCGGGTGAAGGTGCAGTGGTCCTACGAAGAGGAATCGCCCGGGCGCGACGCCAGGGGCTTCGGGCATGACACCTTCGGCGTGGTCGACCCGGAAGGGGCCGTGGTCAACTCGGTTCTCGCCAACGGAGCCCGTCTCTACGTCGATCATGCCCATCCCGAGTACTCGTCCCCCGAGTGCTACGACCCGTTGGAGGCGGCGCTCTACGACAAGGTGGGGGAGCAGGTGATGCGATCCGCAGCCCGCGCCGCCAGCGAGTTGGCCGGCAAGCAGGTCTCCCTCTACAAGAACAACTCCGACGGTAAAGGCAACTCGTACGGGGCTCACGAGAACTACCTGCTCTCCCGGGAGACTCCATTCGGAGACGTGATCCGCTTTGCGACCACCTTCCTGGTGACCCGACAGATCTTCACCGGTGCCGGCAAGGTCGGATCCGAGAACGACCGGCCGGACGTCGACTTCCAGCTCACGCAACGGGCCGACTTCTTCGAGGAGGAGGTCGGTCTCGAGACAACCCTGAAGCGGCCGATCATCAATACCAGGGACGAGCCCCACGGCGACCCCTCGAAGTACCGGCGGCTCCACGTGATCATCGGCGACGCCAACCTCTCCGAGTATCAGGACTTCCTCAAGATCGGGACCACCGCATTGATGCTGGCCGCATTGGAGGACGGTGCCCTGCCCGATCCCCTCGATCTTCTCGATCCCGTCGAGTCTTGCTGGCGAGTGAGCCACGACCTGAGCCTGGGCCGGCCCTTGGAGCTCGATGGCGGGGGAACGGCGACCGCACTCGAGTTGCAGGGCAGGTACCTGGAGTGGCTGGCCAAGTACGTCGAGAAGGAGCTCGACGACCCGGTTTGGGATCAGGTGATCGCCGAGTGGGAGCGCACCCTCGAGCTGCTCGAGACCGATCCGTCCCGTCTCGCAGACACCCTCGACTGGGCAGCCAAGCGAAGACTCTTCGAAGGGTACGTCGAGAGGGACGGGCTCACCTGGCAGGACTCCAAGCTGCGCGCCCTCGACCTGCAGTACCACGACGTCGACCCCGAGAAGGGCCTCTACAACCGTCTGGTGAGTCGAGGGGCGATGCGCCGGCTGTTCGACGACGATCAGATCCAGGGCGCTGCCCACAACCCGCCGCCGCGCACGCGTGCCTATTTTCGGGGGAGGTGCGTCTCCGAGTTCTCCGATTCGCTGGTGGCCGCCAACTGGGACTCGCTGGTCTTCGACACCGGGGAATCCCACCTGAAACGGGTTCCTATGATGGAGCCGCTGCGAGGTGGCGCCGATCTGGTCGGAGCCATGATCGACGAAGCCGAGGACGCGGCCGACCTTCTGCGCCGCCTAGGAGGATGAAATCCGATGTCTGACAGAGAGCGGTCCCAATCCCGGGATCAGGAGAAGAAGAAGTCCGACGAGCAACCCGCTGAGAAGGTAGAGAGCGAGGCCGATCTGGAGGCGCTCGACGACCTGCTCGACGAGATCGACGAGGTCCTCGAGGAGAATGCCGAGGAGTTCGTCAAGAACTACGTCCAGAAGGGCGGGGAGTGATCTCACCCACGGGCCCTCTGCCCATGCTGGCACCCAGCCCCGGTTCCAGCTTCACCGACCTGCTCGACTCGCTGGGGAACCGGCCCACCTGGAGCCTGCCCGTCGGTGAGAAGCCGCCTCTCGCACCTGAGGGCACCACCGTGCTGGCGCTCCGCTTTGACGGTGGTGTGGTGATGGCAGGTGACCGCAGAGCGACCGAGGGCCACCTCGTGGCTCATCGCCGGATCCGCAAGGTGTTTCCGGCCGACCGCTACTCGGCCATCTCGATCGCCGGCATCGCCGGTCTCGCCACGGAGATGGTGAAGTTGTTCCAGGTCGAGCTGGAGCACTACGAGAAGATAGAAGGAGTGCGCCTGTCGCTCGATGGGCAGGCGTCCTTCCTGGCGCGTCTGGTCCGGGGTCAACTCCCGATGGCCTTCCAGGGATTGGTGGTGGTCCCGCTGTTCGCCGGCTATGACCCTCGAGAGGGCCGGGGACGCCTGTTCAGCTACGACGCCGTCGGAGGGCGATACGAGGAGATCGACTTTGGGAGCACCGGCTCCGGGGCGCGGCTCGCCAAGTCGTATCTGCGCACCGTCTATCGGGAGGACCTGGGCGCCGACGAGGCCGCCGAGCTGGCGGTCAAGGCCCTGGTCGCCGCCTCCCAGGAGGACACGGCCACCGGCGGCCCCGACCTGACCCGGGGGATCTATCCCAATGTGATCCGGATCGACAGTGACGGGTTCGTCGAGATGGACGACGCAGCCGTGGAGCCGCTGGCCCGTCAGGCAGTCGAGGCGATCCGTTGACCATCCCGTTCTATGTCCCACCCGAACAGCAGGTTCGAGACAAGGCGGAGTTCGCTCGCAAGGGCATCGCCCGCGGCCGCTCGATCATCGCCGTCGATTACGCCGACGGGGTCCTCTTGCTCGCCGAGAACCCGTCCACCGCGCTACACAAGATCAGCGAGGTGTACGACCGGATCGCCTTCGCCGGCGTCGGCAGGTACAACGAGTTCGAGACGCTGCGGAAGGCGGGGATCCGACAGGCCGACCTGATGGGCTATCTCTACTCACGTGACGATGTCACCGCCATGGGCCTGGCCACCGCCTTCGCCCAGACCCTCGGGGTCATCTTCACCCGAGACCCCAAACCCTACGAGGTCGAGATCCTCATCGTGGAGATAGCCGAACAGGGACAGGACGAGGACGGCGATGCGCATCGGCTCTTCCGGGTGACATACGACGGCACCCTCTACGACGAGCGAAACTTCGTCGCCATCGGAGGCAAGGCGGAGCAGCTGACCGAGGCACTCGGGGATCTCTGGGAAGAGTCGATGAGCCTGGAGCGGGCCCTCGAGGTGGGGACCGAGGCGTTCCGGAGGGCCGAGGGTCGGGACAGCGAAGGTTGGGAGGCCGCTGTCCTCGACTACTCAAACGGGCGACGGGCGTTCAGGAGGCTGACCGGGGACGAGCTCCCGGCCACCTGAGAGCCTCATTCGACCACGTGCGGACAATCTCTCCCACGGCAGCGCCGCACCACGTTTAGCCTGACTCCGTGGACCGACGGATCTTCGGATTGGAGAACGAGTACGGGGTGACCTGCACCCTGCGTGGCCAACGACGTCTCAGCCCGGACGAAGTTGCCCGCTATCTCTTCCGCCGGGTGGTGTCCTGGGGCCGTTCCTCCAATGTCTTCCTGGAGAACGGTGCCCGACTGTATCTCGACGTCGGATCCCATCCCGAGTTCGCCACACCCGAATGCGACAGCCTCGAGGACGTCGTCGCCCACGACAAGGCGGGGGAGCGGATCCTGGAAGGTCTGGTTCGCGGCGCCGAGGAGCGGCTCGAGGAGGAGGGGATCAGGGGCGAGATCTACGTGTTCAAGAACAACACCGACAGTGCGGGCAACTCCTACGGTTGTCACGAGAACTACCTGGTGAGCCGGCACAAGGACTTTCACCGCACAGTCGACGTGTTGATCCCGTTCCTGGTCACCCGTCAGATCTTCCTCGGAGCGGGCAAGCTGACCCAGACCCCGCGGGGAACCGCCTATTCGATCGCGCAGCGCGCCGACCACATCTGGGAGGGCGTCTCCTCGGCCACGACCCGGTCACGTCCCATAATCAACACCAGGGACGAGCCACATGCCGACGCCGAGCGTTACCGGCGCCTCCATGTCATCGCCGGCGACTCCAACATGTCCGAGTACGCCACCTTCGTCAAGGTGGGAACCATGGTCGCCCTGCTCCAGATGATCGAGCGCGACGTGGTCTTCCGGGACCTGTCCCTGGAGAACCCGATACGGGCAATTCGCGAGGTGTCCCACGACGTCACCTGCCGTCGCAAGATCAAGCTGGCCAACGGGAGGGAGCTGTCGGCGCTCGACATCCAGTGGGAGTACCTGGACCGGGCGATGAGATTCGCCCGCAGCCCGGGATTCCCTCCCGAGGTGCAGGGAGCCATCGATCGCTGGGAGCACCTGCTCACCGGATTGGAGAAAGACCCGATGACCCTCGATCGTGAGGTCGACTGGGTGATCAAGCATCGTCTCCTCGAGCGCTACGCCGACCGGCGTGGCATCCCCATGTCGGACCCCCGCATGTCGATGATCGACCTCAGCTATCACGACGTCGATCGCAAGCGCGGCCTCTATTACCTGCTCGAGTCCAAGGGCCTGGTCGACCGGGTGGTGACCGACGAGAAGGTGGCGGTGGCGGTGCGTCAGCCACCGCAGACGACCAGGGCGCGGCTCCGCGGTGCCTTCATCAAGGCGGCGAAGGCACGCAAGCGCGATTTCACCGTCGACTGGGTGCATCTAAAGCTGAACGACCAGGCGCAAAGGACCGTGATGTGCAAGGACCCGTTCAAGTCTCACGACGAGCGCGTAGAGAAGCTGATCGAGAGCCTCTGAGCGACGAGCGACGAGCGACGAGCGACGAGCCAGAAAGGACCCGGGAATGGCCCTGTCGATTCAGGCTCGTAGCTCATAGCTCGTCGCCCGTAGCGCAGATTGTGGTCCCGAAGGGACCACAATTGCCCCATGCAGAACGTGGTGGAGCGGGTGCTCAACCTTCTCATCTACCTCCTCGAGTCACCGGTGCCGGTGACCGCGGACGACATCCGGCGCACGGTCCTCGGCTATGGGGATCAGAGCGACGACGCCTTCCACCGCATGTTCGAGCGGGACAAGGACCTCCTGCGCAGTCTCGGTGTCCCTCTCGAGCGACAGGCTCTCGACATCTGGGAGGTCGACTTCGGATACCTGGTCGACCCGGACAAGTACGCCATCCCCGACCCCGGGCTGACCGAGGAGGAGCGAGTGGCCCTTTCGGTGGCGGCGAGGATGGTCCGACTGGGCGGGACCAACGCCGGGCTCGAGGGTCTGCTCAAACTGGGCGGGGCCGAGCGGGGAGTGGGGATCGAGCCCCTGGGAGCCGATCTCGGCGCGGAGACCGCAGTGCTCGGGGACCTGTTCCTCGCCATCACCGAGCGCCGCGAGCTCCGTTTCCGCTACCACGAGGCGAAACGGAGTCTCAAGCCCTACGGAATGGGTCATCGCAGAGGTCACTGGTATGTCGTCGGCGAGGGGCCAGAAGGGGAGCGGCTCTATCGGGTCGACCGCATGTCGGGTGTCGAGCTCGGTGAGACGCGCCATGCCTACACACGCCCCCGACGATTCGACGTCAAGAAGGCCATGAGCAACCACCCCTGGGAGGCGGGCACCGACGAACGAATCACCGCCACGGTGAGATTCGACCCCGAGGTCGCCTGGTGGGCCGGTCGGACTCTTGGCGTCGAAGCACCAGAAGAAGGCCATCTCGATTGTGAAGTGCCGGTGGCGAATCGGGACGCATTCATCGGCTGGGTGCTCAGTTTCGGGGAGGCTGCCGAGGTGCTCGGCCCGGAGGAGATGCGGGACGAGATCAGGGCTCGAGTCGACGCCGCCCTGGAGAGCTCGGGATGAGCAGCCCCCGCACCGTTTCACGTCTGGCCCGGATCCTGGCGCTGATCCCCTACGTGCTCTCCAAAGACGGTGTGGAGGTGCGCGAGATCCTGGAACGATTCGGGTACGACGAAACCCAGCTCACCAAGGACCTGAACACCGTCTTCGTGTGCGGCCTGCCCGGATACGGCCCGGGTGAGCTGATGGAGGCCTACATCGACGGCGACGAAGTCGTCATCGACGCCGCCGACTACTTCGCCAGAGCACCCAAGCTCACTTCGACCGAGGCGCTCAGCCTCCTGGCTGCGGGCATGGCGATAGTCGGCGCCGGACAGGCGTCGCCCGAGTTGGAGAGTGCGGTGACCAAGCTGGCGAAGGTGGTGATGCCCGACGCCGGATCGGCGATTTCGGTGGATGTGTCCGGCGAGCCGGAGACCCTGGAGAGGTTGAGGGGGGCTGCGGCCGACCGAAACGTGGTGCGAATCACCTACCGGTCGTTGAGCCGCGAGGCCGAGACGGTACGCGATATCGAGCCATGGGCCGTCTTCACCACTCTGGGCAACTGGTACGTACAGGGCCATTGCCGGCTGGTGGATGCGGAGCGTGTGTTCAGAGTGGATCGCATCAGGCGGCTCGAGGTGCTCGAGGAAGGATTCGAGCGCCCTTCCGGCATCCCCGAGCCCGGGGTCACCTACTCGCCGTCAGACGATGACGTGGTGGCCCGAATCGCTCTCTCCCCGCAGGCGGCATGGGTGCTCGACTACTACCCGGTGGAGGTGGTGAAAGAGACCAAGCACACGACCGAGATCCTCTTCTACTCACCCGATGCAGAGATCCCCGCCCGCCTCCTGCTCCGGCTCGGGGCGGGAGCGAGACTCGTGGCAGGGGACGAGGTACGCGCCCGCGTCGCCGCCATCGGCGGTGCCCTCAGGGACAGGTACCGATAAGGGCCGTACGACCTACTTGCTAGCACTACAGATTTTGGCCGGTTCTGCCGATCACCCTTTTGTTATGGGAGACCGGAGAACAGGGATGACGACCATCAAGACAACCTGCACCCGTTGCGGTGACATTCACCTCACACCCGACGACGTGGCTTTGGAGCTTCGTCCGGGTGGCCGGGAAGGTGATTACCGCTTCAAGTGCCCGACCTGCACCGAACCCCAGCGTAGGCCGGCCAACTCCCGGGTGGTCAGTGTCCTGTTGGCAACGGGGGTGGCCTTCCAGGTCATCAACCCTGACCCGATCACCGAAAGGGAGATCGATGCGTTCGTAGCTGCCCTAGAGACGGAATCGGATCCGTTCCGCCTCCTGGCCGGCTGACAGACGCAGGTCTCTTCGACGGGCACCACGGGCAGGGTGCCCCTCGACAAGCAAAGGGTGGCGACCCCAAGGGTCGCCACCCTTCTCGTTGCGGGTGCCCCCGGTGTGCAAGGGGGCAGTTACCCTCCAGCCAATGCTCCAGGGTGGCGAGATCATCATCATTCTCCTCTTGGCTCTGGTCCTGCTCGGGCCGAAGCGGCTCCCGGAGCTGGCAAAACAGTTGGGGGAGTGGACCGCAGAGCTCCGGTCGGCGGCACGTGACATCCGCCGTGGGCTAGAAGCCGAGGTCGCCGACATCAAGCAGGCCGGGGAGGACCTGAAGGCGCCGCTGGACGAGATCAAGAAGTCGTCCGAGGAGCTGCGCAAGGAGATCGACGAAGCCGGGGGGAGCGGTCTCGACTGGAAGGGGCCGAAGCCGGTATCCGGGCCCACACCGGCCGATGCCATGGCGGACCTCGAGGAGATCGAGAAGAAGGCGGCTGAAGAGGGCCCCGGGCAGTGACCGAAGACAAGCCGCAATCCATCCTGTCCCATCTCGAGGAATTGCGCTGGCGGGTCTTCAAGGTATTCATCGCGGTGCTAGTCGCCGGCATCGTCGCGCTGGTCTTCTCCGACCAATTGCGCCAGATCCTCGAGGCTCCTTTCCATTCCGCCGCCCCCGACAACGAGCTGCAGACGCTCGCCGCCACCGAGCAGTGGGGTGTCCTCATGAGGATCGGGCTGTTCGGGGGGCTGATCCTGGCCAGCCCGGTGGTGCTCTACCAGATCTGGGCCTTCATCCAGCCGGCCCTGACCCCCCGAGAGAGGAATTGGGCATTCCCCATCGTGGGCGCCCTGGTGGTCCTCTTCATAGGCGGCGTGCTTTTCGGGTACTGGACCCTTCCCCGCGGCCTGGAGTTCCTCCTCGACATCTTCCCCGAAGTGGACACCAATCTTCGTCTCGGCGACTACTACTCGTTCACGCTTCGCTTTCTCTTCGCCTTCGGTCTTGCCTTCCTCTTCCCCGTGTTCCTGTTCGCCTCGGCCGCGGCCGGAGTCATCGACTCATCGCAGCTGGGAAGGGGTCGGCGATGGGCGGTCCTCCTCATCGTCCTCGGCGCCGCATTGATCACACCAAGCGGCGACGCATTCACCCTCCTCCTCCTCTCCGCACCCCTCTACCTGATGTACGAAGCCACCTACTGGCTGGTTCGTCTGGTCCTGAAGAAGTGAGCGCCGCGCTCGAGATCTTCTGGGAAGGGCTCCCGTTCACACCCGACGACTTCCAGCTGGAGGCGGCAGCAGCTGTGGCCGCGGGACAGTCGGTGGTGGTCACGGCGCCTACCGGATCGGGCAAGACCCTCGTCGCCGAGGTGGCGATCCACCTCGCCCTGGACAAGGGTGAGAGAGCGTTCTACACCACGCCGATCAAGGCCCTGTCCAACCAGAAGTACTCCGACTTCGTGAACGCGTATGGGCCGGAGCGTGTGGGTCTGCTCACGGGGGACAACGTGATCAACGGTGACGCCGAGATCGTGGTGATGACCACCGAGGTGCTCCGCAACATGATCTACTCCGAGAGCCGCCGTCTGAGCAGGGTCGGCCTGGTGATCCTCGACGAAGTCCACTACCTCCAAGATCGACTTCGTGGCGCGGTGTGGGAGGAAGTCATCATCCATGCCCCCCAACACCTGCAACTGGTCTGCCTGTCGGCAACCATCTCCAACAACCAGGAGTTCGCCGCCTGGGTGGGAGAGAGACGAGGGCCGACCCGTCTCATCTCCACGGATCACCGGCCGGTGCCGTTGCAGTCGATGTACATGGTCAAGGACCGGATGGGATCCCATGCCCTCCACCTCCTCCCCACCTTCGTCGAGCGGGAGGGTCGGAGACGTCCCAATCCGCGTATCGAGCACATGCTCGGGCTCGAGCGGGGGCGACGACGCCGGTTCGCCGGCCCGAATCGAATCGAGGCGGTGGAGCTACTCGATCGGGACGGGATGTTGCCGGCGATCTTCTTCATCTTCAGCCGTGCCGGCTGCGACGCCGCCGCTCATCGGCTCGTCGATGCCGGCGTTCGACTCACCGACGCCAGCCAGAGGGCCGCGATACGGGAGATAGCCGAAACCCGCACCGGCCACCTGGGGGACCAGGATCTCGCCGTCCTTGGTTACGACCGTTGGATCGCGGGGCTCGAGGCAGGCGTGTCGCCCCATCACGCCGGTCTCGTCCCTGCATTCAAGGAGACCGTCGAGGAGTTGTTCGAGGCCGGGCTTCTCAAGGTTGTGTTCGCCACCGAGACCCTGGCCTTGGGCATCAACATGCCGGCCCGGACCGTGGTCCTGGAGAGTCTGTCCAAGTTCAACGGCGAGACCCATGAGCTGTTGCGCCCCGGTGACTACACCCAATTGACGGGGAGGGCAGGGCGGAGGGGGATCGACGTCGAAGGGTTCGGCGTGGTCCTTCATTCCCCTTTCGTGAGATTCGACGCCGTCACCGAGATCGCCTCGATCGGCTCCCATCCGCTTCGGTCCAGCTTTCGCCCCACCTACAACATGACGGCCAATCTCGTGGCCAACTATCGCCAGGACCAGGCCGAGCAGCTCCTGGAGGCCTCGTTCGCCGCATTCCAACGCGAGGGAGACCGACACTCGGCCCAGACCACGATCGATGCGTTGGAGCACACCCTGGAGAAGGAGGAGGCTGCAGCGCATTGCGAGAGAGGCGATGTCGAGGAGTACATGGCCCTGTTGGACACTGCGAGCCCGGCCCGCCATGACGACAGGATCTCTTCGAGCCTCGGGGCCGGCCAGGTGATCGATATCAAGGGTGGTTCCCGCGACGGCCGATACCTGGTGCTGAAACGGCTGGCGCGAAAGGACGGGGGGGCTCGCTATCTGGTCCTGGCCACGTCGGGGCGGGTGTCGACACTCGGATATCGCGATGTCGTCGGCGGCTCGACCGTCACCGGCGAGATCGAGGTCCCGCTTCCGGTTCGTCCCAAGGACCGCCGCTATGTCCAGGACCTGCTTCGTTCGCTGCGTCGTGTGCCCCCCAGGGAGTCGAGCAAGGAGCTGCGGAGACATCCGGTGATCGACCATCCCGTGGCAGGCTGTCCCGACGCCGCCCGGCATCTCGCCGCGGCACGTAGGGCCAACAGGACGCGAAGAAAGCTGGAGCAGTATCGGGAGGCGCGTCGTGGCTCGGGGCACGGGCTGGTGGAGGAGTTCGGGGCGATCCGTCGCCTTCTCGAGGACATGGATTATCTGAGTGGCTGGGAGCTGACCGGTCGCGGGCAGCGATTGCGGGGGATCTACAACGAGTCTGACCTCCTCCTTGCCGAGACACTGGAGCATGGCCTCTTCCATGATCTCGAGCCGGCCGAGCTCGCCGCACTCACCTCGGTCTTCGTCTACGAGCCGCGGAGCGACACGACATCGCTGGCCGAGTGGCCCACCGCCGCCCTGGCCGAGCGTTGGGATGAGCTGGAACGGATCTGGAAGGACCTGGTCGACCGCGAGCGCACCCTTCGGCTTGCCCCCACCCGACGCCCGGACCCGGGCTTCGGAGTGCCGGCCTTCGAGTGGGCGTCCGGGGTCGACTTCGACGACCTGTCGACTCGAGGGATGGCACCCGGCGACTTCGTGCGCGTCTCTAGACAGCTGGTCGATCTGGTCCGCCAGCTCCGGGACACCGCACCAGGGTTGCGCCAGGAGGCCATGGCGGTGCTCAGGGCCATCGACCGCGGAGTCGTCGCCGCTCAAGGGGTCGGCTGATGCTCGGTGCGGATGTGTCGGGTCGATAGATGCCCCGTTGGCATGTCTACGTGAACCGAGCCGCCGGGCGCAGGCCGGTCGACCCGGCTCTGGTCGGGCAGATCCTCGCCGGTCTGGGGCTCGATGCCGAGATCTTCGTCCCAGAATCGAGGGAGGAGACAACCGCGCTGATCCAGGAGGCGGCACGTGCCGGCGGCCGTCATTTCGCGGTGACCGGTGGTGACGGCACGGTGAACCTCGCGGTCAATGCCCTCATGCCGCTCGGCCTCGACACCCGTCCCGTGCTCGGGGTCCTGCCGGTGGGAACCGGGTGTGACCTGCTGCGGACCTTCGGGCTTCCCCAGGACCTGCTCGGCGCGGCCCGCCACCTGAGCTCAGCCGACACCTATGACATCGATGTGGCCACGGTGGAAGGAGAGTGGGGCACGCGGTACTTCGCCAACGTCGCCCAGACAGGGGTGGGGGCGGCCGCGGCCCAGACCGCGATGCGAATCGGTCGGCGGCTCGGTGTGGCTCGCTACCCACTCGCCTTTGCCCTCCGTCTCCCCCGATTCCCCAAGGCGAACGTCAGGATCATCACAGAGCGCCGAACAATCGAAACCGAGGCCCTGGCGGTGATCATGGCCAATGCCCAGTTCTTTGCCGGGGGGTGGAACGTGGCCCCAAAGGCCACGCTGATAGACGGGGTGCTGGATATCCAGGTGATCAACTGCGAAAAGACGAGTGCACCTGCCCTCGTCCCCAAGGTGATCAAGGGAACCCACCTGGGCGACCCGGCGGTGCGCCGTCTCAGCGCGGCCGAGTTCAGCATCGAAACCGATCCGCCGTGGCCGGTTGAATGCGATGGCGAGCTTGTCGGGAATACGACTGTCAAGGGTCGTGTTGTCCCGGCCGCGATCAGCCTCAAGATCTGAGGCCGGCGACTTATACTCCCGCGCCCCCCGGGGTCCGAAATCGAGTGAACATGGCCAAGGAACAAGTAGAAGAGCTCACCGAAGAGGTCGAAGAGGACGTCGAAGACGACGACGACCTCGATGACGTGGAGCCGGTCCTCGACGACGAGATCGACGAAGAGGTCGATCTCGAAACCGACTTCGATGACGACGACGAGGCCTTCGTCGAAGAGGAGGTCGCCGAAGACGCCGACTTCGAGTCCGACGACGATGACGACGACAGCGATGACGATGACGACGAGGAGACGACCGAGGCCCTCGAAGAGCTGGAGAGCGAGGAGCTCGAGCTGCTCGACGACGAGGCCGGAGAGGCCCTGCTCGTGGACGAGGTCGAGGAGCTCCGCGCCATCCGACGTGAAGAGCTGACCATGAACGTGGATGCCCAGCTGCAAAGGTCCGACGAGTTCGTCTGCCAGTCCTGCTTCATGGTGAAGAGGACGAGCCAGCTCGCCAATCGGAAGAAGATGCTGTGCGCAGACTGTGCCTACTGACCGGGTAACGGTCGTAATCCCCACCTACAACGAGAGGGAGAACCTGGCGCACGTGGCCGCAGCAGTGACCCACCAGGGATACCGATTGCTGGTGGTCGACGACTCCTCGCCCGACGGCACAGGCGATCTCGCCGATCGGCTGGCGGCCGGCGATCCCAAGGTCTCCGTCCTCCACCGACCTAAGAAGGAGGGCTTGGGGCCCGCCTACGGATCGGGATTCGATCGTGCCCTCGACGACGGGGCCGAGATCGTCGTCGAGATGGACGCCGACTTCTCCCACGACCCGGGCGATCTGCCCCGTCTGGTCGGGGCCATCGACGACGGGGCCGACCTGGCCATCGGTTCCCGTTATATCCGCGGTGGATCGACGCCGGATTGGCCATTGGGGCGCCGGCTCATCTCGAAGGGGGGGAATCTCTATGCCCGGCTCATGCTCGGCATCCCGATCCGTGACTCGACTGCGGGGTTCAGGGCGTTCCGGGCCGAGGCGCTCCGCACCCTGCCCTACCGCGGAGCCCAGGCGTCGGGCTACGCATTCCAGGTCGAGATGGCGCTGAAGGCGCACCAAGCCGGTCTGAACGTCGTCGAGGTGCCGATCAGCTTCCGCGACCGTACCCGCGGGACATCCAAGATGGGAACCGGGATAGTCGCCGAGGCGATGAGGCTGGTGAGCGTGTGGGGGCTGCGACGGATGAGTCGCGCCCTCCGGATCTGGGATCGATGAGGATCAACGCCCGGGTGGCGGGCGCCGACGATCTCCTGGCTTTGGTCCGCCTCTATCGCGGCCTGGAGTCGGAGATGACCGCCCTTCATCCGATGTGGCCCCTCGCCGACGGGCTGGCCGAGCCGATCGACTCCTCATTCCACCTGCTGCTCGATGATCCGGAAGCGCTGGTCGTGATGGGCGAGGTCGACGGGTACCCATTCGGGTTCGCCGTGGCCCGGATCGAGGAGATCCTGCCCCAGGCGGCGGGGGAGAGGATCGGCTCGATCCGCCTCATCTACGTCGAGCCCGAAGCCAGGGAGATCGCCCTCGGAGAAGAGATGAGGGACTACGCAATGGACCTGCTCCGCCGGCGCGGGATAACCAGGTTCGATGCTCACGTCCTCCCCGGCCACAGATTGGCGAAGAACTTCTTCGAGGCTGGCGGATTCTCGGCCCGGGCGATCATCATGCACCACGATGACAACAAGAGGTGATCGGCCCCTCGTCGGGGTCGGCGTGGCCGTCGTAGACGAGGGGAGGATCCTCCTGGTGCGGCGGGGCAACGAGCCTGGCCGGGGTCTGTGGGCGGTCCCTGGGGGGAAAGTCGACCGAGGCGAGCGCCTGGTGGATGCGGCGGCCAGGGAGGTGGAGGAGGAGACAGGCCTCACTGTGGAGATCGGCGACCTGGTCTGGGCAGGAGAGCACATCTCAGATCACGGGCACATCGTCCTGATCGACTTCCTCGGCAAGGTCATAGGCGGAGTTCTCGTCGCCGGCGACGATGCCGATCAGGCGGAATGGGTTCCTCTGGAGAAGGTCAGGGAGTACCCCCTGACCGACACCATGTACGACCTCATCGAGGTCCTGCTCTCCCGGCCGAGGTCATAAGCTGGCTCGATGAGCTCCGGGCCCGTCGAGTTGTTGCAGCAGCTGATCCGCAACCAATGTGTCAACGACGGCAGCGCCGACAGCGGTCACGAGGCTCGTTCGGTGGCCACCCTGCGCGATTTCCTCGGCGTGGAGGGAGAGGTGTTCGAACCGGTGCCCGACCGCCAGTCACTGGTCTATCGCGTCCCCGGCTATGACCGTGCGGCACCGTCCTTGGCGCTGGTTCCGCATCTCGACGTGGTGCCGGTGGACCCGACCGGCTGGTCGGTAGATCCTTTCGCCGCCGAGATCGACGATGGATTCGTGTACGGGCGCGGCGCCGTCGACATGCTGAACGTGACTGCTGCCATGGCGGTGGCAGTTCGCCCTTACCTCACAGGGGAGAAGACAGCGCGGGGAGACCTGGTTTTCGCCGCCGTCGCCGACGAGGAGACCGGTGGCCGACTTGGCGCCAAGGCCCTCGTCGAGGAGAACTGGGGATTGGTCGCCGCCGACTACCTGCTCACCGAGGTGGCCTACCCGAGCCTGAGCGTGGGGGACCAGCGCACGGTGCCGGTATCCATCGGGGAGAAAGGCGCCTACTGGTCGGTGCTGGAGACACGGGGAATGCCCGGCCACGGCTCGACCCCATACGGGGCGGACAATGCACTGGAGAAGATGGTGGCCGCCATGGCAGGGATCATCTCCACCCCTTCCCCGGCTGCGATCACGAGAGAATGGCTCGACTTCGTGGGGAACCTCGGATTGGACGACGAGTCTGCACGGCGTCTGACCGACATCGATCAACTCGACGAGGAGATCGACCGGATCGCAATCGACGACCCGACCATGGCCCGGTACGTCCACGCCGCCACCCACCTCACCATCTCGTCCAACCTGCTCCAGGCAGGGACCAAGGTCAACGTGGTGGCCGACCATGCCCGGGCGCAGATCGACATCCGCGGCCTCCCCGGGATGGACCGGGAGTTCGTCGACTCCCACCTACGCAAGGCGATGGGGAGCGCAGGAGATCAGGTCGGGATCGAGCCGATCATGGACGGAGAGGCCACCGTGTCGCCCATCGGGAATCTTCTTTGGGACGCGATCGGAGATGCCGTCGAGGAGCTGGACGGGCACCGCAACCTCGCGCCGACATTGATGACGGTTGCCACCGACGCCCGCTTCTGGCGCGCCAGAGGCACAGTCTGCTATGGGGTCGGGCTCTTCGACGATCGGATGCCCTTCTCCGAGATGCTCTCCCTGTTCCACGGGCATGACGAACGTGTGTCGACTGTGTCGGTGGAGCGAACGACCCGGCTCTACCAGCGCACGCTGGAGCGGTTCTTTGCTGCCGAATGAACGTCATCTGTGACATCGACGGGGTCGTCTATCGGGGCGACCACTTGTTGCCGGGATCCGACCGGGCCCTGCGAGATCTCCTCGACGCCCGGATCGGGCTCTTCTTCGCCACCAACAACAGCACCAGGTCGCCCACCTATATCAGCGAGAAGATCGCACGTGTCACAGGTGTCGAGGTGGCCCCCAGCTCGATCGTGACTTCGGCGCAGGCCGCGGTCCGAATGCTGGGAGCCGATCCGGGCCCGGTGATGGTGCTCGGTTCGGAAGGGATTCACGCCGCCCTGGCCGATGCCGGCATAGCCGAGACCGCCGACCCCTCAGAGGCGACGGCCCTGCTGGTCGGGCTCGACTGGAACTTGAGCTATGAGCGGCTCACCCGAGCCGCGGACGCGGTGCGGATGGGGGCGCGCTTCATCGCCACCAACACCGACCCCACTTTCCCGATCGCCGACGGTCTCCTCCCCGGAGGGGGCGCCTGCGTGGCCGCGGTGCAGGCAACGACCGGCACCCAGCCCGAGATTGCCGGCAAGCCCCATCCGCCCATGAGGGAGCTGCTCAGGGCCAAGGGAATCGGGGAGGCATGGGTGATAGGCGATCGGATCGACACCGACATCGCCCTGGCCCGCTCCGAGCCGGACTGGAGGTCGATCCTGGTCATGACCGGTGTCACCGACCCCGGGCCCGGGGCCGACACCGCCGACTACACCGCACCCGACCTGGCTTCGGCGGTGGAGCTGGTATTGGCCAATTCGTGACCGCAGACCGCAGGGCTCCCGGCGCCATCGATGCCGACTTCCGTAGCCTTCGATGATGGGCGACCTGGTCCTCTCGGTTTCGGTCCTGCTCCTGTTCGCCTGGGTGACCCGGGGTCTGCTCGGAGCGCGGGAGCTCACGTGGCGGCGGACGCTCTTGGCAGTCATCGCCGGCATTGCCTTCGGCCAGAGCGTGGCTGTCCTGCTCGTCCTCCGGGAAATAGACGTGGTCCCGGACGTCGACGGAGGCCAGATCCTGGCGCTGTCCCTGCCCTTCACCTTGGTGGGAACGATGGGGGCAATGGTGGTCATCGAGCTCCTCTTCTCGAGAAGGCCGACCCATCGGCGACGGCGCATCATCCATCCGCTCCGTGCCCTCCGACGTCGGGCAGGAATCGCATTGAGAGGTTGGGAGGTGTCCCGGATCGCGGTGCGCAACGGTTTGGCCCCACTGCTCGGTCTGCGACGCGGTGAGGTCTCCACACGCAGCCCGGGGGAGCTGGCCCGACGGGTTCGCACCGCTCTGGAACATGCCGGTGGAGTGTTCATCAAGCTGGGACAGCTCCTCGTCACCCGGCCCGACCTGCTTCCACCGGAGGCTCTGGCGGAGCTGAGTCGCCTGCACGCCTCGGCAGCCCCACTTCCCCGAGAGACGGTGGAACGGGTGTTGCGGGAGGAGATCAACCGCCCCCTCGAAGAAGTCTTCGGGAATATCGACTGGCAACCCCTCGGGTCGGCATCGATAGCACAGGCACATGGCGCCACCCTCATCGACGGCGTCGACGTAGTGATCAAATTGCGTCGACCGGGTTTGCCCGATCAGGTGGAACGAGATCTGGCCATCGCCCGCTGGTTGGCTCGCACTGCAGAGCGCAGAACGAAATGGGGTCGGCAGTTCAAGGTCACCGAGCTGGTCGAGGAATTCGCCGATGTCCTCCACGGGGAGCTCGACTTCCACGTCGAGGCGCGTCAGGCGGGGGAAGCCGCCGTGGCGACCGCGCCTCATTCCCAGATCGTGTCTCCCGTCATCGTCGAGTCACTGACCACCGAGCGACTGCTCGTCATGCGACGTCTCCGCGGGGTCCCCCTCTCCGATTTGACGGTCATGCCCGATCCGGCTCGAGCACGGCTCATGGCCGACGCACTGTGCCGCTCTCAGATCGAGGCCATGCTCAGAGGAGAGAGATTCCATGGCGACCCACATCCGGGAAACGTGCTCGTCATGGAGGACGGCACGCTCGGGCTCATCGACTTCGGGATAACGGGCAAGCTCGACACCTTCGAGCGTGCGTCGGTGTTTCAGATGCTCGTCTCGATCAAGCTAGAACAGCCGTCGTTGCTCTACGAGGCGATGGTGTCGATAGGAGCGGTGAGCCCGACACGGGATCCCGAAGAGATCGAGCGGGCGCTGGCCCAGTTTCTGTCGACCCATGTGGGGTCAGGCTTGCCCTCCCCGGACGCCCTCACCGATCTCCTCGCCCTGACCAACAAGCTCGGGCTGAGGTTGCCCCGATCCACCACGACGATGTTCCGGGCCCTGGCGACCCTCGCCGGCACGCTGGAGCAGATCTTGCCGGGCTATCCCCTGATAGACGTGGTGGCCGACATCGGCGGCGACGAGTTCCGCGATCGGATGCTCCCCGACTCCGTGAGCGATCTGGTCCAACAGGAGTGGGCCCAGCTCGGGCCCCTTCTCAGCCGCGCCCCCCGCCATATGGATCGGATCGCAACGCTATTCGAGCACGGTCGAATCACCACGAGGCTGAGACTGTTCACCCATCGTGAAGACGTGCGGGTGTTCGAGCGTCTCCTCAACCGGACCTTGGTGGCGATGCTCAGCATCGGAGTCGGCCTCGTCTCGGTTCTGCTCCTGAGCACCGACGGCGGTCCCGAGCTGGTGTTGATCGGGGTGAGGCTCTATGAGGTACTGGCTTGGATCGGCCTGTCGATGGCAGTCGTCCTTCTCATGCGCGTCTTGCTGGCGGTGGCACGGGCCGACGACGAGCCTCCCGGCTGACACCGTGGGTATGGCGCCGGGGAGGTTCGATCGGCGATAATCCGAGGATGGACCTCACCGACGACCAGATCGAGAAGCTCGAAGAGGCGCTCGCCCGTCTCGGGGAGCTCGACCCCGCGGAGTTGCCCGAGCCTGCCGCCGAACTTGCCAGCCTGCTCGGTTCGATCCTCGAGGAATCGGAGCCTTCCTGAGCCGGCGCCGCCTCGACGCCGAGCTGGTGCGGCGCGAGCTGGCCGGGAGCCGAGCCGAAGCCCAGCAGCTCATCAGCGGGTCGAGAGTCGTGGTCGGGGGGATGCCTGCCCCCAAGCCGGCGTCGCTTGTGGCCCCTGACACACCCATCGAACTGGTCTCGGACGAGAGACGCTGGGTCTCCCGCGGCGCACTCAAGCTGCTCGCAGCCCTGGAGGCCTTCCCCGTGGACCTGGATGGGAAAGTGGTCCTCGATGTCGGGGCTTCCACCGGGGGGTTCACCGAGGTCGCGCTGGACCGCGGGGCTGTTTCGGTCACGGCCGTAGATGCCGGTCGGGGGCAACTTCACGAGTCGCTGCTGCGTGATCCGCGCGTCGACTCGAGGGAGCGCACCAACTTCCGGCTGGCCGACCTCGATCGGCTCGGTGCTCCGTTTCCGGTCGTCGTCGCCGATCTCTCTTTCATCTCGCTTTGCATCGTCGCCGACAAGCTGGCCGCGGCCGCTACGGCGGGGGCGGACCTGATCGTGCTGGTCAAACCGCAGTTCGAGGCCGGAAAGGGCCAGGTGGGCCGCGGAGGCGTCGTGCGAGACCTGACGGTGCGGGAACGAACGGTCAGACAGGTGATCGACTGTCTCGGCCGGGTCGGTCTCGGTGCACTCGGATTGATCCGGTCGCCAATAGAAGGCAGGGACGGCAACATCGAGTACCTACTCTGGCTGCGCAAAGACGCAGAAGGACAGGAACTGGAGGTGCCCGCTTGAAGTTCTCCCTCGAGGTCCGTCATGGGCCGGAGAACGCCCGAGCTTTCGCCGAGAAGCTGCGCACCTCGATCGCCTCGGCCGGAGGAGAGGTGATCGATCCAGGTGACAGTCGAGCGCCCGACTTCGTCCTGGCGGTAGGTGGAGACGGGACCGTGCTCGCCGCAGCACAGCGAGCGATCGAGCACGACGTCCCCCTTCTCGGCTTCAACCTGGGCACGATGGGCTTCCTGGCCGAGGCCGAGCCCGACGACCTGGTGGAGGCTGTGGACCGGCTGATGACCGGCGATTACGAGCTCTCGGAGAGGTTGACCGTCACCGCCACGGTCAACGGCGAGGCGGTCACCGGTGTCAACGACGTGGTGGTGGAGAAGGTCGACAGCCAGCGTCTCATCCACCTCGACGTTTCAGTCGACGGAGCGCATTTCCTGACATACCGGGCCGACGGGCTGATCATCGCCACCCCAACCGGGTCCACTGCCTACTCGTTCTCCGCCCGCGGCCCTCTCGTCGACCCGGCCGTGAATGCGTTGATCCTGACCCCGGTGGCGGCGCACTCACTCTTCGACCGCACCCTGGTGCTCCGCCCGGAGACCCGGCTCTCCATCCAGGTGGTGCGGGACCGGCCGGTCAAGGTGACTGTGGACAAGATCGACATGGGCCTTCTCGGCGAGGGGGAAAAGGTCGAGGTGGAGCAGGGGCTGAGACCGGTGCGATTCGTCCGATTCCGCCATCGCACCTTCTCCGGGCTCATCACCGACAAGTTCGGCCTCACCTGATGCTGAGCTACCTGCGAGCGCGCAACCTCGGCGTCCTCGAAGACGCCTCCATCGAGCCCGGGCCCGGCTTCACCGTGATCACCGGCGAGACCGGTGCGGGCAAGACGATGCTTCTCGGTGCCTTGCGCCTCCTGACCGGGGAGAAGGCCAAGCCGATCGGTGTCGGGCCCTTCGGCGATGAGACGGTGGCCGAGGGACTGTTCACCGAGGATGCGGAGGAGTTTGGCATCACCCGTGTCGTCCCCAAGACCGGGAAGAGCCGGGCCTACCTCGACGGAAGTCTCGTTGCGGCAACCGCCCTCGGGGATAGGTTGGGAGGTCTCGTCGAGATCGTCGGCCAGCATGATCAAATGATGCTCAAGAGCAGCCAGTCGGTCCTGCGACTGGTCGACGCCGCACTCGACGCCGCCGGCCGGAAGGCGCGGGAGGACTACGAGGAAGCATGGGCCCGTCACCGAACCGCCCTCGATCGGCAACGACAGCTGGGCGGCGACCGCATGGGTCTGGAGCGCGAGCTCGACCTGGTTCGCTATCAGGTGCGCGAGATCGAGGCGGCCGGGCTGGAACCCGGCGACGATCGCCGGATGGAGTCGAGGCTGTCCCGACTCAGGAACGCCGAGATGATCAGGGACAACCTGGGTCTCGCTCGGGACGAGCTGGAGTCGATGATCGAGAGCGCCGGGAGCGTGGTCGCCCGGCTGCGCAAGGTGGCTTCGGCGGACGACACCGTGAGCGCCGTCTTGGAGCAGGCCGAGGCAGTTGGCGCCACGACCCAGGATCTCCTCCGGGAGGTGCGTGATGCGGCTGAGTCGGCCGGCGAGGACCCGGAAGCTCTGGAGCAACTGGAGCAGGCTCTGAACGCCCTCGGCGACCTGAAGCGGAAGTACGGCAAGACCCTCGATGAGGTCCTCGAATTCGGAGCCGACGCGACCCGGCGCGTCTCGGAGCTGGAATCGCTGCTCGACCAGGCCTCGACCATCGAAGACCTGGTGGCCTCGACCGGCATGGAGCTCGTCGAGACGGGGTCGAAGCTGACCGGGGGCCGTCAGTCGGCCATCGAGAGGATCGAGAAGGAGGCGAAGGAGCATCTCTCCGCTCTCGGGCTTCCTGCCGTGGCCCTTCGTTTCGTGGTCGAGCACACCGAGCCGGGCCCGTCTGGAGCCGACCGCATCGAGCTCCTGTTTGCCTCAGACGACCGGCTGGAGGTTGGCGCGGTCCAGGATGTGGCCTCCGGTGGCGAGTTGTCGCGGCTGGTCCTCGCCCTGCGCCTGGCCACCCGATCGCAAGACACGAGCACCCTGGTCTTCGACGAGGTCGACGCAGGGGTGGGCGGCGCCACCGCACTGGCATTGGGCCGAAAGCTCGCCGAGCTCTCCCGGAGCTGCCAGGTGCTCTGCGTCACCCATCTGCCCCAGGTGGCGGCGTTCGCAGATACCCATTACGTCATCGAGCGCTCGGGGTCGGCGGCCGTCGTCCGGCCGGTGGACGGGGAGGACAGGCTGGGCGAGCTGTCCCGCATGCTGGCCGGCCTCCCCGAGAGCGAGAGGGGCCGGGAGGCCGCCGCCGAGCTGCTCGAGGGGGCGCACAGTTGATGATGCTGGCCCAGGGCCGCATCGGTGCTACATTGGCATCCCGTGATCAACGGGCCACTTTTCACCTCAGAACCAGCCTCTCCAGAGCACTCTGAGGAGACCCCCGGCCCACCCACCGCCACCAAGTTCGTATTCGTGACCGGCGGCGTCGTCTCCAGTCTCGGCAAGGGCATAGCGGCGTCGTCACTCGGCCGCCTGCTCAAGTCACGCGGGTTGCGCGTGGTCAACCAGAAGCTCGACCCCTACATCAACGTCGACCCGGGCACGATGAACCCATTCCAGCACGGCGAGGTGTTCGTGACCGACGACGGGGGCGAGACCGACCTCGACCTCGGTCACTACGAGCGCTTCACCGGGGAGAACCTGAGGAGGAGCTCGAACGTGACCTCCGGCTCGGTATATCTCTCCGTGATCCAGAAGGAGCGGCGGGGTGACTATCTGGGCGACACGGTCCAGGTCATCCCACACATCACCAACGAGATCAAGGATCGCATCCGTCGTGTCGGCGAGCAGGACGTCGACGTCGTCATCACCGAGGTGGGCGGGACGGTCGGCGACATCGAGAGCCTGCCCTTCCTCGAGGCGATTCGTCAGTTCGGAAACGAGGCGGGACGGGAGAACGTTGCCTTCGTTCACGTCACCCTCGTTCCCTACATCGCCGCCTCGGAAGAGCTGAAGACCAAGCCGACCCAGCACTCCGTCGCCGAGCTGCGTAGCAAAGGCATCTCCCCGGACGTGATCATCGTGCGATCCGACCGCGAGATCGACGAGTCGGTACGGAAGAAGATCAGCCTCTTCTGCGACGTCGAGCAACGAGCTGTCATCGCCGCCCCCGATGTGGGCGACATCTACGAGGTACCGCTGATCCTTCATGACGGCGGTCTCGATGCGGTGATCTGCGATCGGCTCGGATTGGTCACCGGCCCACCCAACCTCGAGACCTGGCGCTCCATGGTGGACAAGGCGATGTCGGCCACTGAAGAGGTGAGGGTCGGGATAGTGGGCAAGTACGTCGGCCTCCCCGACGCCTACCTCTCCGTTGCCGAGGCGCTCCGCCACGCCGCTGCAGGAGAGGGCCTCAAGCTCGATCTGGTCTGGGTCCCCAGCGACGAGCTGACCGGTTTGCTCGCCGACACATATCTCGAGGACCTCGACGGCATCGTCATCCCGGGAGGGTTCGGCTACCGAGGAGTGGAAGGGAAGATCCAGGCCATCCGCTACGCCCGGGAGAACGATGTACCCCTACTCGGCTTGTGCCTCGGGCTGCAGGCCTCGGTGATCGAGCTCGCCCGGAACGTGCTCGGCCTCACCGACGCCAATAGCACCGAGTTCGACCCGTCCACTCCCCACCCGGTGATCGACCTCATGGCCAGCCAGGAGGATGTGGAGGACAAAGGCGGGACGATGCGTCTCGGCCTGTACGCGGCCAAACTGGCCGAAGGCTCCAAGGTTCGCGAGCTCTACGGTCAAGAGCTGGTCTACGAGCGGCACCGGCATCGCTGGGAGGTGAACAACCGCTATCGCAAGGAGTTGGAAAAGGGGGGGATGAGGCTCTCAGGGCTCTCACCCGACGACAACCTGGTCGAGTACATCGAGCTCGTGGACCACCCGTTCTTCGTGGGCACCCAGGCCCATCCCGAGTTCCGATCCCGCCCGGATGCGCCCCACCCCCTGTTCACCGGGCTGATCCGTGCCGCGGCCGAGAGCAGTGGCCAGATGGTCGAGCTTGCGGAGACCGTCGACCTGACCGTGGAGTGAGGCAGAGCCGGCTCGGTGCCGATAGCCTGCCGGGGACGGCGCCCGGCCACTTGGAGGACGAGTCTTGATCGTCGGTGTTCCCAGGGAAGTGAAGACTGAAGAGCACCGCGTGGCGATCACGCCGGTCGGAGTTCGTGAATTGGTCGAGCACGGGCACACGGTCCTCATCGAGAAGGGGGCGGGCGAAGGCTCGACGATCCTCGACGAGGAGTACGAGGCGCAAGGAGCTTCGATAGTGCCTCTCGCCGAGGATGTGTTCGCCGAAGCCGAGATGATCCTCAAGGTCAAGGAGCCTCAACACTCTGAGGTCGAGATGTTCCGACCGGGCCAGATCCTCTTCACCTACCTGCATCTGGCCGCCTATCCCGACCTGGCCGCCGGCCTGTTGGCGAGGGACATCGTCGCCATCGCCTACGAAACGGTGCAACTGCCCGATCGCTCGCTGCCCCTGTTGGCGCCGATGTCCGAGATCGCCGGGCGGATGGCTACACAGGTCGGCGCCTACTTCCTGGAGAAGGCGGAAGGTGGGAGAGGGGTCCTCCTCGGTGGCGTCACCGGGGTCCGGTCGGGCAAGGTCGTGGTCATCGGGGGAGGTATGGCCGGGTCCAACGCCGCCGTGATCGCGGTCGGGATGCAGGCCGACGTGGTCGTGCTCGACACCGACATCAACAAGTTGCGCACGCTCGATTCCCTCTACCGGGGACGGGTGAGGACGATGCACTCGAACCGGCTGACCCTCGAGGAGGAAGTACTCGATGCCGACCTGGTGATCGGGACGGTCCTGGTCCCTGGGGCTTCGGCCCCCAAGCTGATCACCGACGACATGGTCCGGGGGATGAAGCGGGGTGCGGTCCTGGTCGACGTAGCTATCGACCAGGGCGGCTGTTTCGCCACCTCGCGTGAGACGACCCACAGCGACCCGGTGTACCAGGTCCACGAGGTGGTCCACTACGCCGTTGGCAACATCCCCGGAGCCGTCCCCCATACCTCCACTTACGCCCTCACCAACGCAACTCTCCGCTATGCGGTCAGCCTCGCCACCAGGGGGGTCCCCGGGGCGGTCGACGCCCACCCCGAGTTGGCAGGAGGGGTCAACGTGGTCGGTGACGCCGTCTGCCATCCTGCGGTGGCAGAGAGTCTGGGAGCACCCTACGTCGCCCCGAGAGAGGCGCTAGCCGCGGTTTGAGCTCCGGCTCTCCCTCATTGGCCGAGTGCATCGAGGAGTATCTCCTGTCGCTGGACGTGGAGCGCGGGCTCTCCGACAACACGATCGAGGCCTACGAGAGAGACCTCGGCCAGTACCTCGTCTTCCTGGACGGTGCCAGCCCCGACCAGGCCGCCGTCGAGGGTTACGTCGTCCATCTGAGGGAGCGGGAGCTGGCCTCTTCGACCGTGGGCCGGAAGCTGGCCGCAATCCGTGGTCTGCACCGGTTCTTGGTGGTGGAGGGTCTGCGTGAAGACGACCCCACACTTCTCCTCGAGTCCCCGCGCCGACCCGAGCCGTTCCCCAAGGCCCTCACCGTCGACGAGGCCATCCGCCTGGTGGAGAGCCCCGACCTGGTCACGGTCAAAGGTCGTCGTGACTCCGCCCTGCTCGAGTTCCTCTACGCAACCGGGGCGCGGGTGTCCGAGGCCGTCGGCCTCGACTTGGGCAGGGTCGACCTCGAGGATCGGGTGGTCATGGTCACCGGGAAAGGAGCAAAGCAGCGACTGGTCCCGCTCGGGGGGAAGGCGGTCACTGCCATCTCACGCTGGCTGCCCGATCGGCTCGGTCTCCTCCGCCGAGCGGAGCGCGGCGATCCGCTGTTCCTCAATCTTCGCGGGAGTCGTCTCAGCAGGCAGGGAATGTTCGACGTGGTGCGCGCCAGCGCCCGAAAGGCAGGGATCACCGGGGAAAAAGTCTCGCCACACGTCCTCCGTCATTCGTGTGCGACCCACATGGTGGAGGCCGGTGCCGACCTGCGGACGGTACAAGAGATCTTGGGTCACGCTACTATCTCCACCACCCAGATCTACACGAAGGTCAGTCCTGCCCATCTCGTGGAGATCTACGTCCAGTCTCACCCGAGGAGCCGATGACGACGTTCGACATCGCCGGTGCCGAGAAGGCACTCAAAGAGGAGCGAGCCCATCTCGTCCACCAGTTGGAGGAGCTCGGCGCAGCCGAGACAGGCGACCTCCGCTCCGACATCGACTTCGGGGGGAGCTTCGCCGACGCCGCCGCGGTCACCGCGGAGCGAACCGAGGTCCTGGGCGTGGTCGAGTCCCTCAAGTCACTTCTGATCAACGTCGACCGGGCCCTCCGCCACATCGAGAACGGCACCTACGGTCTCTGCGAGGAATGCGGCACCCAGATCACTCCGGCCCGTCTCGAGGCACGCCCGGCGTCCGTGCTCTGCATCGATTGCAAGACCCGGGCAGCGCACTAGGAGGCCACCAAGGTGCCGGGCTCGTTGAGCCACCTCGCCCGCCGCTTCTTCGATGTGCTCCTGGCCCGCCCCCTGGACCCCGCCGAGACCACCGCGGTGGAGAACTGGCTCGACGAGGGTGAGGCCAGGCTGTTCTTCTCCCAGCCCGAAGCCGACCAGCGACATGGTTACCACGCCGCCCTGGTCGTGCTCGCCTCCGGGAACCTGGATGGGACGGTCCTGAAGGCGGCGCTGCTCCACGATGTGGGCAAACGACACGCCCGCCTCGGGGTCATGGCCAGGAGCCTCGTTTCGGTGCTCATCCGCCTCCGGCTCCCCCTGTCCGCCCGGGGAAGGAAGTACCGGGACCACGGTGAGGCAGCGGCCCGGGAATTGGGGGAGCTCGGATGCGATGACCTGATCGTCGACTTCGCCCGGCATCATCACGAAAGGAGACCGCCCGGCTTCCCCGAGAACGTCTGGGACCTCCTCCAACGCGCTGACGAACCGCCAAAGACTGGGGAGACGCTCAAGTCCCGAATATCCTGACCAGTTCATGACCTTTCACGTCAAGACCACCGTGTTCGAGGGCCCGCTCGATCTCCTTCTCCAGCTGATTACCAAACATCAGGTCGAGGTGACCGCGGTCGGTCTGACCGGGGTGGTGGGTGAATACCTCTCCTTTCTCGACGAGATGAAAGACCTGGACATGGAGGTGACCTCGGAGTTCCTCCTCATCGCGGCCACCCTGATCCAGCTCAAGGCTCAGTCGCTGTTGCCGACCAGGGGCGAGTTCGATCTCGACGAGGAGCTCGCCCTCATGGAGGAGAGGGACCGTTTGCTCTCCCGGCTCCTGGTGTGCGTCACGTTCCGTGACGTTGCCGCCGTGCTGCAACGCAGGCTTCAGGACGCGAACCGGTTCGTGCCCAGAGTCAGCGGGATAGATCAGCCGATCACGACCGAGCCCGCAGGTCTTGTCGTGCCGATCGATGTCGGCACTCTCGCCGGACTCGCCTTCTCAGTCTTCTCCCGGGCAGGGGCTGAGCCGGATCTCGACCATCTCGATCTCGATCTCCCGTCGGTGGAGGCGGCCATCGACGAGATGAGGGCCCGCGTGGCCGAGCTCACCCTGTCCAGCTTCGAGGAGCTCACCGATCACTGCACCCGGCCGGTCGAGGTGGCGGCGTACTTCCTCGCCCTCCTCGAATTGGCTCGTTGGGGTCTCATCGAGGTGTCACAGGACGACTGGCTGGCCGAGATCAAGGTGAAGGATCGAGGCGTGGGAACGGTCGACCTGGCCTCGGAGTGGGCATCGTGAGAGAGATTGCCGCCCTGGAAGCGATCCTCTTCGTGACCGAGGCGCCGGTTCCGGCCGGGGAGCTGGCAGAAGTCCTCGAGCTGCCCAGAGATCAGGTCGAGGAGATGCTCGGGAACCTGGCCCGGGAGCTGGAGGACCGTGGCTCGGGGCTGGTCCTCAGGCAGGCCGCAGGAGGCTGGAGGCTGTACTCGCATCCGGATGCATATCCCTTCCTGGAGCGCTTCTCGACATCGGCTACGGCTCGGAGGTTGTCGCCGGCAGCGCTCGAGACACTCTCGGTGGTGGCATACCGTCAGCCTGTGGCCCGAAGCCAGATATCGGAGATCCGCGGGGTCGACTCCGACTCGGCGGTGCGCACCCTCGAACGTTTCGGCCTGGTCGAGGAGAAGGAGCGTCTCAACATCCCCGGGAACCCTGCGGTGTACATCACCACCGAACTGTTCCTCGAGAAGATGGGTTTGCAGACCCTGGCCGATCTGCCGCCGCTTGCCGACCACATCCCCCCGGCCTCGACCGTCGATTCCCTCGAGGAGACACTCCGCCCCGGGACCGCGTGACACATGGCGGAGGCAGTCCGCGTCCAGAAGGCGGTTTCCGGCGCCGGGCTGATGTCCCGTCGTGCTGCCGAGGATGCGATCCGTCAGGGCCGAGTGGCGGTCGACGGAAGGACAGTGGAGCTGGGTGACCGGGTCGACGTGAGCAGCCAGCAGGTGACCGTCGACGGGATACCGATACCGGTCAACCCCGACTTGGAGACCCATCTCGTCTACAAGCCTCCAGGTGTGGTGTCGACGGCTTCCGATCCTGAGGGGAGACCCACCGTCGTCGACCTGGTTCCTGCAAACGCCAGACTCTTCCCGGTCGGCCGTCTCGACTACGACTCGGAGGGCCTGATTCTGCTGACCAACGACGGGGATCTGGCCAATCGAGTCACCCACCCCCGCTATGGCATCGTCAAGAAGTACCTGACGCTGGTCCGGGGGACTCCGTCCAAGTCCGATGTGCGTCGTCTCGTCTCGGGAATCGACCTCGACGACGGCACCGCCCGCGCCATCTCCGCAACAGTCGTCGGCCGCAAGGGCGCCGAGATCATGATCGAGCTGACGATGGGCGAAGGGAGAAACCGGGAGATCCGCCGAATGTTCGAGACGATGGGGCTCGAGGTCACCAGGCTGATCAGGACGGCGATCGGCCCGATCAGCGACCGCTCGCTGAAACCGGGGCAGTCGCGCCTTCTTTCCACGCCGGAGATCCGCGATCTGCTCGCCTCGGGCGCTGCGGGTGGCCGATGATCGGCTCCAGAGCGATAACACCCTTGCATGGTCCGTTCGTGCGAACGGTCCGACCTCCGGGGTCGAAGTCGGAAACGATAAGGGCTCTGGTCGTGGCGGCACTTGCCGACGGCTCTTCGACCCTGAGTCAACCCCTCGTCTCCGACGACACCGGATTCGCCCGACAGGCACTGGAGCAGCTCGGGGTCGAGATCGACGTCGGGGACGACGCATGGGTGGTGCACGGCTCGTCGGGAAGCCTCCACCATTCCGTCGCCCCGCTCGACGCCGGAGCATCGGGTCTGACCGCTCGAGCCATGATTGCGCTGATCACATTGGTCGATGGGCCGACGACCGTTGTGGGGCGGGATCGGTTGCCGGAGCGCCCGATGGCCGGTTTGGTCGAGGCATTGCGAGGACTGGGCGTGGAGGTGACCGACCACGAGGGCCGGCTCCCGGTGACAGTGCACGGGACCGGGGCCCTTCCCGGCGGTACGGCGGAGGTGGACTCGCATCAGACCACCCAATTCGCCACGGCCTTGCTCATGGCCGCGCCCCTGGCCACGCACCCGCTCCTGGTGATCCCCCACGGGCTGGAGGGGTCACATCGATACCTTGACATCACGATGGCAACGATGTCGGAGTTCGGCGCCCGGGTGGAGTCCCACGGGGAGGGCTATTGGGTGTCGCCCACCGGATACACCGCCACCGAGGTAGCGATCGAGCCGGATGCCTCGGCCGCCGTATATCCGATGGTCGCAGCCGCCATAACCGGAGGGCGGGTGACGATCGAAGGTCTCGGATCTCGATCGGTGCAACCCGACATGGTGGTGGCTCGGGTCCTGAAAACGATGGGTTGTGCCGTCGAGCAGGGCGTGGCGAGCACCACGATCGACGCACGGGGGCGCAACCTGGAGCCAGTGGATGACGACATGTCGGGCTCTCCCGACGGTGCCCTTGCCGTTGCTGTCGCCGCCTTGTTCGCCTCGGGACCTTCCCGGCTACGCGGGCTGGGCTCGCTCCGTTTCAAGGAGTCCGACCGGCTCTCCGCTCTGGCCGAGGAGATCAACCGCCTCGGGGCGCATGCCCGAATCGACGGGACCGACCTCCTCATCAGCCCGGCCGACCTTCGCCCGACCCTCATCGAGACCCATGGCGATCATCGCATCGCCATGTCCTTCGCCCTGATCGGCCTCACAATGCCCGGAATCGAGATCGCCGACCCCGAGGTGGTGGCCAAGACGTGGCCCGAGTATTGGGACGTCCTGGAAGGGCTCGCCGAAGCAGATGCCTGATCTGGCAACGTCACCCGGCATCGCCGCGCTAGGTTGATCCGAGCGGAGAGGGACAAACCCGGTTCCATAAGCCCCCATTGTCCGAATACCCCCATAGGACACCCTCTGGGACCGGGTCCCTTCTCCGCTCGATAGGCTGCCCCCGTGACCGAGCTCATCGTGACCATGGACGGGCCGGCTGGCACAGGCAAGAGCACGGTGAGCCGGTTGGTGGCTGACCGTCTTGGCATCCCCCGACTCGACACCGGAGCCTTCTACCGCGCCGCCGGACTGGCCACCCTGCGGGCGGGAGTGGACCTCGACAACCACGCCGCGGTGGCCGACCTCGTGGCCGGGCTGCGGCTCGACCAGGCCGACGGCAGGATGATTCTGGATGGGCTCGACGTCTCGCAGGAAATTCGCACCCAGATCGTCACCGAAGCCTCGTCCCGAGTGTCGACTCATCCCGACGTTCGCGGTTTGCTGGTCGTCTACCAGAGGGACTGGGTGGCCCGGCACGACAACAGGGCGGTCATCGAGGGACGTGACATCGGGTCGATCGTGTTCCCGGACGCCACTGTGAAGATCTATCTCGACGCCAGACCCGATGTCAGGGCCGAACGCCGCGCCGCTCAGACCGGGGAACACTACGACCGGGTGCTCGAAGAACTGCGTGACCGTGACCGCCGCGACTCGACCCGAGAGGCCTCACCCCTGACCGTCCCCGACGGCGCGGTCGTGATCGACACCTCCGACATGGAGGTGGATGAAGTCGTCGACATGGTGGTTGGTCTGGCGGCCGAGACGACTGCTTGAACCGGCCGATCGCGGCATCGAGGTTGAGATCCTGGCCCTCCTACCATGTTGTCATGACTGTGGAGAGGGTCCTCGTCGCCCAGCCTCGCGGGTTCTGTGCCGGTGTTGAGATGGCCATCAAGGCCCTGACCTGGATGACGCGGATCTTCGACGGCCCCGTCTACTGCTATCACGAGATCGTCCACAACGAATGGGTGGTAAAGGCGTTCGAGGGCGTCGGAGTGGTGTTCGTCAACGACATCGAGGAGGTCCCGCCCGGCGCCCCGGTGATGCTCTCCGCCCATGGCTCGGCCCCCGAAGTCGTGGCCGGCGCCGGAGCACGCGCCGCGGTTGTCATCGACGCGGTGTGCCCCCTCGTCACCAAGGTCCACCATGAGGTCAAGCGGATGGCACGCGACGGATTCGACATCATCTACGTCGGCCACGAAGGGCACGACGAGGCGGTTGGGACCGTGGCCGAGGCCCCGGGGTCGATCAAGCTGGTCGAGCCTGAGAGCGGGCTCGGCGAATACCGCCCCGGCGACCCGGGCAAGGTCGCCCTTCTCGCTCAGACCACTCTCGGGGTCCATGAGTGGAGGGCAGTCATGGACGATGCCCGAGTCCGCTTCCCCGACCTGCAGATGTCACGCAAGTCCGACCTCTGCTATGCCACCACCAACCGTCAGGAGGCGGTCGAGCAACTCGCCGGCGAGTGCGACCTGCTGCTGGTGGTCGGATCGCACAACTCCTCGAACACACAGGCCCTGGTGAGGGTCGCCCGGGAGAACGGGGTCGCGGCGCACCGGATCGACTCGGCATCCGACATCGAGAGCGACTGGCTCGACGGGGTGACGACCGTGGGGCTGACCGCAGGGGCCTCGGCTCCCGATCACCTGGTACAGGAGGTCATCGACCGCCTCGCCCCGTCGGCCGGATTCGAACTGTGGTCGACCATCGAGGAGCAGGAGTACTTCCCTCTCCCTCCCCAGCTGAGGGCCTTCGTCACCACCCTGCAATCCCTGGTCGAGGCCGGGGTCACGGCGCGCCATCCGGGTCGAGACGGCTGGCTGCAGCGAGACAGGGAGTGGACGGCCACCGAGGCCCTCGACGTGGTCAGCGGCTGATCGCCAACGCCGACGGGAAGAATGGGCCCGAGGAGCATCGATGAGCACGTTTCCTGTAGTCGCAGTCGTCGGTCGCCCCAACGTGGGCAAGTCGACGCTGGTCAATCGAATCATCGGCTCGAGGTCGGCGGTCGTGGAGGAAATGCCTGGCGTGACCCGGGATCGCCGCGAGTTCGCCGCCGACTGGGCCGGACGCGACTTCGTGCTGGTCGACACGGGTGGCTGGGAGGTCAAGCCGTCAGGTGAGGTGAACGTATCGATCAGAGAGCAAGCCGAGGCGGCCGTGTCCGGTGCCGACGTCGTTCTCTTCGTGGTCGATGGAACCACCGAGCTCACAGATGACGACACCGGGGTCATCTCGATCCTGCGGACGGCGCAGGTCCCGGTTGTGCTCGCCGCCAACAAGA
>Ga0299913_10000015_pt1 | contig 73183 bp, 63 predicted proteins | sample RVTome_9_FD_201360 | JGI IMG/M metagenome (GOLD analysis project Ga0299913, IMG submission 201360) | Soil microbial communities from uranium-contaminated site in the Upper Colorado River Basin, Wyoming, United States - RVT155D38 (version 2) ... | reverse complement strand
TCCGAGTTTCTGGAGCTGATCAAGCACCGCTCGCAGGTGCCGTCCGCGATCGACAGCATCGGCGCGCCGGTCAGCTGCGTGGGGGATTGAGGCTGTCCGTCCGCGGCCGGCAACGAGACACGAAAACACGAAACCGCATCGCGATCCACGAAAACACGAACCATTGATCCATTCGTGCTTTCGTGGGACACGGTTCAGACTTCGTGCTTTCGTGTTCCCTTCCTGCCGTACAGGCGAAAAGGGCGACGAGGGATGACCCCGCCGCCCTTTTTCCTTGTTCCTTCTTCCTTTTTCCTTGACGAACGGCGCGCTTCCTACGCCACCGGCTGCTTGCTGCCGTTCGTTTTCAGCCCCTGAATCTGGAGCAGGCCTTCGGTCGGCTGCTCCTTGAGCACGTGCTGGCGATAGAGCTTGGCCATCTCGTCGTGGTAGCGGGGATCCTGCTCCTTCGCCTTCGCGCGCTCCTGGAGCTTCTCCTCGCGCGCGTTCTTCGCGATGCCCAGCTCGTCGAGATCCGTCTGCGCGCCCCGGGCGACCGCCTCGGCGTTCAGCACCAGCGAGTGATCGTTGCTCGCCAGCGGCACCGCCTTGCCTCCCGCGAAGATCTCGTGACGTCCGTGCTCCTCGTACCACTTGGTGAGCGTGGCCGTCATGTGCATCTTCTCGATGATGTTGCGCCAGCCGATCCCCGTGTTGTAGGCGCAGAAGGAGATCTCGCCCTGCTGCGTCGCGTACGGGATGATGCACATCTCGGTGCGGCGGAAGTCGTAGTTGAACAGGTCCTGGAACCACATGCCCGCGATGAACAGGAAGTTCCAGCGATCCTGCCTCCGCTTCTCGATGTCCTGGACCGTCCGGTCGCCGGTGACCTTGCCGTAGTCCTTGCCGGTCGCGCCGAACGTCTTGTCGAACTTCTTGAAGAGGTCGGCGATCTTGAAGTGCGTCGGCGCCCTGAACGGGTCGTAGTTCCGCATGAGGGCCAGCGTCATGCCGGCAATCGACAGCCACTTGCCGCGCGCGGCATCGTTCACGGCCGCCACGTCCTTCGACAGCTGATCCGCCTTGAGGAACGCGGTGACCGGGACGGCCTCCTTGGTGTCCTTGTCGATCATCACCGCCATGCCGATCCCGCAGTTCGGGTGGCACCCGCAGGTGAGCTGGCCCCAGTCGCGGTCGGGGCCGTGGACGAGGTCCGCCCAGTCGGTGAACGTCGACATGAACGAGATCGGGAACCAGTCGCGGATCGGCTCGCCGATGCCGGTCTGGTTCTTCACGTCGTGCGCCAGGTGCGCCAGCGTGTAGCGCTGCGCCTGCCGTCGCTCCGGCGTGACTTCCTCGTCGCGGCCGGTGAACGAGACCGGCTGGAACGAGAGGAAGTTGATCTTGCGCGGGTTGTCGAGCGCGAACTCCACCACCCGGCCCACCTGCTCGTTGTTGACGCCGTTCACGATCGTGATGACGGGGACGATGTCGACGCCGGCGTTCCAGAGGTTCTCGATGGCCCGGAGCTTCACGTCGAAGAGGTTCCCGACGCGCCGGTGCGAGTTGGCGGCGTTGCCGATGCCGTCGAACTGCAGGTACGCGTAGCGCAGGCCGGCTTCCGCCGCCGCGCGGGCGAACTCCGGGCTCTTCGCGAACTCGATGCCGTTGGTCGCCGCCTGCACGCTGTTGTACCCGACCTTGCGCGCGTAGCGGACGGCGTCGAGGAAGTACGGCGACAGCGTCGGCTCGCCCCCCGAGAACTGCACCGACATCTGCCGCTTCGGCTTGATCGAGATGGCGTTGTCGAGCACCGTCTTGATGTCGTCCCACGTGAGCTCGTGGACGAACCCCACCTGGTTCGCGTCCATGAAGCAGGGATCGCACATCATGTTGCAGCGGTTCGTGAGGTCGACCGTGAGCACCGATCCGCGCCCGTGCTTGATCGTGCTGCTCCCGTGATTGTGCAGCGTCTCGTCGTTGTGCGCCGGGATGTCGCGCCCCGGGAACACTTCCTCGAGGTGCTTGAACATCGCCGGGTCGATCGACATCACGTCCTCGAAGTGCCCGTGCAGCGGGCAGTCCTTGACCATGATGATCTGCCCGTCGCGCTCGACGATCGTCGCCTTGATCTCGCCGACCTTCTCGGTCAGCAGCACGGAGACGTCCTTCTTGCCGTCGACGATCTCCTGGCGCGCCTCACGCACGCAGGTGGGGCACAGCGAATCGGTCTCGCGCGGCCAGCCGAGCGGCGGCTTGGTCTTCTGCCACGACTTCAGCAGCGGCTTGTCGGACCAGCGCGGAGTGAACGAGGCATTGGGACGGATCCGGTTGGCGGCGCTGAACACCTGCCACAGGCCGTTGGCCGCAACGGCCAGCCCTTTCTCCACGTACTTGATCGGGGCGTGCATCGGGCGTTCTCCTCGCCAGGCCCGCATGGGCGTACCCGGCCACAGGGACCGGCCGGCAGAGCAGCCGGCACGGTGGTCCGGGGCGAATTCTACTGAGGGTTCCGCCGCTTTGCGGCCGTTTTTCAGGGAACGGGCGGCTCCTGTCCTGAATTGGCCGCAGTGCTCCCGGGCGGGAAAAGGCGACAGAAAAGGTCCGCTATCGCGGCTCCGGGCTCCGGGCTCCGGGCCCTGCCTGGGCTACTTGCCGGAACCCGTGACGAAGGCCCGAAGCCCTGACCAGGCCCGAAGCCCGAAGCCCGAAGTCCGAAGCCCGAAGTCCGAAGCCGGTACAATCGACGGATCATGATCGTCCACGACCTCCTCATCATCGGCGGCGGGCCCGCCGGGCTCGCGACCGCGATTGCCGCGAAGCAGCGCCAGCTCTCGTACCGCGTCCTGGAGAAGGGCGTGCTCGTCAACTCGGTGTTCCGCTTTCCGGTGCACATGGTGTTCTTCACCACGCCGGACCTGCTGGAGATCGGCGGCCTGCCGTTCGTCACCCCGTACGAGAAGCCCACGCGCCTCGAGGCGCTGCGGTACTACCGCCGGGTGGTCGACACCTACAGCCTCGACGTGACGCTCGGCGAGGAAGTGACCGCGATCGAGCGCGAAACGCTTGGCGCCGACCTCTTCGCCGTGGAGACGCGGTCGACGCGCGGCGTCCGGCGCGTGCACCACGCGCGCGCGGTCGTCCTGGCGATCGGCTACTACGATCACCCGAACCGGCTCGGCGTCCCCGGCGAGGACCTGCCGCACGTGGCGCACTACTATCGGGAGCCGCACCCGCACTACCGTCAGCGCGTCGTCATCGTCGGCGGCCGGAACTCGGCCGCCGAAGCGGCCCTGGAGCTGCACCGCGCGGGTGCGCACGTGACGCTCGTGCACCGCGGGCCCGCGCTGGCCGACTCCATCAAGTACTGGGTCAAGCCCGACATCGAGAACCGCATCGCCGAGGGCAGCATCGCCGCGCGGTTCAACACGACCGTCGCCGAGATCCGCCCGACCGAGGTCGTCGTCGGGCACGCGGGCGGCCGCGACGAGCTGACGGCGGACTTCGTCTACCTGCTGACCGGCTACCACGTGGACACCGCCCTCGTGCGCGCGGCCGGCGTCGCGATCGATCCGGTCAACGAAGCTCCGGTCTACGATCCCCAGACCTTCGAGACCGGCGTGCCGAACCTGTTCGTCGCGGGAGGGGCGGTCTCAGGGAAGGATACGGCGCCGATCTTCATCGAGAACGGACGCTTCCACGGGGAAGTCATCGTCGGCGTGGTTGCCGAACGATTCGCCCTGCTCACCCGGTAACGGGTCCTAACAGGTCCTACCGGGTCCCAACGGGTTCAGCGGGTCCCCAACGGGTTCAGCGGGTCCCAACAGGTTCAGCGGGTTCCAGCGGGTTCCAGCGGGTCCAGCGGGTCCAGCGGGTCCAGCGGGTCCAGCGGGTCCCAACGGGTTCAGCGGGAGTCGAGCGGGCCCAAATCTTCGAGGACGACGTCAGACGCGTCTGGCAGGTCCGTTCTCGGCATCGCGAAGGCTGCGCATCAGTGCGGCGATCGCTTTGCCGCATCGGCCGAGGAGAGGGCCCACCTCCCGACGCTCCGCGCTCGTCAGGTACCCCCGAAGTACTGCGTCATCTAACAGCATCTCCGTCTCCACGTGGCTCGCGCGCGCCACTCTCAGGAAGTTGTGAAAGTCCCGACGCGTCCAGCGGGCGAATCCTTCCGCCACGTTACGGCAGATTCCGCCACTCGCATCGGTCAGCTGCTCGCAGAATTTCCGATTGCGTGCGACGTTGGGACGCGTACTGAAGTCGAGCACCCAGCGATGAAGGCTGATGGCGAGCTGATAGGCGATGAGATCATTCAGCCGGCGAACACCCATGGCGACGGGTACAACAACATCCGTTCCGGGTGGCCTCCTCGGGTCATTCGAGCGACCCGGTCGCAACCTGCACCTCTCACGACCTGTTCGGACCCGGGCGGACCTGTTGCGACCTGCTCGGCCCCGTTGGACCTGCTAGAACCTGTTGGACCTGCTAGAACCCGCTAGAACCTGTTGGCACCCGCAGGACCTGTTGGGACCTGCTAGGACCTGTTAGGACCCGCTACTGACGATAGCTCCGCGAGTGGCAGCTGCGCTGCAGGATCGCCTTCATCTCCAGCAGATCCACCAGCGCGGCCGCGCGCGCGGCCACGCCTTCCCGTTCGAGGAGGGCCTGCTTCTCGACGGCGTCGAGCGGCAGGTACTGGGCGAGCGTGTTGACCAGCTCGTGGTCGGAGATCGCATCGGGGATGCGGAGCTCGGCGCACGTGCCCTCGACCGACTGCCGGACGAGGCCTTCGAGACGGCGGCGCGTCTCGCCGAGCTGGTGCGCTGCGGGGGGGAGCGACTCGACGATCGGCCGGACTCGCGCGATGCGATACGGGCGCTCGCCCGTTTCGCTCTCGACGGCGAACTTCTCGAGCCCGTGCAGGACGATGTTGTAGCGGCCATCCGGGAGGCGCTCGGCGTGGCTGATCAGCCCGGCGCAGCCGACGTCGTACACCGGCGGGCGTCCCTCGTAGTCGCCTTCCCAGCCCTCCTTCAGCAGCACCATCCCGAGCACCCGGTCCCCGCCGAGGGCGTCGCTCACCATCGTCCGGTACCGCGGCTCGAAGATGTGCAGCGGCAGGCACACGTGCGGAAAGAGCACGACGTTGGGAAGCGGGAAGATGGGGATGTCGGACGGAAGCATAGGCGTCACTGGTAACAAGCTCGTCGATCGCGTGGGACACGGGAGACGGATGCGGGACGATGAGGGCAGCGCGGCAGGCGCGCTCCTTCTCCGTCTCCCTCCTCCCGTCTCCCTCCTCCCGTATCCCGTTTCCCCCTAGTGCACCGTCCGTGTCTTGTTCGACACGTAGTCCATCAGCACGTACTGGCCCAGCGTGTACGGCGTCGTGAAGTACGCCTTGCCCCGGCAGATCTCGGCCACGCGGCGGACGAAGCTCACCAGGTCGTAGTCGCGCGCGAGCATGAAGGTGTTGACCTGGATGCCGGACCGCCGGCAGTTGGCCACCTCCCGCAGCGTCTCGGTGACGACCACGGGATCGAGGCCGAAGGCGTTGCGGTAGATGCGGCCGTCCGGCTGCGTGAGGGCCGACGGCTTGCCGTCGGTGATCATCACGATCTGCCGCATGTCCTTGCGCTGCCGTTCCAGGATCCGCCGTGCGAGCCGCAGGCCTTCACGCGTGTTGGTGTAGTACGGACCCACGCGGACCCGCCCGAGCTGGGCGAGCGGCACTTCCTCGGCCGAGTCGTGGAACAGCACGAGATGCAGCGCATCGCCCGGGTACTGCAGCCGGATGAGCTGCGAGAGGGCCAGCGCCACGCGCTTGGCCGGCGTGAACCGGTCCTCGCCGTACAGGATCATGCTGTGGCTGCAGTCCAGCATCAGCACGGTCGCGCAGGAGCTCTGGTACTCGCCCTGGACGACCATCAGATCCTCGTAGTCCACGTCGATGCCGCCGGAGCGGCCGGCCGGCGTGGCGCGCGTCCGCTGCACGGCGTTGAGAATCGTGGCGCTCGCATCGAGGTTCAGCGTGTCGCCGAACTCGTACGGCTTGGCGACGCCGGAGGTCTCGACGCCCGTCGCGAGGTCGCGCGTGTCGTGGCGTCCGAAGCTGCTCTTGCCGAGCGATCCGAGCAGGTCGCGGAGGGCCCGGTAGCCGAGGAAGTCGAGGCTCTTGTCGGTCACCTCGAACCGCGTGGGCGGGGCATCGCCCATGCCGCCGCGTCCTCGCTGCCGGTGCTGGCGCTCGGGCTCCAGATCGGGCGCGGGCGTGATGTACCCCTGCTCCTGCATGCGCGCGATGATCTCCTGGATCAGCTGCTCCAGCCTCTCTCGCGACTCCTCTCCGGCCTCGTCACCGAGCAGCTGCTCGAGCGTTTCGTCCGGCAGCACGCCGCCGCTCATCAGCGCTTCGAGAATGGCGTCGTACAGCGCCTGCATCGAGCGCTCGTCGTCCGATCCGGTGAAGTACGGATCGCGGAAGCCGCTCGACAGCAGCAGGTCCGACAGCTTGGCCACGAGGTTCTCGAGATCGAGCCCCTCGAGGTCGTCGCCGGTGTACTTGGAGTACTTATATTTCACGGCTCATGGCCAAAGGGCTGAGACGGCCCAGGGGCCGTCTCACGATTCCCGGCTCCCGCATCCCGGATCCCGTCTGCGTCGCTCAGTTGTAGTACTTCTTCTTCCCGCCCGGCATCGGCGGCATGTCCTCGAAGTCGGCCTCGGCGGCGGTCCGCGCCGGACGGCGCGCCACGGGCACGTCGGCGGCGTGATAGCCGCGGTCGTCGCTGCGGCTGATCTTCTTCGTGGCGTACAGGCCTTCGAGGACGAACCCGATCGCCGACGCGGTCACCGTCGCCGGCGCGCGCCGCTCCACGCCGGCGTGGCGCGTCAGGTCGAGCAGCCCCGGCACCGCGCCGGCGTCCTTCACGAACGCCGCGGCCGTTCCACGCTCGTCGATCTGCAGCGTGCCGCCCGCGTCGAACCACTCGACGACGGAGCGGGTGTCGACGTTCTCGAAATGGCCGATGAAGACATTGGCGACCGCCGCGCGAATCAGGTCGCGGGCCAGGGCGTCGGCGCCCTTCAGCTCGCCCTCGTACTCCAGCTCGAACTTGCCGGTCATCGACGGGAGCGCGGCGTACACGTCGATGACGCCGGCGGCGGCGGGCGATTCGCCGTGCGCCAGCGCGCGCCGCTCCGCGCTGCTCGCCACGTTCTCGAGGCACGTGATCGGCAGCCGCTGGCTCACGCCCGACCGCTTGTCGATGCGCCGCTCCGCGCGGGCCTGGAAGGCGATCTCTTCGACGATCTCCCGCACGTACTGCGGCACGGCCACCTGCGCTCCGCCCGCGCCCCGATCGATCCAGGCTTCCTGCGCCGTGATCGCCATCGCCTCGTGGCGCGCCGCCGGGTAATGAGTCCGGATTTCCGAGCCGATGCGGTCCTTGAGCGGCGTGATGATCTTGCCGCGCGCGGTGTAGTCCTCCGGGTTCGCCGTGAACGCCATGAGCACGTCGAGCCGCAGGCGCACCGGATAGCCTTTGATCTGGACGTCGCCTTCCTGAAGGATGTTGAAGAGGCCGACCTGGATCTTGCCCGCGAGGTCGGGCAGCTCGTTCACCGCGAAGATGCCGCGGTTCGCCCTCGGCAGCAGCCCGTAGTGCATCGTCAGCTCGTCGCCGAGCTGGAGGCCGCCGCGCGCGGCCTTGATCGGATCGACGTCGCCGAGGATGTCCGCGATCGTGACGTCCGGGGTGGCGAGCTTCTCGACGTAGCGGTCGTTGCGTCCGAGCCACGCGATCGGGAGGTCGTCCCCCTCGATCGCCACGCGCGCCCGGCACGCGGCGCACAGCGGCTTCAGCGGGTCGTCGTGAATCTCGCACCCGGGCACCACGGGAACCGCCTCGTCCAGCAGCGACACGAGGCTGCGCAGCAGGCGCGTCTTCGCCTGGCCGCGCAGGCCGAGCAGGATGAAGTGATGCCGCGAGAGCAGCGCGTTGACGAGCTGGGGCACGACCGTGTCGTCGTACCCGACGACGCCGGGGAAGAGCGGCTCGCCCGCCTTCAGCTTGCGAATGAGATTGGTCCGGATTTCGTCCCTGACGCTGGGGTGCGACGCGGCGGCGCGTCCGGCCCGGCGGAGATCGCCCAGCGTGCGGAGCGAGTCGTGGGTGGCCATGCCCGATTGTAGCGCACGAGGGGTCGCGTGGATTCTCCCGGACGGCGCTCGAAAATCCTCCCGAGCCCGTATCATCGGACGCGCGTGACCGCTGCACGTCATCCCGGCGCCCGCCCGCCCCGCCCCCTGGTGTACGGCCATCGCGGCTGTGCGCTCGCGCCGGAGAACACCATCGCGTCGTTCGACCTGGCGCTGCAGGGCGGCGCCGACGGCCTGGAGATGGACGTGCGGCTCTCCCGGGACGGCGTGCCCTTCGTGCATCACGATGCGGACCTCGACCGTTGTACCGACGGCGGCGGTCCGCTCGAGGCGCTCACGGCGGCCGAGCTCGAGCGCCTGGATGCCGGCTACCGCTTCGCGCGCGGCGGAGACTGCGGGTTCCGGGCACGAGGCGTGCGCATTCCGAGGCTGGCCGAGGTGCTGCGCCGCTACACGCAGGCGCCGCTGATCGTCGAGGTCAAGACCTATCGCGAGGACGCCGCGCGTGCCGTCGTCGACACGGTGCGCGCCGCCGGCGCCGGCGGACGCGTCTGCCTCGCGGCGTTCGACCACGCCACGGTCGCGGCCGTGCGCCGGATCGCGCCGGAGATCGCGACGAGCGCATCGCGCGACGAAGTCTCCCGCGCCATCCGCTTCGCGTGGTTCCGCCTCCCGCCCTGGCGGCCGCGCTACCGCGCCGTGCAGGTGCCGGAGATCGCCGAAGGGCGCCGCGTCGTCGATCCGGCGGTCGTGCGGTGCCTGCACCGGGCCGGCGTCGCGCTCCAGGTGTGGACGGTCAACGCCGAGGACGACATGCGGCGTCTGCTGGCGTGGGGGGTGGACGGATTGATCACCGACCACCCCGGGACGGCGGTGCAGGTCAGGGAACAGGTGTGCGGGGCCCACCTGATGGCACCGGTTCCGCCTGTTCGACTAGAATGACATGTTTGGGATGCATCCCGGCGCAGCTGCGCCGTACAGTCGGGCAGGGATCAGTGCCTGCCCGGCTCCTGGTCTGAGGTCGCCGACACCATGAGGAATCCAGCGTATTCACCAGACGCTGCGGTCGAAGCGCTCGAAACGCGGGAGTGGCTCGACTCGCTCGACTACGTCCTGCGGAGCAGCGGCGTGGCACGGGCGGCGGAGCTGCTGCGTCGACTCGACGCCCACGCCCGCCAGTCCGGCCAGCCGCTTCCGTTCTCCGCGAACACCCCCTACGTCAACACCATTCCCACGGAGCGCCAGCCGAGGTTTCCCGGCAATCAGCTCCTGGAGCGGCGCATCAAGAGCCTCGTCCGGTGGAATGCCCTGTCGATGGTCGTGCGGGCGAACCAGAAGAGCGACGGCATCGGCGGCCACATCTCGACGTACGCGTCGGCCGCGACGCTGTACGAGATCGGGCTCAACCACTTCTTCCGCGGGCACACGGATCAGCAGGACGGCGACCTCGTCTACTTCCAGGGGCACGCCGCGCCGGGCATCTACGCGCGCGCCTTCGTCGAAGGACGCCTGAGCCGCCGGGACCTGGAGAACTTCCGGCGCGAGCTCGAGCCCGGCGGCGGACTCTCGTCGTATCCGCATCCGTGGCTGATGCCGGACTTCTGGCAGTTCCCGACGGTGTCGATGGGACTCGGCCCCATCATGGCGATCTACCAGGCCCGCTTCCTGCGCTACCTGGAGGATCGCGGCCTGAAGCCGGAGACCGATCGGAAAATCTGGGCGTTTCTCGGCGACGGCGAGACCGACGAGCCCGAGACGCTCGGGGCGATCACGCTCGCCTCGCGCGAGAAGCTCGACAACCTGATCTTCGTCATCAACTGCAACCTGCAGCGGCTCGACGGTCCCGTCCGCGGCAACGGGCAGATCATCCAGGAGCTCGAGGCAATCTTCCGCGGCGCCGGATGGAACGTCATCAAGGTGATCTGGGGCAGCGACTGGGATCCGATCCTCGCCCGCGACACCGACGGGCTGCTCGCGCAGCGGCTGGGCGAGATCGTGGACGGGCAGTACCAGAAGTACGCCGTCGAGGACGGCGCCTACATCCGGCAGCACCTCTTCGGCGCCGATCCGCGCCTGCTCGATCTCGTCCGCGACCTCTCCGACGACGATCTCAAGCGGCTCCGGCTCGGCGGTCACGATCCGCTCAAGGTCTATGCGGCCTACAAGGCCGCCGTCGAGCACGAGGGGCAGCCCACGGTGATTCTCGCCCGCACCATCAAGGGCTACGGCCTGGGGGAGAGCGGCGAGGGCAAGAACATCACCCACCAGCAGAAGAAGCTGAACGAGGACGAGCTGCGCGCCTTCCGCGAGCGCTTCGAGATCGAGCTGTCGGACGAGGAGCTTGCGACCTCGCCGTTCTTCCGTCCGCCGGACGACAGTCCCGAGCTGCGGTACATCGCCGAGCGCCGCCGCGCGCTCGGCGGCGCGCTGCCCGCGCGTGTCGTGACGGCGCCGCCGGTTGCGATCGACCTCGAGCCGCACTTCGACGAGTTCTACAAGGGCACCGAGGGCCGCAAGGTCTCGACGACGATGGTCTTCGTCAAGATGCTCGCGAAGCTGCTGCGCGACAAGGCGATCGGCCGGCAGATCGTGCCGATCGTGCCCGACGAGGCGCGCACCTTCGGGATGGAGGCGCTCTTCCGGCAGGTCGGCATCTACTCCCACGTGGGGCAGCTCTACGAGCCGGTCGACATGGACACGCTGCTCTACTACAAGGAAGCGAAGGACGGCCAGATCCTCGAGGAAGGCATCACCGAGGCGGGCTCGATGTCGTCGTTCATCGCGGCCGGCACCGCGTACGCCACCCACGGCGTGAACACCATTCCGTTCTTCATCTACTACTCGATGTTCGGCTTCCAGCGGATCGGCGACCTGATCTGGGCCGCCGCGGACTCGCGCTGCCGCGGCTTCCTGCTCGGCGGCACGGCGGGACGCACGACGCTGGCGGGTGAGGGGCTGCAGCACCAGGACGGGAACAGCCACGTCATGGCGCTGTGCTATCCGAACGTGCTCTCGTACGACCCGGCGTTCGCCTACGAGCTGGCGGTCATCATCCAGGACGGCATCCGCCGGATGTACGGCGAGGGGGAGAGCGTCTTCTACTACCTCACGGTGATGAACGAGGCTTACGAGATGGCGGCGATGCCCGACGGACCGGACGTCCGCGAGGGCATCGTGAAGGGCCTCTACCGCATGCGTCCGGCGCCGAAGGGCAAGGGCAAGCTGCGCGCGCAGCTCGTCGGCAGCGGCGCCATCCTCCCGGAGGTCCTCAAGGCGCAGGAGATGCTCGCCGAGCGGTTCGGCGTGCAGGCGGACGTCTGGAGCGCCACCAGCTACGGCCAGCTGTACCGCGACGGCCACGCGGCCGAACGCTGGAACATGCTGCACCCCGGCGAGAAGCCGAGGGTCCCGTATGTCGCGCGGTGCCTCGCCGACACGGCGGGCCCGATCGTCGCGGCGTCGGATTACCTGAAGGTGCTGCCGGACCTGATCGATCGATGGGCCGGCCGCACGGTGACCTCGCTCGGCACCGACGGCTTCGGCCGCAGCGAGGGGCGCGTCGCGCTTCGCAACCACTTCGAGGTGGATGCGCGCTTCGTGACCCTCGGGGCGCTCGCCGGTCTGGCGCGCGAGGGACAGATCGAGGCGAAGGTCGTCCAGAAGGCGATTGCGGATCTCGAGATCGATCCGGAGAAGGTGAATCCGGCGATCGCGTAGACACGCGGTAGGGCGCGCTCGCCGAGCGCGCCGCGCTCGGCGGCTTCGGCGAAGCCGCCCTACCTTGTTGAGAGGCTGCGCCCGTGACTGAGTTCACACTGCCAGAGCTGGGAGAGAACATCGAGAAGGGCGACGTCGTCCGCGTGATGGTGAAGCCCGGCGACGCCGTGGAGCTCGACCAGCCGGTCGTCGAGCTCGAGACCGACAAGGCGACGATCGAGGTACCTTCGAGCGTGGCCGGCGTGGTGAAGGACGTCCGCGTCAAGGCCGGCGATCAGGTGAAGGTGGGGCAGACCATCCTCACAGTGGACGAAGCGGCCGGGAATGGCGCCAAGCCGCCTGACAAGAAAGGCGCGGCGGAGGGCAGGCAGGCCGCGAAGGGCGCAGCGGGCCAGGACAAGCGGGAGCCCGGCGCTGCCCCGGCGCCGGAGGCGTCGGAGGGCGATGCGGCGGCGGAAGGCGGACTCTCCCAGGACGTCGAGCCGCGCAGCAGCGGGAAGGACGCCGCGGAGCGCGGCCGCCAGGAACGCGAGGAGGGTGCCGGAGAAACGCAGGCGCCGGCAGGACGGCCCGGCGGGCGCGTCGTCGACATCAGCGCCGGACGTCCCGCGCCGTCGCCGAGCGCGCCGGTGCCGGCCGCGCCTTCGACGCGCCGCTACGCGCGCGAGCTGGGGCTCGACGTCGCCGGCGTCCCCGGGACCGGTCCCGGCGGCCGCATCTCGACCGACGATGTGAAGGCGCAGGCGCGGAGGGTGATTACCGGCACGGCGGGCGCGGCGCCGTCGGTGCCCCTGCCGGACTTCTCGAAGTGGGGCGATGTCGAGCGCCAGCCGATGCGCGCGATCCGGCGCAAGACGGCGGAGCGCATGGCGGCGACGTGGGCCAGCGTCCCGCACGTGACGCAGCACGACCGGGCCGACATCACGGCGCTCGAGCCGCTCCGCCAGAAGTACGCGGCGCGCGCGGAGGCCGCGGGCGGCAAGCTGACGATGACCGCGATCGCCCTCAAGATCGCGGCGACCGCGCTGAAGGTCTTCCCGGAGTTCAATGCGGCGATCGACGTCGCGAGCGACGAGATCGTGCTCAAGAAGTACGTCCACATCGGCATCGCCGTCGACACCGAGAACGGCCTGCTCGTGCCCGTCATTCGCGACGTGGACCGCAAGAACCTCATCGACCTCGCGGTCGAGCTGGCGGACGTCGCGCAGAAGGCCAGGGCCCGCAAGCTGTCGCTGGAGGAGATGGAGGGCGGCTGCTTCACCATCACGAACCTCGGGGGCATCGGCGGCACCTACTTCACGCCCATCATCAACGCGCCTGAAGTGGCCATTCTGGGCATGTCGCGATCGGTCACCGAGCCGGTCTACGTCGACGGCGAACTGCAGCCGCGGCTGATGCTGCCGCTCTCCCTCTCCTACGATCACCGCGTCATCGACGGCGCCACCGCCATCCGCTTCCTGCGCTGGGTGTGCGAGGCGTTCGAGCAGCCGTTCCTGATGAGCCTCCAGGGATGATCTAGCGGCATGACTACGCACTCGACCGATCTCGCCGTCCTGGGCGCCGGACCGGGCGGCTACGCGGCGGCGTTCCTCGCCGCCGATCTCGGCATGCAGGTGGCGCTCATCGATACCGAGCCGGATCCCGGAGGGGTCTGCGTCTACCGCGGCTGCATTCCGTCGAAGGCGCTGCTGCACGTCGCGAAGCTGCTCGACGAGGCGAAGCACGCCTCGGCGTGGGGCATCGAGTTCGGCGAGCCGCGGGTGGATCTCGAGAAGCTGCGCGGCTGGAAGGATCAGGTCGTCGGCAAGCTGACCGGCGGCACGGGACAGCTCGGACGCCTGCGCAAGATCCGCTATATCCAGGGGCGCGCGACCATCGTGGATCCCACGTCCTTCGAAGTCGAGACGGCGGAAGGCCGCGAGCGCGTCACCTTCCGCCACGCCATCCTCGCGACCGGCTCGCGTCCGGCAAAGGTGCCCGGCCTCGAGGTCGACAGCCCGCGCGTGATGGACTCGACGACCGCGCTCGACCTGCCGGACGTCCCCCGGACGCTGCTCGTCATCGGCGGCGGGTACATCGGGCTCGAGCTGGGCACGGTCTACGCCGCCCTGGGCTCGAAGGTCACCGTCGTGGAGATGACGCCGGGGCTGCTGCCGGGCGCCGACCGCGATCTGGTGACCGTGCTCGCCAGGCGCGTCGAGTCGACGTTCGAGGCCGTGCTGCTGAACACGAAGGTCGTCGCGATGACGGCGGAGCAGGACCTGATACGCGTGACCTTCGAGGATGCCGAGCTGCAGCGGCGCGATCAGGCGTTCGAGCGCGTGCTCGTCTCGGTCGGCCGCAAGCCGAACTCGGACATCCCCGGCCTGCAGCGGACGAAGGTGCAGCTCGACGCCCGCGGCTTCATCAAGGTCGACGCGAGCCGGCGTACGGCGGAGCCGACCTTGTACGCCATCGGCGACGTCGCCGGCGAGCCGATGCTCGCCCACAAGGCCTCACACGAGGGGCGCGCCGCCGTCGAGGCCATCCACGGCGACGACGTGGTCTTCGCGCCGAACGCGATTCCGGCGGTCGTCTTCACGGATCCCGAGATCGCGTGGTGCGGCCTGACGGAGGAGCAGGCGAGGAAAGAGGGGCGCCAGATCGATATCGCGAAGTTCCCGTGGGGCGCCTCGGGGCGCGCCACGACGCTCGGACGGACCGACGGCCTCACGAAGCTGATCGTCGAGCGGGGCAGCGAACGGCTGCTCGGCGCCGGCATCGTCGGCTCCGGCGCCGGCGAGCTGATCGCCGAGTGCGTGCTCGCGATCGAGATGGGAGCGGTGGTCTCGGATCTGAAGCTGAGCATTCACCCGCATCCGACGCTGTCGGAGACGGTGATGGAGGCGGCGGAGATCTACTTCGGCCAGAGCACGCACGCGTACCGGCCGAAGAAGAAGGCGAGCGGCTAGCTCGCGCGCTAAGGGATTCTCCCCTTCGTCCCCGTCTTCAGCCTGTACAGCTTGTCGTTGGCAGTGATGTAGAGCACCGATCCATCGTCTCCCCAGGCGACGTTCGCCGTAGGCACGCCGGTCTGGATCGTCCCCAGGTGCGTGCCGTCGGGCGCGATCACCCAGACACCGCCTGGGCCCGTCGCGAACAGGTTGCCGTTCACGTCCACCTTGAGCCCGTCGGGCAGCCCGGGCTCCTTGGCCTTCAGCTCCGCCGTCGAGTCCGCCAGCACGCGTCCCGCGCCGATGGTTCCGTCGGCGTTGACGGGATATGCCATCCAGATCGGCCGTTCGGGCCGCGACTGCGCGACGTAGAGCGTCTGCTCGTCCGGTGAGAACGCCAGGCCGTTCGGTGCCCGCAGCTCCTTCGTCAGGAGCGTCAGCGTGCCGTCCGGCTTCAGCCGGTACACGCCCGTGAAGTCCAGCTCGCGGCCGGGGTCCTCGAACGTCTTCGGCAGCCCGTACGGCGGATCCGTGAAGTACAGATCACCCGACGAGTGGTACACGAGGTCGTTGGGACTGTTCAGGCGCTTGCCCTCGTAGCGATCGACCAGGGTCACGAACTTTCTGTCCTCGAGGCGGGAGATACGCCGGTCGCCGTGCTGGCAGAGCACGAGGCGGCCCTGGGAGTCGAACGTCAGGCCGTTGCTGCCCGGCTCCCGGCCGGTGAACGGATCGCTGCCGGTGTACCCGGCCGGTTTCAGGAATGCGCTCAGCCCTTCGCCCTGCTTCCACTTGTTGACGACGTTGTTGGGGATGTCGGAGAACAGCACGGCCCCCGCGCGGCGATCCCAGACGGGGCCTTCGCTCCAGGCAAACCCCCCGGCGAGCTGCTCGAGCGCGGCATCCTTCGGGATCAGCGTGTCGAATCGCGGGTCCTTCCGCAGCATGCCGGTCCGCGCGTCTGACATCTGTGACATGAGCACCACCGGCGCCGCGGCCACCAGAATGGCGGGCGCCAACCAGCGTCTGAACATAGACTCCCTCGCTTTGCCGCCTATCCTATCAGCCAGAGAGGCCGTCCGGTGGCATCGTCTGCCCCCGGTTGCCGTCCAGCTCCGCCCGCGCATACTCGAAGATCCCCCGCAGCATCGCCGGTGTGAGGCGCCCGGTGTTCGTGTTCTGGCGGCTGGGATGGTACGAGGCGACCAGAAGGGGCTGGTCCGCCGCGGCGAACACCGCACCGTGCGCGAACACCGGCTTCGGCCGGACGGGTGCTCCGCTCCGGGCGAACCGGGCCAGTGCCGTATCGAACGCGATCCGGCCGAGCGCAACGACCACCTGCAGGCGCGCGAGCGCGTCCCACTCGGCGTCCAGATGCGAGCGGCAGGCCGCGATCTCCGCCGGCAGCGGCTTGTTGTCCGGCGGCGCGCACCGGACGGCGGCCGCGATATACGTATCCTTCAGAACGAGGCCATCGTCGGCGCGCCGGGAGGTCGGGATGCTGGCGAAGCCCGTCTCGAAGAGCGCGCGCATCAGGAAGTCGCCGGAGCCGTCTCCGGTGAACACGCGTCCCGTGCGGTTGGCGCCGTGCGCCGCGGGCGCGAGCCCCAGTACCAGCATGCGCGCGTGCGGGTCGCCGAACCCGGGAACGGGACGGCCCCAGTACTCGTCCGCCGCGTGGGCGCGTTTCTTCTCGCGCGCGACGCGCTCGCAGTAGGTGCGCAGGCGGCGGCAGCAGGTGCAGGTGACGATCTGCTGCTGGACGAGCGCGATCCTGGAGGCGGAGGACGCGGAGCGGGCGGAGGACGCAGAGGGGTTCAACGCAGAGATCACAGAGAAACACAGAGAAAACAAAGACACGAACAGCGGGGAGAACAACCGGCGTATCGAGTCATCGTCGGTGCAGGCGCCGCTATCTCTGCGCGCCCGCGGCGGCCAGCGAGTCCGCCTGCTCGTGCGCGTGGTACGAGCTGCGGACGAGTGGTCCGGACTCGACGTGGCCGAAGCCCATCTCCAGCGCAAGGCGCTTGAGCTCGGCGAACTCCGAGGGCGTGTAGTACCGCGCCAACGGCAGGTGCGTCGACGTCGGCCGCAGGTACTGGCCGATGGTCAGGATCGACACCCCGGCGCGCCGCAGGTCCCGCAGCGTGTCGACCACTTCGCCCCACTCCTCGCCGAGGCCCACCATGATTCCGCTCTTCGTGGGCACGTCGGGCGCGTACGTCCGCGCGCGCTCGAGCAGCTCCAGCGTCCGGCCGTAGCGTCCGCCCGCGCGCGCCAGACGATAGAGGCGCGGCACCGTCTCCGTGTTGTGGTTCAGCACGTCGGGGCGCGCGTCCAGCACGGTGTACAGCGGCGCCTCGAGCCCCTGGAAGTCCGGAATCAGCACCTCGAGCCGGCACGACGGCGCCCGTCGGCGCACCTCGCGGATCGTCCCCGCGAAGATCGAGGCGCCGCCGTCCTCCACATCGTCGCGATCCACGGACGTGATGACGACGTACTGGAGGCCCAGCCGCGCCACGGCGTCGGCGACGCGCGCGGGCTCGGCGGGATCGAGCGCCTCGGGACGGCCGTGAGGGACGGCGCAGTAGCCGCACGCCCTCGTGCAGACGTCGCCGAGGATCATGAACGTCGCGGTGCCGTGGTGCCAGCACTCCCCGATATTGGGGCAGCGCGCCTCTTCGCAGACCGTGTTCAGCCGCAGCTCGTGCATCAGCGTCTTGAGCCGGCGGTAGTTCGGCGAACCCGGGGCGCGCACCTTCAGCCACTCGGGCTTGGGACCCGGCGTCAGCGCGGGGCCGACTTCCTTCAGGTGGATGATGCGCAGCGGGGTCTGGGCGGGCATCTACCGAACGATCGTAGCAGATCGCGTTCGAGCGGCCGGACCGGGATCATAATGGAGGGGCGGCCGGCCGGTCGCCCCAACCATGCCTCTCTCCATCACCTGGCTCGGGCACGCCACGTGCCTCTTCCAGTCACCCGGCGGGACCCGGCTCCTCGTCGATCCCTGGCTCACCGGCAATCCGTCCTGTCCCGCGGCCTGCCATCGTCCGGATCCGCTGGACGCGGTCCTGATCACGCACGGCCACAACGACCACATGGGGGACGCGGTGGCGGTCGTGCGCGCCACGGAGGCGGCGGTGCTGGCCAACTTCGAGATCTGCCGCTGGCTCGAGCGGAAGGGCCTGCGAACGCTGCGGCCGATGAACAAGGGCGGCACGCACCGCGTGGGTGACGTGCGCGTCACCATGGTGGACGCGCGGCACAGCAGCAGCTTCGAGGAGGCGGGCGTCACCCACTATCTCGGTGAGGCCGCCGGGTTCGTGCTGCGCTTCGACGATGGGCCGACGGTGTACTGTGCTGGAGATACGGCGCTCTTCGGCGACATGCGGCTGATTCGGGAGCTCTATGCGCCCGAGATCGCGTGCCTGCCAATCGGCGACGTGTTCACGATGGGACCGGAAGAGGCGGCCGAGGCGTGCCGGATGCTCGGAGTGCGCCAGGTGCTGCCGATCCACCACGGCACGTTCCCGGTGCTCACCGGCGCGCCCGGCGATCTGAAGGCTCGTGTCGCGCCGCTCGGCGTCGAGGTGCTGATGCTGAAGCCGGGCGAGACGGCCGCCTAGCCGCCCGTCACCACAGCTTGCGCGAGATGTTGAACCCGATGAACCAGTCGTCGCCTCCGCCCCGCGCGAGCTGGCCGGGTGTGGATCCGATGCCGTTCGAGAAGTTCAGCTGGAAGACGTGCCCCCCGACGACTTTCTCGATGGCGAACGACAGGTGCTCGTCGCCCGGCGTGTGGCCCGCCAGCCGGGGGGCGGCCTCGACCACCAGGTACACGTCCCCGTGCACGTTCAAGCGCCCGGCCAGCCCCACGAGCAGCGTCCCATCGTCCTCGCCGAGGCTGGTGTTGCCCACCCACAGCGGCTGCGCGTAGACGACGCCGCGCGAGGCGAACCGATAGGAGACGACGGCCCCGAGGGAGGGCGAATACTCGTCGCGGAAGTTGTTGAGCCCTTCGACTGCGGCCAGCAGCGCCACCCCGAGCGGCGTGTCGCCTCCGCGACCGCGCAGGCGATACTGGCCGAAGAACTGGATCGTGCGATCGCTGGTGCGATAGATCCCGATCTGCGCGCCTCGCGCGACACCGAACCGGTACTCGAGGCCGATCTGCGCGCCGCCGTCCAGGCCGAAGAGGTCTTCGACCAGGTCCCCGAAGTCGCCCGCGCCGAGCGGACGGGTGAACCGGTGCGTCACGCGGAACGCGCCCTTCATCCGCGGCGCGGCCAGGCCCGTCGGCAGGTTCACCAGTGTGAAGTCAGGCTCGAGCGGATCGATCGACTCGTCGTCTGCTTCCGCTTCCATCGCTTCGTCCGCGACGGTTGCCTCGCTCTCTGGAGACTGGGCACCGGCAGGTTGCTCGCCAGTGCTGTCTTGCGCGGAGGCTGGGACGGCGATGAGTGCTGTCAGTATCAGGAACGCGAGTTGACGCATTGAGGGGCCTTTTCCTTCTTCCTTTTTCCTTCTTCCTTTTTCCTTTTCATTCCGTCCCGCTCCGCGGCCTGACGACGAGCACCCCTCTCATCCGCCGGTGTCCCCGCCCGCAGTACTCCGTGCACTTGATCCGGAACTCTCCGGCGGTCTCCGCCACGAACTCGACCGTCACCGGGCCTCCGCGGCGGGGCACTTCCTGCTCGATGTCGAAGGCCTCGATGCCGAAGCCGTGCTTTGTGTCGGAGGAGCGGATGGTGATGCGGACGGTCTCGCCCTGGGTCACCTCGAGGCGCGACGGGCGGAACTCGTACTTGCTGGCCTCGACGTCGAAGGTGCGGACGCGCTCGCGGCTCGAAACGTGTCCCGGCGGCACCAGGCCGGCGAGGAGGAGCGTGATCAGAATCCAGGGTGCGCGCCGGGCCACTGCCGTCGAACTGGCAAGGCCGGTGCCGCCCGGGCACGCGACGGCCGCGCGGTTTCCGGCGGGATTCACGCGCGCCGGGCGCATCTGCATTACCCGGCGCGTAAGGGGTTACGGGAAAGGGAAAAGGGAGAAGGGAGAAGGGAAAAGGGAAGGGAGACTCCCTTACTCGATCCGGTACTTCGCCAGGTAGTAGCTGAGCGCCCGCTGGCTGATGCCCATCAGCTCCGCCGCGTCCTTCTTCACGCCGCCGGCTTGATCGAGGGCCCGGCGCACCGTCTCACGCTCGGCCCATTCCACGTTCTGATGCAGCTTGAGCGAGGGCAGCGCGGGCGTGGTGGTGACCGGCGGCGCCACGTTCGACACGCTCCGCGTCGTGATCGCGTGGCTGGTGGTGAGCACGACGGCCCGCTCGATCGTGTTCTCGAGCTCGCGCACGTTGCCGGGCCACTCGTACTGCTGGAGCGCCTGGAGCACGCCGTCCTCGATGCGCTCGATGCGCTTGCCCGTGCGCTGCGCGTGTTTCCGGACGAAGTGCTCGAGCAGCACGGGAATGTCCTCACGCCGCTCCCGCAGTGCCGGGATGTGGATGGGGATCACGTTGAGCCGGTAGAACAGGTCCTCCTCGAAGCGGCCGTCGGAGACGAGCTGCCGCAGGTCGCGGTTGGTGGCCGCGATCACCCGGACGTCGACCCGCTCCGTCCGTTCGGCCCCGAGCGGCTCGAACTCGCGCTCCTGCAGCACGCGCAGCAGCTTCGCCTGCAGCGCCGCGCCCATCGTCCCGATCTCGTCGAGCAGAATCGTCCCGCCGTCGGCCAGCGCGAACTTGCCCTTCTTCGTCGTCGTCGCTCCCGTGAACGCGCCGCGGACGTGGCCGAACAGCTCCGACTCCAACAGCGTCTCGGGGATCGCCGCGCAGTTCACGCGGATGAGCGGCATGGCGCGCTGCGCGCTGCGATCGTGGATCGCGCGTGCGACGAGCTCCTTCCCGGTGCCCGTCTCGCCGGTGATGAGGACCGTGCTCTTCGACTCGGCCACCAGCTCCGCGCGCTGGATGACGTCCTGCATCGCGCGGCTGCGTCCCACGATGCCGTAGTGGTTGAACTCCTCGTCGAGCTCGCTGATCAGGTACCGGTGCTGCGTCCGCAGCCGCTGGTGCTCGAGTGCGCGCGCGACCAGCACCAGCAGCTCGTCGATCTCGAACGGCTTCTGCAGGAAGTCCAGGGCGCCGAGCTTCATGGCCTCGATCGCGCTCTGCACGGTGGCGTACGCCGTCATGATCAGGATCTGCGGCCGCTCCGATTCGGGCGTCGTCGAGACCAGCTCCCGGATCAGCTCGAGGCCGGTGACGTCCGGCATGAGGTTGTCGACCACGAGCACGTCGAAGGTCTGGTCGGCGAGCAGCCGGCGGGCCGTCGCGGCGTCACGGGACTCGACCACGCGATGGCCCTCCGCGCGGAGCGCGCGGCCGAGGCTCTTCAGGAGCTTCTCCTCGTCGTCGAGCAGCAGAATGGAACCCGCGGGATTCATGCGTGCGCCTCGCTCGCGGCGGCGGGTGCGGCGGCCTGCGGCAGCTCGATCTCGACGACGGTGCCCGGATCCGCCGCGCGGACCGTCACCGATCCCCCGAGCCCCTCGATGATGTTACGTGCGATCGGGAGCCCCAGTCCCGTGCCCGCCCGCCGCGTCGTGAAATACGGCTCGAAGACGTGGGGCAGATGGTCGGGGCTGATGCCGGCGCCGCGATCCCGTACGACGATGCGGAAGCGGCCGGCGGGCGTACGCCCGGCGGTCAGCTCGACCGCGAGGTCGCCGCCGCCGCTCCCGTCGCGCGTCGTTGCCGCTGCCTGGCGCGCGTTGGCCAGCACGTTGATCAGCGCGGCGCGCAGGCGCTCCCCGTCCGTGACGATCTGCAGCGGTTCGACGTCGACCCGGACGGGCGGACCGGGCGCATCGGGCGCGGCGGAGGAGGCGGCCTCCCGGCACAGCGCGGCGAGATCGACCGGCGCGAGCTCGAAGCGCAGCGGCCGGGCGAAATCGAGCACGTCGTGCACGATGCGGTTGAGGCGCTCGACCTGCTCGTCGATGTCGGCGGCGGCGTCCCTGACGTCCTCCGCCGCCGAAGGGGATCGCAGCGGCTGGAGCGTCGCTTTGATGATCATCAGCGGATTGCGGATCTCGTGCGCGATGACCGTCGACAGGCGGCCGAGGGAGAGCAGGCGCTCGCGCTGCGCCGACTCCCGCTGGAAGTGCGCGATCGAGTCGGTCAGCGTGTTGAACGTCGCCGCGAGGAGCTGCGCGTCCTCGTCCTGCGACCAGGGCGGTCCCCGCAGGCGGATCTTGCGCGTCAGGTCGCCGGTCCGCGCCATGTCGCGCATCTCCGCCGTGATCGTGCCCAGCGGCGTCGTGACCGATCGCGCGACGACGTAGCTCAGCGCGATCGCCAGCGCCACCGCCAGTCCTGCCGCCGCGAGCACCGAGCTCTGAATCGTCCGCAGCGCGCGCAGCTCGCCGGCGCGCGATCGGAGCACCAGCGCGACCGGCCGTTCCTCCGCGCCCGGCACGGGGACCGGCGGCGCCAGCGTCACGCCGCTCACCACGTACTCGTCGTCGCCGACGTGGACGCGGGAGACGCCTGGATCGATCCGCCGCGCATGCGGCGCGAGCGCCGGCCGCGCGTCGAGCGGCAGCGTCGCCGCGTGCACCTCGCCGCCGAGCGCGAACGCCACCTCGCTCGCGGTCAGGCGCTTGAACTCCTCGGCGCGCCGATCGTCCAGCAGGAAGCCGGCGCTGAGCGTCCCGAGGATGTCGGGCACGTCGCGGCCCAGCGCGATCGGCACGGTCACCACCTGCAGCAGCCCGCTGCGATGCGGCCAGAACGCGGCCGACTCCAGCCCGCCCAGCGCGCGCCGCACGGAGGCGCGATCCTCCAGCGACCCGGCGTCCGCCGGCCCGAACAGGACATGGCCCTCACGATCCGTCACGACGAGGATGTCGGCGCGAAGCTGCCGCTGATAGTCCGACGCGAGCGGCCTGACGGTCTGGGGATCCTCGGTGTCCACCGCCGACTTGAGCACCGGCAGGTCGGCCACGAGCCGGGCGCGCAGCAGGAACAGCTGCGAGAGCGCGTCGTGCTGTTCCTCGAGCAGCGAGGCGGCCTCACGCAGGCTGCGCGCGAGCTCGACCTCGGCCTGCTGGCTCACGCGCACGCTGATCAGGTAGATCGCGAACCCCAGCGTGACGGCCGCCAGCACGACGCTCGCCATGAACACCCGGTTCCGGAGCGAGGCGAGCAGGTTCATGGCGCGGTGAAATCGACCTCGATCTGGCGCGCATCCGGCGCGACCGTCACGGCCCGCTGATCGCGGACGCTGCCCTCCACCCAGGCCGACAGCGTATAGCTGCCCGGCGGGACGCCGTCGATGCGGTACCGCCCGTGCGCGTCCGTGACGTCGAAGTAGCGGTGCGCGAAGACGAGAATGAACGCGTTCATATGCGAATGGATGTCGCAGAAGACGCGGACGATGCCGGGACGATCGAAGCGCACGGACTTCGAACGCCCGGCGGCGTACCGGCCGAGATCGAAGCGCCTGGTCTTCGAGAGCGAGAACACGTTGTGATAGGTGCGGTCGTTGTTGGGGAAGTCGACGGTGGTGCCCACCGTGACGGCGACCACCTGCGGCACGAAGCGCTCGTCCCGCTGATCCAGCGTCGCCCGCGGGTGGGTGCGATCCTCGAACGCGCCGCGCGGAGCGGTCTCGAAGTACACGACGGCGCGCCGGTAGTCGTCCGCATCGCGCGGCAGCGGATCCGCGGGGCTGGCGGCGTCCGGACGCCGCGCGATGACCTCGCTGGCGCGCGGCGCCAGGGCCACGTGGCCGCGGATGGTCGCCCGCGAGGCCTGGGCCCCCGCCGTCGAGTCGCCCGGCGGGCCCGCCGCGATCGCGGCCATCGTGAGCGCGAGCACGGAGGCGCCCGCCGCCGGTCGCGTCAGAACCACAGCAGCAACTGCGCGGCGCCGAAGTTCGCCCGGCGTACGCGGCCCCCGTCCCGGCGATTGTGCTGGTACACCGCCTTCACGACGATGTGGCGCGTGAGGGAGTAGCCGATGCCGGCCTCGACGCGGGACACGTCGGCATCCCACGTCTCGGGGCCGGCCGTGCCCGGCACCGTGGCGAACGACAGGCGGTCGACGCGCGCGGCCGCGTACAGGCCGGGCAGGAGGGTGTAGCGGCCTTCGATCGCCAGCGCCGAAGCCGAGAGCGGATCGCCAATCGCCGGCGCCGCGAGGGCGGGGACCTGCCACGAGGTGCGGAGCCATTCGGCGCGCACCAGCCAGTACGCGCGGGAGTACTCGACATCGGCGCCGAAGGAGCGCTGCGAGTAGTCCGAGGGGCGCGTGCCGGGCGAGACCTGCGACGACAGCTCGCCGGCGAGAAAGCCGCCGTGGGCGGCCGAGGCCGCGAGCACGAGGCCGGTCACCGGACGCGCCGCGATCCGGCCCGCCACCTGGGCCGAGCCGTTGTCATCGCCCCCGCGCGGGTTCGACAGGGTGCCCGTGGTCACGCTGCCGAGCACCTCGAGGCGGTCCGACAGCGCCGTGGTGCGGGCGAGCACGCCCGTGTCGTAGCGAAAGGCGGAGACGAGCGGCACGCCATGGCGCCACTCGGGGCTGCCGACCGGGTATCCAGTGTACCAGCCCGTCCCGCGGCGCTCGATGAGATCGTCGGCATGGCGCGGGAGCGCGTCGTGCCTGAGCGAGGTGAGGTACTGGTACGCGAGCGGATAGCCGATCAACGGGTTGTCCCGTCCGTACGATCGACGCAGGAACCCTCCGAAGGCCGGAGGAATGCGTCCGGCCTGGAGCTCGAAGGGACGCTCGCGCCACGGCCGCAGGCGCACGTAGGCGGCGTAGGGCACGCCGGTCCAGGGCCCGCCGCTGGTGTCTCCCTCGGCCCTCAGCTCGGCGACGAACGAGAGGCGATCGGCGGCGTGCACCATCGTGACGAGGCCGAGCCGCACCAGCTGCAGTGCGCTGCGCTCGTAATCCGTGTAGTTGAAGAAGCCGACGTCCTCCGGCGCGATGGTCACGAGCGCCTCGCCGCCGATCACGACGCGTCCGTCGAACGCGGTGATCGGCCGGTCGGGCCACTCCTGCGCCCGCGCGGGGGCCGGGGCGAACGCGATCCAGACCGCCGTCGCGATGAGCGCGGCCGGAAGGGCGATGCGCCGGCCGAGGCGCAGCGGGCCGCCGGTCGTGCGGGCGCGCAGCGGCCGCGCCGCTCCGGGCGCTGGGGTGCACGGCGGCACATGCGAAGGAGGATTCAGCACGCGATTATAATTCCCGGGTGTCCACCAGACGGTCCCCCCGGCAGTTCACGCTCGAGGAAGCAAACGCGCTGCTGCCTGCGATCAGGCAGCTCACCGACGCCGCCGTCCGCGAAGCCGAATCGCTCAGCGAGCGGCTGCACGCGTCCGCGCCGCGCGGAGAGGAGCACGCCGAGCTCGAAGCCTTGCTGCAAGGCATCATCACGCGTTGGGCGCAGGGACTCGAGGCCCTCGGCGTCGAAGCCAAGGGACTGTGGCTCGTCGACTTCGATACGGGCGACGGCTACTACTGCTGGAAGCACCCCGAGCCCTCCATCGGTCACTACCACGGCTACGCCGACGGCTTCGCCGGACGTATGAAGATCGTCTGACGCTCCTGTTCCCAACCGCTAACCGCTAGCCGCTGACGGCTTGACATCACGCGACAGCCCAACTACAGTCACATAGTGGAACGCAGTTCCACATAGTGGAATGTCAGGTCATCTCACGTCCATCGACAAGGCCTTCGAGGTCTGCGAGGCGCTCGGTCAGGCGCCCCGCGGTCTCAGCCTGTCGGAGCTGGCGCGCACGCTCGGGATGCCGGCGCCCACGCTGCACCGGACGCTCGCCGTGCTCCGGCGGCGGGGCTACGTGCGGCAGGACGAGGAGACGCAGCGATACGGGCTGACGCTGAAGATGCTCGATCTCAGCTTTCAGCTCCTGGGACGCTCCGAGCTGCGGCTGCACGCGTATCCGGTGCTGCGCGACTACGCGCTGAGGTCCGGCCTGCGCAGCTTCCTGGCGATCCCGTCGCGCAACGAGGTGACGTACATCTGGGCCGCCGGAGCCGACGAGATCGCGATGCGGACGGTGTACGGCCGCGAGATGCCGGCGCACTGCAAGATCTATTTTCCTCCGGCGCTCGACACGCGGCGCCTCAGCTGTCTGAAGCTGGTCGACCGCGCCGCGGCCCTGGAGGGGCGAGTCGAGCACCTGGGGGCGGCGAGCGTGGAAGGCGCGCAGCGTCTGTGCTGCACGTGCGCGCCGGTGCACGACTACACGGGCCGGGAGGTCGCGCGGGTCGGCGTGTTCGCGCATCGCCCGGACGATCGCGTGCTGGCTGCGGACTATCCGCAGGCCGGACGCGAGCTCGCGCGGCAGATCTCCATCCGCCTGGGCCACCTGCCGGCGGCCGCGCTGGCCGCGGGAGCGTGAGGTCGCGCGCGTCGAACGGATGTCGTCGGATACACGGGGCCGGCAGGATCCGACGATCGGGTCACCGCCGGCCGGCCCCTTCTTCGGGAGAGCGTCATGGCCTATATCATCACGGAGCCCTGCATCGGCGTTAAGGACCACGCGTGCGTGGACGTCTGCCCGGTGGACTGCATCCATCCGCGCAAGGACGAGCCCGAGTTCGCCACGGTCGATCAGCTGTACATTCATCCCGACGAATGCATCGACTGCGGCGCGTGCGTGCCGGCGTGCCCCGTCGAGGCGATCTTCGCGGGCGACGAAGTGCCGGACAAGTGGCAGTCGTTCACGCCGAAGAACGCCGAGTACTTCCAGAAGTAGGGCGCGCGACGCGCGATGGCCGACCTGACGCCGAAGCCGCCGTCCGCCTCCGCGACCGAGATGGTGCAGGTCGTGCTGCCCAATGACGCGAACCCGCTCGGGTACATCCTGGGCGGGAGCGTCATGCACCTGGTCGACATCGCCGGCGCCATCGCTGCGCACCGCCATACCCGCTCGCGCGTCGTCACCGCGGCCGTCGACGGGCTGCGCTTCCTGCACCCCATCAAGGTGGGGGACCTCATCATTCTTCGTGCGCGCGTGAACGCGGCGTTCCGCACCTCGCTCGAGGTGCAGGTCGAGGTGTTCTCGGAGGAGGCGCTGACGGGCGCGCGCCGGCTCACCAGCCACGCCTACCTGACCTTCGTCGCCGTGGACGAGTCCGGCGCGTGCATGCCGGTCGCACCGCTGCTGCTCGAGACGGGAGACGATCGGCAGCGTCACGATGCCGCACAGGTGCGCCGCGCCGAACGGCTCCGAAAGCGGGACGCCGAAGAGACGATACGGTAGGGCGGCCTCGCCGGGGCCGCCGCGTTCGAGACGGTGCGCTCGGCGAGCGCGCCCTACCGGATCGGACCGCCAGCTGCCAGCCGATCTAGAAGTCGTATCCGATCCAGACCGAGAACTTCACGTCCCTGAACGCGCCGCTCCCTCCTCGATCGGCGAAGAGATAGTCCTCCCACGCGCGATTGAAGGTGGTCTTCCAGGACCAGTCGAAGTGGATCGGGAAGCCCAGGGCGAAGGTCTCCAGCCCGACGCCGTAGGACGCGCGTCCGTCGACGAGCCGGAACCCCTCCACCGGGATCGGGTCGCCGAGGATCGGGATCAGCTGACGGTTCTCGAGGTCCACGTCCCATCCGAGGAACGGCGTGAGCACCTCGGGCGAGGACGAGGCGAACTTGTACGGCTCGCCGTTGCGATTGACGGTCTGGCCGCCGACGTTGAACGACGCGCTGCCGATGTTGAAGAACGCGACGCCGCGGATGCCGCCGAGGACGCCGATGGGGGTCAGCATCGCCTCGATCAGCGGGAAGCGCAGCTCCGCGTTGCCGAAGAAGGCGTTGTGGCCGATGAACTCGAGATACTCGTAGCCGCGCATCTCCGAGTTGCCGCCGAAGAACGTGAAGTCCGGCGCATCCCCCCAGCTGCGGAAGCCCCGCGCGCGCAGGGCGAGCAGGCCCGAGCCGCCGAGCCGCTGGTAGTAGCGGACGTCGCCGTCGAGAGTCTGCCGGCTCAGCGTGTTCCCCATCTTCGGCGCGAACTCGTAGGCCAGCCGCATCGTGTTGCCGGCGAGCGGACCGAACTCGCGGAAGACGGTCGTCTCCTGCACGAACGCGATGCCGAGCGGCACGGAGGTGCCGCGCCGGAAGAAGGAGAGGCCGCCCTCCTCCTGGAACCGGCGGGCCTCGTCCTCGAGCGCCGGGTCGCGGTAGTGCTCGTCGTAGTGCAGCATGCCGCCGTAGACCTCCATGCGGCGATAGCGGTTGAAGGGCCAGATTCCGAAGGCCGTGCCGCCCTGGACGGTGCGCGTCGCGACCGCGAGATCGCGGTCGATGAAGCCGCGGAACGTCGGGTCGTAGAAGAGGCCGTCGAGCTGCCCGTAGAAGAAGACGGTCTGCGAGTAGCCCTGCAGCGCGTACTGGAAGCGCCGCGACAGGTTCATGTACGACACCGCGAGCGTCCGGTACTGCGAGATGGACGCGGCGTACATGCTGATCTGCTTGTCGCCGAGCACGTCGCTGAAGCTCACCTGCGTGCCGCCGAAGATGTCGCCGCCGCTGGTGACGCCGACGTTGATGGGCGGGCGGCCGTCGAGGAACAGCTTCTCGAAGGCCCCCTTCTTCCGCTTGTTCTCGGTGACCAGCGTGTGCGTCATCGGGGCCTGGAAATCGGTGACCAGGCCGGGCGCGCCGTAGTCCTCCGTGGAGGCCGTCTGCAACGGATCCTTGCGATCCAGCGTGTGCAGCGCGTAGTCCCCCTTGTAGTAGCTCACGAAGGCGATCTTCGGCACGTCGCTCTCGGCGGTGCGGAGCGGGACGGGAGACAGGTTGCCGCCGACCGCGTCCGTGTACTGTCGCAGCTCGCCCGTCCTCAGGCTGAGCGTCCAGATGTTGTAGATGTTCCCGTTGCGCGCGACCTCCGGCTCCACCGGCTCGGTGGGGCTCAGCGCCGTCGACGAGAACACCAGCGTGTCGGCATCAAGGAACTTCGCCGTGCTGTCGTCGTGCGTGCCGAAGGTCAGCTGCGTCTTCTGTCTCGTCTCCAGATCGAGGCGGAAGAGCTTCTCGTTCCCGCTGATCCGGGCAACGTAGACCAGGAACTTGCCATCCGGCGAGAACGTCGGTCCGTAGTCGGCGAACGCATCGTCGGTGAGATTGGTGACCTCCTCGGTCTCGAGGTCGACCATGTAGATGTCGCCCACGGCGCCGCGCAGCGCGGAGAACGCCACGAGCCGGCCGTTCGGATGAATCGTCGGCGACTCCGGGTCGTCCACCTCCATCGTCACGCGGTAGTTGGTCTTGCCGGTGACGACGTTCTGCAGGATCAGCGACTTGCGCTTCTCGGTGCGCGCGAAGTAGGCGACCTGGTCGCCGTTGGGGGACCAGGCCATCCACGGCACCACGTTGGCCCGCCCGCCCGGGTACGAGATGTACTCGAACCCGCGGTCCTTGTCGAAGCCGGTGGTCAGGTTGCGGATGATGCTGCCGTCCTTCGCCGACAGCAGCACGATGTCGAGCTCGCCGTCGCGCCGGTTCGCCGTGACGCCGGCGATGAGATCGCCCGACGGGGAGGCCTCGATCGAGTACACGTTCACGAAGCGCGACTTCTCGGGGTTCGGCGCCAGGTCGCGCCCGTAGTCGGCCGGACGCTCCTTGTCGCGGAACGGCTTGAAGCGATCCTTCAGGTACTTCTCGAACTGCTGGTCGAACTCCTCCGGCGTCAGCCGCAGGGCCTCCTCGTAGGCGTCCTCGCCGCCGCCGATCACGCTCTTGCGGAGCGCGAAGAGGAACTGCCGGATGCCCTCCTTGCCCCAGCGCGACTCGATGAACTCGAACACCGCGTGCCCGAGGTTGTAGACCATGCGCGGATTGCCGGTCGTCCCGTACCCGTGCATCTCGCTCATCTTCGGCACGATGTCGGCGATGGCGGCGTCGCGGACGGTCATGAGGTCGATCGGCCGCCAGTAGCCCGTCATGTAGTCCGACAGGCCCTCGTTCACCCACAGGGGCACGCTCCGCCGGATGAGCGACTGGGGGATGATGTCGAACTCGAAGATGTGCGTCAGCTCGTGGACGATCAGCCGGTACAGCAGATCGGACGGCTCGTCCATCGGGAGCACCATGCGGTACCGCGTCGACTCGGCGAACGCGCCGACGCCCTCCTGCGCGGCTCCCGGAATGACGTTCTGCTGCTGGAACTCGCTGCTGGTCTTGAAGAGGACCATCGGGACCTTGAAGGCGAGGTCGTGCTTCAGGTCCGCGCTGATCTGCTGGTACGCGCTCTCTGCGTATCCCGCCACCCGTTCGAGGTGCTGCTCGGTCTCCGGGTAGTAGAAGATCTCGAAGTGGTCCGTCTCGTAGATGTACCACTTGAAGTTGTCGTAGCGGATCTGGTTCTTGCCGTAGTAGGGGAAGTACGCCGTCTGGGCGACCGCCTCGGCGGCGGAACCGAACACCCACAGCGCCGTCAGCAGCAGGGCGGCACCAAGGTGGATGCCTTCGCCGCGCAGGATGCGCGTGCGCATGGAACGCTCCTCGTGGTTCGAATGGGACCGGTGGCTCAGGTTTCGATATTACCCTCGCCGCTCGCGCTCCGCAATGCGACGCGGCGTGCTGGCGGCGGGATCCGCGCGCACCGGCGGCTGCACCTCGTGCGCTGCGGCGGTGGCGCCTCCCGCAAATCGCGTGCCTCAGCCGCCGGCGTGAATTCCCGCCCGATCCCCGTCTCTGGCGCGCCGCCGGTTCGAGCCTCTGTGCCTGGAGGAGGACGCCGCGCCCCCGGTGGGGGACATCGGCCGCGGACCCTCGGCATACGGGACGCGAAACACCATACGGGAAACGAAACCCGCTGCGGAGCGCCGGAACCGCCGGCGAGCGGCGGCTGCCCGGTCTTGGCATAATGGGAAGGATCGCGGCGCCACACGGGCCCGGCAGGTGAGCCGCCGCCGCGGCGCCGACAGGGAGACCACTTTCGATGCTGATCCGATGGGTGCTGGCGACAGTGGCCGTGGCCGCGCTGGTCTATACGTTCGTCCCCCTTCCGGCGCCTTCGTCGCTGGGCTGGTTCGCGCGCACGGAGTCCGACGCTCCGGCCGCTGCCGGCAACGAGGAGGAGGGCGCCGCGGCCAACTTCTGCCCCGCCAACGCGAAGCAGGCGAACCTCGATTTCACCGTCTCGGACATGAACGGCGAGCCGGTCCGGCTGTCCGACTACAAGGGCAAGGTCATCCTGCTCGATTTCTGGGCGACCTGGTGCGGCCCCTGCCGCATCGAGATCCCGCACTTCGTGGAGCTGCAGAAGCAGTACGGTCCCGAGGGACTGGTGGTCCTCGGCTTCTCGGTCGACGACACGGTCGAGCGCCTGAAGCCGTTCGCCTCGGAGTTCGACATGAACTATCCCGTGCTCGTCGGCCTCGGCCGTGATGACGTGCGCGAGGCGCTCGGCCCGATCTGGGCGATGCCGACGACGCTGCTGATCAGCCGCGACGGACGCATCTGCCGCAGGAACACCGGCATCCAGGGCAAAGAGCGCTACGAGCGGGATATCAAGGCGCTCCTGTAGTAAGATCCACGCGATGTTGAAAGGATTCACCTCCGCACGGCTCGCATGCGGCTGCCGCGTGACATTCCGCGCGGGCGTGGAGGGCAGCCCCGTCACGGTGATCGTCGGCGAGAAGGCGCCCGGCTGCGCGCTCTCGCTGCACGTCCGCGATCTGCCGGTGTACGACTATCGCGAAGCGCTCAGACCTTCCACGCGCGTCGGCCCGCGGGAGGAAGAGGAGTACGAGGAAGAAGGGTAGTCAGTCCGTGGGGGCCGTGGGGCAGGGCTTCAGCCCTGCCGAGCGCTTCAGCCCTGCCGCCGGGCAGCCCTGAAGGGCTGCCCCACGTTACGCATCGCACGCTACGCATCGTCGGGCAGCCCAGAAGGGCTGCCCCACGCTACGCATCCCTCAGCGCCGCCGTGATCGGCGTGCGCGCCGCGCGGAACGCCGGCAGCAGCCCTCCCAGCAGTCCCATCACGATTGCGCCGGCGACCGCCGCGCCGAGCCAGGGCGGGCTCACCCGGAACGCGAACGCCACCTCCGAGAAGTTTGCGCCGCCCGTGGCGCCCGAGAGCGAGTTGATCGGCAGCGCGAGGCACGCGCCGATGATGCCGCCGATCAGCGCGAGGAACGCCGACTCGATCATGAACGCGAGCAGGATGGCGGAGCGCGAGAAGCCGAGCGCGCGCAGCGTGCCGATCTCGCGCGTGCGCGCCGCGACCAGCGCGTACATCGTGTTCATCGCCCCGAAGATCGCGCCGACCCCCATCACGACCCCGACGAAGATCGCGAGATAGGTCAGCGTCGCCGCAGTCTGACCCGCCTGCCCCTCGTAGTACTGCAGCTCGTTGGTCATCTGCACCTGCATGTTCGGGTTGCGCTGCAGGTCGGCGTTGAACGCCTCCACGCTGGCCGGATCGGCCAGCCGTACGGTGAGCGACTGATAGCCGCCCGAGCGCTGGAACGCGGGCGCGGCCACCTCGACGTCGGCCCAGATCTCGCTCTCGAAGCCGCTGCCGCCCGATGCGAACACGCCGACGACGCTCCAGGACTGACGCTGCAGCTTCAGCGTGCTGCCCACGTCGAGCCCGTACCGCTCCGCGACCTTCGCGCCGATGACCAGCTCGTAGAGGCCCTCGGTGAAGCGCCGTCCCCGCACGATCTCGACACCCTGCCGCACGGCGAAGGCCATGGGCGAGACGCCGCGGACGGTGACGTTGACGTCGGCGCCGGTGTCCTCGCGCGGCAGCGCGGCCACCACCACGATCTCTCCCGACGCCATCGGACGCCCCTGTGCGTCGCGCTGGACGCGCTCGTCCACCATGATCATGCTCGCGTTGTCGCGGGTGAAGCCCGACGTGAGCTCCGAGGCCGATCCGCGCTGCGTCACGATCGCGTTCTCGGGCGATCCGGTCGCCCGCAGCGCGACCCGGAACCCGTTGGCCATGGCCGTCAGCGCGACCAGCACGGCGACGACGAGCGAGATCCCGCCGAGCGCGAGCAGCGTCACCTTCCAGCGCACCAGGATGCTGCGGACGTTGTACGAGAGCGGGAGGGCCATCAGACCTGCCTCAGCATGGAGGTGATGCTCGCGCGGTACGCGCCGAGCGCCGGCGCGAGGCCCGACAGCAGGCCGATGAGCGCCCCGAAGCCGAGCATCCCGGCGGCCAGTGCCGGCGACAGCGCGAGCGGCGGGAACTGGGCGAGCATCGACCCGACGCCGGGGATATTCGCCAGGTTCGCGATCAGGCCGCGTGCGATGAAGACGCCCACGCCGCCGCCGATGGTGCCGATGACGAGCGCCTCGCCCAGGATCAGCGCGAGCACGAGCCCGCTCGGGTAGCCCAGCGTCTTCAGGACGGCGATCTCGGTGCGGCGCTCGCGGATGGCCATGCTCATCGTGTTGGCCGTGACCAGCAGAATCGTGAACGCGACGGCCAGTCCGATGGCGTTCAGGATCAGCGCGAGGTCGCCGGCGAGCGCGAGGAAGCTCGCGATGAACTGCGCCTCGGTCTCGGTCTTCGTCTGCACGTCGCTGTTCTCGAAGGTGGCGTCGATCGCCCGGGCGACCGCCGCCAGCTGATCGGGATTGGCAATCTGGACGTTGTAGGTGCCTACGCCGGTCCGCTGCCCCGTCGCCTCGTAGAGATACTCCCAGTGGAACAGCATGATGTCGCGCGGATGGTTGGGGTACTTCGCGCGATCCGTGTCGTAGATCGCCTGCACGACGAACTCGAACGGCTTGCCGATCCGGTACGGCGGGATGAAGCTCTCGAGCTGAAACGTCGACCCGATCGTCCAGCCGTACTTCTCGGCGAGGCCGGGTCCGATGATCGCGCCGCGTCGATCCTGCATGAACGCCCGGAACTGCTCGGGCGGCACCTGGTACTCCGGAAACATCTCCAGGTACGGCTCGGCCTCCACGGCGAAGTTCGGAAAGAAGTTCTGGAAGTCCGGCTGCCCGCCGCTGAAGCCCATCGTGCCGCCGAACCAGCTGAACTTCGCGACGCGGCGCACCCCGGGAATCGCCTGGATGCGCGGCCCGTAGGCGACCGGCAGGTTGTTGACGATGCTGACGCGGTGCCGGGTGACCAGCCGTTCCTGGCTCGCCGTCTCCAGGCCCCCGTAGAACGCCTGGAGGGCCGTCTGCAACACCGCGATCAGGAAGATGCACAACGCCATGGCGGCGATGGTGCTCGCCGTGCGGATCCAATTCTTCCGCAGGTGCTTGAGGATGTACGGCAGATACTTCATGCCTGCGCTCCGGCCGGGGCCGGGTCGTGGCGCGAGAGGGTCGAGGCGAGCACGCCCTTCTCGAGATGCCGCTCGACGTGCGCGCGTGCGGCGGCCCGCGGATCGTGGGTGACCATCACGATGGTCTTCCTGAACTCCGAGTTGAGCGTCTGCAGCAGGTTGAGGATCTCCTCGGCGCTCTTCGCGTCGAGATCGCCCGTCGGCTCGTCGGCGACGAGCACGGCCGGGTCCGCCACGATCGCGCGGGCGATCGCGACGCGCTGCTCCTGTCCGCCGGAGAGCTGCCGCGGGTAGTGCTTCGCGCGATCGGCGAGCCCCACGACCTTCAGCGCGGTGAGCGCGCGCTCGCGCCGCTCCCGCCGCGAGAGCCGCGTGAGCAGCAGCGGCAGCTCCACGTTCTCGACTGCGGTGAGCACCGGGATGAGGTTGTAGAACTGGAAGATGAAGCCCACGTTGCGGCTGCGCCACTTCGCCAGCTGACCCTCCGACAGCGTGCCCAGGTCCGTGCCCGCGACAATCACCTTGCCGCCGGTCGGACGGTCGATGCCCGCGATGAGGTTGAGGAGCGTCGTCTTGCCCGAGCCCGACGGCCCCATCAGCGCCACGAACTCCCCTTCGGGCACCTGCAGGGAGAGCCCGTCGAGGACGACGATCTGCTCGGCGTCCTTCCTGTAGATCTTGCGGACCTGCTGAACGTCGACGGCGGCCATGGCTACTGTGCTCCTTCTGCTGAGGACCGGACGGCGACGCGGACGCCGTCGGCCAGCGTGTCGGACGGGCGCGCGACGATCCGCTCCGAGCCGACGAGGCCGTCGGTCACGATGACGAGATCGCGCCGCGTGCCCCCCGTGGCGATCGGGCGGAGGCGGGCCGTGCCTTCCACGACCTCGAAGACGTTCTGGCGCCCGTCGCGGTTCACGACGGCCGAGGACGGCACGAGGATCGTCGGCTGCGCCGGCGCGTCGGCGGCGCCCTCGGCCTCCGGCGCGAGGAACGTGACCTTCGCGCTCATCTCGGGCTTGAGATCCTCGTCCTTGTCGACGAGGGTCACCTTCGTGAGGACGGTCGCCTTCGTCCGGTCGGCCGTCGGGATGATCTGGCGCAGCACCGCGCGATAGCGCCGCTCGGGAAACGCCTCCACCGACACCTCTGCCGGCTGTCCCTCCCGCAGCCGCGCCACGTTCGCCTCGCTGACGTCCGCCTCCATCTCGAGCGTGGCGAGATCGGCGAGCGCGACGATGGCGCCGGACGCGGTGGAGATGTTCACGCCGGGAGGAATCGGCGCGACGCTCTCGCCGACCTCGGCCATCTTGCGGACGACGGTTCCCGCAAACGGCGCGCGGATCACCGTGTTCTGCAGCTGCGCCTCGGCGACGCGCACGTCCGCTTCCGCCTGCGCGCGGCCCGCGTCGGCGCGCTGCGCATCGGCGCGCGCCTGCGCCAGCGACGCCTCGGCGAGGGCCACGCGGCTCTTGGCCGCCTCGAGGGAGTCCTCGGCCAGCAGGCGGTCGGACGACAGGCGCTCGGCCACCCGGAGCTGGCGCTGTGCTTCCGCGAGATCCGCCTCGGCCCGGCGAATCTGCGCGTCGGCGGAGCCGATCTGCGCCTCGGCCTGCTGGAGCTGCGCGCGCGCCCGCGCCACGGACGCCGCGAAGTCGACGCTCTCGAGGCGCGCGATGAGGTCACCGCTGCCGACGACGTCCCCTTCCTCGACGCGGAGCTCCGACAGCCGGCCCTGGATCTTGGACGACACGATCGCCTCACGACGGGCGACGATATAGCCCGACGCGGTCAGGACTGGCGTGCCGGCGGCGGCGCGCATCCCCCGCTCGACGACAGGGGACACGGTCTGGACATCGACGGCGCCGAGCGCCACGCTGGTCCGCCAGGCCACGACCGATCCGATCGCCACGACGGCGACCGCGATGAGCGCGATCCAGAGGCCTCGCCCCGACCGCCGCGGCTCTTCCTTGAGCTGGAGGGATGCCAGCTCGGACTTGAGGTCGCTCACCAGGACTCCATTCCTCGCATCAGAAATCCCACAAGCTTACACCGGTCCCCGGCCGGCCTGCAGACTTCCGCCGCCCCCATCGAAAGTGGACGGAGCCCTGTCGGCCGGCGTTCCGCGGGACCCGGCCGTTCGCCTCGAAACGAGCGGGAAATCGGCGAGTGGTGGTGTGAGCCCGGTGAGCGGCGGACGGAGTCAGACCCGGCAGTCGCCGGAGGAGATCGTCACCGCATGTCCCGCCAGGCCGACACGGGATCCGCGTACGGTGACCTCGATCTCACCGCCCCGGTTCGAGGCCTGCCAGGCGAGAAAGCGATCGCGGCCGAGCTTCGGCGCCCAGTAGGCGGCGAGCACGCAGTGGGCGCTGCCGGTCACGGGGTCTTCGTCGATGCCGACGGCCGGCGCGAAGTAGCGCGAGACGATCGCGTACGGCCCCGAGCCCCTCGCCGAGACAATGACGCTCGCCGGCAGCCGGCGGAGACCATCGAAGTCCGGCCGGACGTCGCGCACCGCCCGTTCGCTGTCGAGGATGCAGAGATAGTTCACATCGGCTCGGCCGGGGCGATCCCCGGCGATGCCGACGGCCACCGGACGCACGCCGAGCGCGGCGACCAGCGCCTCCCCGCTCTCGCATTCCCGGACGCCGATGAGCGGAAAGTCCAGCTCGATGCGATCGCCGGATCGCTCCGCCGCCAGTTCTCCGCTCAGCGTCGTGAACACGACCCGGTCCGGTTCGGGGGCCAGCCCCGCTTCGAAGAGCACGTGCGCCGACGCCAGCGTCGCGTGTCCGCAGAGCGGGACTTCGACTTTCGGCGTGAACCAGCGCAGATGAAACCGCGATCCCTCGCGGACGAGAAACGCGGTCTCCGAGGCGTTCACTTCGGCGGCCAGTCCTGCCAGCCACTCGCGCGGCCGCCAGGAGGGAAGCAGGCAGACCCCCGCCGGATTGCCGCGGAACGGCTCCCGCGAGAAGGCATCGACGAGGAAGAGGGGTGTGGACATGGCCTTTCCGCCTGGATGAGGCGTGAATCGTGCTTACAATATCCTTGATTGAACCTGAGTCAATACATATATTGACTGCATGACAATCTGGCTGCCCGAGATCGGCGCGTCGAGCCGGCCCCTCTACCTGGCCATTGCCGACGCGCTCGCCGCGGATGTCGCCGCCGGCCGGCTCGCATCGGGGGACCGCCTCCCGCCGCAGCGCGATCTGGCCGATCGCCTTGGCCTCACCGTGACGACCGTTACGCGTGCGTACCAGGAGGCGGCGCGGCGCGGGCTCGTGGAGGGCGAGGTGGGCCGGGGCACCTACGTCCGGGCCGGGATGGGAGGCGAGGAGGACGCGCTGGGCGCTCCCGTCGACCTGGCGCTCAACGCCGTTCCGCCCCACGAGCACGCGGTCGAGCTCGCGGCACGTCTCGCGCCGGCAGGCCGCCTCGCGGATCGCGTGCGCACGCTCGACTATCAGCCGCCGGGCGGCATGCCCGCTCACGCCGAGGCAGGGCGCCACTGGTTCGCGCAGCGGGGCTGGGATCCCGGAGAGCACGAGGTCCTGGTCACGGCCGGCGCGCAGCACGGTCTGCTGGTCGCGCTGATGGCTGTGCTGTCGCCTGGGGTGGGACTGATGGCCGAGGAGGTGACGTACGCCGGCCTGAAGGACCTCGCGGCGATGCTGCAGGTCGCGGTCCATCCCGTCGCGCTCGACGAGGACGGCCTGCGGCCGGACGATCTCGAGGCGGTCTGCCGCCGGACGTCGGCGCGCGTCCTGTACCTGATGCCTGCGCTGCAGAACCCGACGGGCCTGGCCATGCGTGCCGACCGCCAGGACGCCATTGTCTCCTGCGCCAGGCGTCACGATCTGACGATTGTCGAAGACGACACCTACGGCTTCGTGGCGCCGGAGGTCCCGCTGGTCGCGGCGCGCGCTCCCGAGCGGACGCTCGTCGTGACGAGCCTGTCGAAGAGCGTCGCCGGCGGCCTGCGCGTCGGGTTTCTCGCAGCGCCGGCGCGCTGGCGCGACGCGCTCGCGTCCGGCATCTGGAACACGGTGGTGATGGCATCACCGGTGACCGCCGCGATTGCGGCCGCGCTCGTACGCGACGGCACGGCGGCGAAGGTGGCGGCCTGGAAGCGCGGGGAACTGCAGGCGCGTCAGGCGCTTGCGCGAAGGGTCCTCGGGCGCGTGCCCGCGGGCACGCACGCGGCGAGCCCGCACGTGTGGCTGCCGCTCGAACGGCCCTGGAAGGCCGACGCCTTTGCCGCGCAGGCGCGCCGCCGCGGCGTCCTCGTCACTCCTTCCACGGCGTTCTCGGTGAGAGAAGGCGCGTCGCCGCGGGCGGTGCGCGTCGCGCTCGGCGTGCCGCGCACGCGGGAGCGGCTGGCCGCGGCGCTGCAGGTGCTCGCCGACCTGCACCGGGAAGGCCCGCGAAGCGCGCCGGTGATGTGAAGAGGGCCGCCGCCCGCTCCGCGCGCCCCCGGCTCAGTCGAGATCGAAGTCGCGCGTCGGCTTCGTGACCGGCTCGGTCCGCGCCTGCTTCAGCGCCTCCTCGAAGCGCCTGGACAGCGCGTCGCCGCGCGTCTTCTCGTCGGACACCGACTGCTGGAAGATCGCCTCGCGCCGCGCGGCCTCCTCGGCCAGGATGCGCTGCGCATCGCTCAGCTCGGGCCGGTCTCCGCGCTCGGGCTCGCGATGCGCGACGACACGCCGCAGGTTCAGATCGATGGTCAGCGTGGACCCGCAGCACGGGCACAGGACCTCGAGCTCCGATGTCAGCTTCGCCATGGTCGTGTCATGATAGCAGGCCTGCTGCCGCCGCTCCGGCGATGACGGGGCCTCTCCGGGAGCGGGATTCCCCATGAGCGGCCGATCCCACCGCACGATCCGCGTCGCCACCTACAACATTCATCGATCGATCGGCCTCGACCGCCGCAAGCGCCCCGATCGCATCGCCGCCGTCCTGAACGAGCTCGAGGCGGACGTGATCGCCCTGCAGGAGGTCGTCGGGGCAGGCCCCGGCGGCGCGGGGCAGGCCGAAGAGATCGGCGCGGCCGTCGGCATGGGCTGGGTCATGGCGCCGACGCGCCACCTGCGCGGGCATCTGTTCGGCAACATGGTGTTGAGCCGCTTCCCGGTGAGCCATCACACGCAGCACGACCTGTCGTGGCGTACCTGCGAACCGCGCTGCGTGCAGCGCGTCGACCTGGACGTGGACGGCGACACGCTGCATTTCTACAACGTGCACCTCGGCACCGCGTATCTCGAACGCCGCTTCCAGGCCGAGCGGCTCGCCGCGCTCGTGAGCGACCGGCGCGTCACGGGTCCGAAGGTGGTGCTCGGCGATTTCAACGAATGGATGAAAGGGCTGACGACGGCCCTGCTCTCCGAGCGGCTCGATTCGATCGACATCCGCACGCATCTGCGCCGGCGCCGGACCTATCCCGGCTTCTTTCCGATCCTCCATCTCGATCACATCTACTATCAGGGGGACGTGCACGTCCGCCGCGTCTCGCTGCCGCGCACGCGGCGGACGCTCATCGCGTCGGATCACCTCCCGCTGGTGGCGGAGCTGGAAGTTCGGTTCTGAACAGGTCCGACCTGGAAGGCGCGGAGGCCGAGAGAGCGGAGGGCGCAGGGAAAGCCAACACGCAGAGACCGCCGAGGGCGGAGATGCGCGGAGGGGATCGCGCGGCACGGGCGGGTCCGGCCGGGGCAGGCCGCGCAGCGGCCTGCCGGTCGTGGGGAGGATCCCTCGTGAATGAACCGCTTCCGATTCGCCGGCGGCACATTCACGAGGGATCCTCCCCACGACAGCCACGCCCTGCGTGCCCGGCCGGGCCGGCCCTCGGTGACAGCGTGACAGCCTCTGCGTCCCTCTGCTCTCTGCGTGCTCTGCGTGTTGCATTTCCGTGACGGGTCGCTTGCCGGCGCCGCGGCCATGCCCGTTGGGAACGGTACTCACACCTCCAGCCCCTCCGCCCGCCGGAACGCCGCCGGCACCTCCGTCCAGCGCTCGCGGCCGGCATAGTCGATCGGCTTCAGGTCGCCGTACTTCGCGCGGAACCGGCGATACCAGCGCCGGAGCCGGCGCACCCGATCACGCGACATCCGGATCGGGCGATGGGGCCAGTCGAGCAGCACGCGCTCGACCTTCCAGACGTTCCGCGGCGAGAACCGCCAGTCGTACCGTCCGAGCACGCGCAGATCGATCACGGCGTATCCGCGCACCTCGCCCGTGAAGTCGATGTACGGATCGGCGTAGCTCAGCGCGAGCGCACGCGGTGTGGCGAATCGCGGCAGCCGGCCGTGCAGGCCGGGATCGCGCGAGCGCGCCACCGATCCCCACCCGGTTCGCGCGCGGTACACGAAGATGACGTGGTCGAGGAGGTCCACCGACTCGAAGCTCAGGACGAGCGGCGGATATCCGTGCTGCTCCAGCACGACGGCGGCGAAGACCGCCGCCTCGAGGCAGTGCGCCGTGCCGGTGGAGACCACGCCGCGGAAGCTGCGGAGCGTCTCGTCCTCGGTTTCGTTGTTGTACGGGAGACGGTTGAGGAACCGCTGGACATCGAGCGGTGTCCGCAGCCGCTCGACGAGCCGCCGCTCCGCGGGGGTGAACAGGGAAGGGGCAGGAGGCGCTTCGAGCGCGGGCGGCGCTACCGGGCGCCGGCGAGATCCCGGAGGACGTCTGTACCCTGCCATGCGGTGCCATCGTAGCGCCTGATGAGCCGGCCGTCCGCATCCACGACGGCCGTGCGCAGCGAATGCACGATCTCGGCGGGATGGCCCTCGTCGACGATCACCGACAGCGCGAGGCTGGCGCCGAACCGCAGGATCGCCTCACGATCGCCCGTCGCGAGGCGCCAGACCGAGGCGTCGGCGCCCAGCCGCGCCGCGTGCGCCGCCAGCACGTCGGGGCTGTCGTACTCCGGATCGATGGAAATGGAGACCAGGTGGGCGCCTGAGAGGTCGGACCGCTGTCGAATCGCCTCCTGCAGCTCGGCGAACCGGCGGTCCTGGGCAGGGCAGTAGGTCGGCAGGGGGCAGCGCGTGTACGGGAACGTGATCGCGAGCGGGGCGCCGCGAAGTCCGTGGATCGAGAAGGGGCGCCCGAGGTGGTCGACCAGTTCGAGGTCCGGCAGCACCGCGCCGGGCTCCACCGGCGGATCCATGACGGTCGGCGCCGTGAACGTTTCCGGCAGGGGCGCCGTTCGTCCCGTCGGATGCACCTCCGACAGGTATGGGCCGTCCCTGTCGAGGACGAGACGCGCGCGGACGAAGGCGCCCGGCGCCACACCGTCGAGCCAGCGCCGCTCGCGCACCCGGAACGGCATGGTCATCCCCGGCATGAATCCGGGAATGTCGTCGTGCCTGATCACGATTTCGTCACGATCGTGACGAACGGCGAGCACCTGGCCCGTCAGCTCGTATTCCGGGACCTCCTGCCGCGGGGCGCAGGCGGTGCCGGCGGCGAGCCAGATCGCGGCGGCGGCCAGCCAGCGCGTCTGCGGCGGTACGCGTTGCACATAAAAATTGTACTCGCGCTTCGGTCCCCACGGGCGGATGGGGCGCTCTGGTATACTGGCGGCGCTTTTCGATGGGAGAGCCCGCCCGTTTTGCCTGCGCAGGATCCCCAGCCTCGCATCAAGTCGAGTGAGCTTTTCGCCTCCGGATGGCCGAGCGCGCGCGGCCTTCCGCCGACTCAGTCACGCGCCTAGAAGCAGGAGCGACCACGATCATGGGCCGCAGACTTTACGTGGGGAACCTTCCGTACAAGGCCACCGACGAGGAGCTGACCGCGCTGTTCAGCCAGGCCGGCACCGTGGACAGCGTGCGCGTCATGCGCGACATGGCGACCGGCCGTGCGAGAGGGTTTGCCTTCGTCGAGATGGCCAGCGATGAAGACGCGCAGAAGGCCATTGCCCAGTTTCACGAGTACCAGATGGACGGTCGGGCGCTGGTCGTCAACGAAGCGCGGCCCAAACCGGAAGGTGGATTCGGCGGCGGCGGCGGCTACGGCGGGGGCGGCCGCTCCCGGGATTACGGCGGCGGCGGCGGACGGCGCGAGCCCCGCTGGTAGCCTGCCGGAGCACGCGGCAGGACGCCGGGCGCGCTCGGACCTCCGCGCGCGCCCGCACTGTTTCCGGCGGCGCCGCGCTCACCCTCTCCTCCCGCCATGATCTGGATCGGTACGTCCGGCTACAACTACCCCGAGTGGAAGGGCACCTTCTACCCGTCGGATCTCGCGGCGACGAAGTTCCTGCCGTTCTACGCGGCGCGCTTCACCACGGTCGAGATCAACTACACCTTCTACCGGCTGCCGAACGAATCGATCGTGGCGAAGTGGGCGGCGTCGGTTCCGGCACACTTCCGCTTCACGCTGAAGGCCCCGAAGCGCATCACGCACGATCGCCGGCTGCGCGATTGCGCCGACCTGCTGCAGGCCTTCTGCGGCGTCGCCGGCACGCTGGGCCCGCAGCTCGGCGTCCTGCTGTTCCAGCTCGGTCCCTCCTTCAGGTGTGATCTCGCGGTCTTCGATCGCTTCCTCGAGGACCTGCCGGTCGGCGCGCGGGCCGCCTTCGAGTTCCGGCACGCCTCCTGGCTGGCCGACGACGTCTACGAGCGCCTGCGGAAGCGGAACCTCGCGCTCTGCATCGCCGATACCGAGAAGCAGTCGACGCCGCTCGTCGCGACGGCGGACTACGGCTACTTCCGTCTCCGCGACGAGGGCTACACGCCCGACGCGATCGCGCGGTGGGCGGATGTCATCGCCGGACGGCAGGCAGGCTGGAACGACACCTACGTGTACTTCAAGCACGAGGAGGCGGGGAAGGGCCCGATCTTCGCGGCGCAGCTGGAAGAGGCGCTCGGCAGCCGAAGCCTCGGGACACGAGCCGGCGAGGGTGGCGCCGCGCCGCAGGACTCCACCGGCTCAGACGGCGCGTGAGCCGGTCTCCCGCGCAGGACGGCGTTCGGCTGGTGCCGGCGCCTCCGGTACCGGCGCGCAGTGGCGCACCGCGAACGCCACGATCGTGTGCTCCGCCCAGTACCCGTCCTCGCCGCCATCCGCCGGCGCGAGAAACGCGCAGTGCCCCCCGTGCGGAGAGACGCAGGCCCTGATCCAGGGATTGGCGTTGACCGCCGGATCGGAGAACGTCTCGGCCGGCACGAAGGGGTCATCCGCGGCGGCGAGGATCAGCGTCGGGACGCGAATGCCCTCGATGACGCGCAGCGCGCTGGCCCGATGGTAGTAGTCGCTGGCGTCGCGGAACCCGAAGTGCGGCGCCGTGTAGACCTCGTCGAACTCGCGGACCGTCCGGATGCGCCGCAGCGGCGCGGTCGAGTACCGATCGGGGAACAGCCTGGCCTTGCGCCGCATCCGTCCCTTCAGGTTGCGCACGAAGTTCCACTGATAGGCGAAGTTCGACCGCCGCTCCAGCGCCCGCACGCACCGCTCGAGATCCATGGTCGGCGAGACCGCTGCTGCCGCATGCAGTCCCGGAAAGCCGGCGCCGAGCTCACCGGCCAGCTTCAGCGCGAGGTTGCCGCCGAGCGAATAGCCCGCCACGGCGAACGATGCGAGCCCGTCGCGATCGCGCAGCTCCCGCAGCACGGCGATCGGATCCTCCGTCAGGCCGGAATGGTAGAGCGTTTCGCTCAGGTCTTCCGTGCCGCCGCAGTTGCGCTGGTTCAGGCGGACGATGTTGAAGCCGGCGGCGAAGGCCTTGTCGGCGATCCCCACCATGTAGTGCGCATCGCTCGATCCCTCGAGGCCGTGGAGCAGCACCAGCGTGGGACGCGCCAGGCGGTCCGCCTGCCAGTGACAGCGCCCCACGACGCGGGCGCGCGAATCGACATGGAAGACCCGGCGCTCCGGCTCGGGCAGCTGCGGGAAGCGGCGGCGCCGCGCCCACGTGACGATCGTCATCAGGTGCCCGTTGCGCAGACGCGCGTGCGGGACGAAGACGGGGGAGGCGTCCATCAGGCCGGATCCGCGGTCGGACCGTAGAGCGGCGGCAGCACGACGCCGAGCAGCCGCAGGTACACCGTGAGCTGTCCGCGATGGTGCACGAGATGATTCAGGACCATCGTCCGGATGACGGCGGCCTTCGGCAGCGTGCAGACGTTCTCCCCGTCCTTCCGGAGCGTCCACCGCGCCAGGTACTCCGGATCGGTGCGGGCGGCGAGCGCCGCTCGGGCCGCGGCTGCGTGGCGGTCGAACGCTTCGAGGAGGCCGCCGCGCGAATCAGGCGCGGGCGTCTGCAGCCGGCCTCGGTCGAGATCGACATCGAACACGCCGGTGTCGAGCACGGTCAGAGCCCATCGCGGGAGTCCGGCGATGTGCGCGGCCAGCTCGCCCAGCGTCCGGGACGATTCGTGCGGGCGCCAGGCGAACCGATCCTCGGGAAGACGCTCGAGCAGCCGCCGCGTGTGCGTCATCTCGCGATCGTACTCGGGGAGCAGCGCGTCGTTGATCGACATCACTCGAGGACCTCGATCCAGCAGCCCAGCCGGCGCCGGTCGCTTCCGCCCGTCGTCTCCGCGGGGACGAACCCTGACTCCGTCTGGATGCGGACCGCGGCCTGGCCGGCTCCCGGCACGAGGGGCACCTCGACGATCGCGTCCTCTCCGGGGCGCAGGTCGACGCTTCTCCGCCACACCCGTGCGGCGAAATGTACCCGGTTTGGCGCGTCGCCCGTGTGCACGCGCAGCCGCACCGGCCGCGGGTCGCCGGACCGTGGCCTCGCGAACGTCGTGAGCACCGTCGTCGCACCGCGCACCCAGAAGCCGTCCGGCTCTGCGTAGACGCCCGGGCCGTGGAAGTACGCGGAGACACCGTGATAGCGCGCCGCCGCCAGCACGGGTGGGAGGCCGAGGTGGCGGTCGAGCCGTTCGGTCGTGTTCACCACCGCGAGGGGCCGTACGCGCACGCCCTCGACGGCGCGCTCGGTCTCCGACGCGGTGCGGAAGCCGACAAACGGGGCGTCGACATCGAGCGTGAAGCGCTGGCGCCAGGCGCGGCCTGCAGCGGCGCGCGCGTGCCAGCTCTCGATCGGCCGGCCGTCGCGCCCGACCTGAAGGCCCACGCGGCCCTCCAGCGCTGTGGAGGGCTTCGCACTGATCTCCACCTCGTACTCGCCGGCGGGCAGTGCGAGCCGGGTGTTCAGCAGGACCCGCACCGGCTGGGGACCGCGCCGCAATCCGGGACGGCCCTCGAAGGTGAACAGCGCGGGAACGGCAGCCGCCGCCAGCGGCCGCCAGCCGTCGTAGGCGATCGCCGCCGGCCGCCTGCGCGCATCGAACCGGGACAGCATCCCCGACTCCGTGCGCGCCGCCGGCTCGATGCGGCGGGCCAGCCGCGGCCCGAGGGCTGCGGGAGCCGCAGCCGCGACGAGCGCGCAGGTGCCCAGCACGAACGCGAGCGAGACCGGCGCGACCATACCCGGCCCGAGCGGGCCAATCCGGCGCGAGACCTGCACCATCACGAGAACGCCGGCGACCCATAGCGCCGTGAGCGCCAGCGGGATCAGCGGCGCGTTCGTGTCCGCGATGAAGCTGGGGAACAGGCGTACCAGGTCGTGCGAGGGGGCGAGCCATTCCAGCAGCTGCGAGGAACCATCGCGCCGGTTCAGCACCAGCGCACCGGAGTTGACGGCCACCATCGCGGCCGAGACGGCGAGGCCGGCGAGGACGAGCACTCGTCCCGTCGCTCTCCGCAGCGGATGCGGCGCGGCGTTCCTGTCCCACCACGCGATCGGCAACAGCAGCAGCGGCAGCACCGGCATCAGGGGCTGCGCGGGGCGCAGCCCGCCGCCGGCCCCTGTCGAACCGGCTGCGGCCGTCGCGACGAGCACCAGCACCGCGGCGCCAATCTCTCCGGCACAACGGCGGGCGTCCTCTCCGTGACGCCACATCGAAACGAGGCCGGGCACCGCCAGCAGCGCCGCCGGCGCGTACGGCAGCAGGCCGTACTCCTGGTCGAGCCACACGGCACCCATCGTGCCCGCGACGAGTCGCGGGTCCGGCATTCCCTCGCGGGCAGACAGCACCGAGCCCCAGAGTTGCTGGTAGCACGCCAGCGCTCCGGCCGACGCCACCAGGAACGGCAGCACGGCGACGGCGGCATCGCGCCGTGTGCGCTGGCGGGCCGCCACAATCAGCGCCAGCGCGGCGGAGAGCGGGAGATAGCCCGGGCTCAGCCAGGGAAGCAGGCCGACGAGCAGCGACTGTACGGCGAGCACCGCACCGCCGGCGCGATTCGCCGGAGGTCTCCATGCGATCGCGGCCAGCACGAGCCCGGCGGCGGCGATCTCCGGCGTGACGGAGAAGCTGTGGAGCACGAAGGGCGCCGAGGCCGCCACCGCCAGCCACGCAGTCCACGCGCTCCCGGTGGAATCGGTGGTCCGCTCGGCCCAGCGCCAGGCGAACGCCGCCACGAGTCCCGCGATGGCCGCCAGCAGCAGCGTGACGGCCCGGTACCCGCCGAGGGCGAACGCCGGTGTGATGAGGAGCGGGAGGCCGACGGGCAGCGAGGGGTACGCGATGCCGTTGCGTTCGGCGACTTCAGGCGTGAGCGCGCCAGCGTAATATCGCGCGTAGTCGCGTGCGGCGTAGTTGTTCTCGACCCGGACGTCGCCGTCGCGTACGACGCTGTCGGTGATGACGAGGTAGTGCGGCTCGTCTCCTGCCGGGTAGGCGGCGCCGCCGGTGAGTGCCGCGGCGGCCGCCGCGAACATCAGCACGCCCAGCGCCAGGACGAGCGGCACGGATCGCACCAGCGGGCGCACAACGGACCGCTCGCGGCTGCTCGAGGATCTCCGCGTCAGGTCCCAGGCGATCCACAGCACCTGTCCGAGGACGATGGCCCACAGGCCGAAGCGTGCGGGTCCCGAGAGGACTCGGAGCGCCGGCACCGCGTCGGGCAGCCAGGGCAGATACGGGACGCCGAGCCACAGCAGCGAGAGCAGCGGCAGCAGGGCATCCACGGGCAGCGCGGCCGGGAGCCGCGGCGTCCCCTGCCGCATCAGCGCGCGCACTCCGCGTGCCAGCAGCAGCGCCACCACCGCGGACAGCACGATCAGCGCGGTGAGCTCCACCCCGCTGGGGAACATCGCGACACGCAGCTCACCATCGGGCGCCGCGGCGACGTCGAGGGAGGCGCGCGTCACCCACAGACCGATGCCGGCCGCAGCGCACGCCGCCACACCCAGAGGGGAGAATCGAAGCATTCGGAGCCGCTTAGAAGTTCACCGCCGGCACGTCCTTCGCCGCCTCGGGCGCCTGGAAGAACGGGTATTCCTCGAACCCGAAGATCCCCGCGGTGATGTTGGACGGGAACTGTCGGCGTGCGGTGTTGTACTCCTGGACGCGCTCGTTGTAGCGCATCCGCTCGACCGCGATCCGGTTCTCGGTCCCGGCGAGCTCGTCCATCAGGCGGTTGAACTGCTCGTTGGCCTTCAGCTGAGGATAGTTCTCGACGATCGCGAGCAGGCGCGCGAGCGCGGAGGTCTGGGCGTTGGCGGCGGCGATCGTCTCCTCCGGCGTGCCGGCGCCGGCCAGGCGCGCGCGCGAATCGGCGATGTCCGCGAAGACGCCCTTCTCGTGGGCGGCGTAGCCCTTCACGGTCTCGACCAGGTTCGGGATCAGATCGTTGCGCCGCTGCAGCTGATTCTCGACCTGCGCCCACTGCCCCTTGATGGCTTCTTCCTGGCTGACGAACCGGTTGTACGAGCATCCGGGCAGGACCATCGTCACCGCCAGCGCGAGCCACAGGGCCGGCATCCGCCGGAGCTGAGTCCTCATCGACATCCTCCTCGGGCGCACCGTGATGAATGCGCCGCCTGCATCAATCCCGCCGATCGGGGGATGCACGGCGCTACCATGACGCGCCGCCGCCACCGCCGCCGCTGCGGCCTCCGCCGAAGCCCCCGAAGCCGCCGCCGCCCCCGCGACCGCCGCCGAAGCCGCCGAAGCCGCCGCCCATTCCGAAGCCGCCGCCGCCGAACGGGCCCACGCCGCTGTGCCACCCGCTCCAGGTGCCCCGGCGTCCCCACCGCGAGCGCCGGCGCCGCGATCCCGTCAGAGTCGCCGCGAGTCCGCGGATGATCGAGAACGCGATGAGCAGGGCGAACACGGAGAGGCCCGCCACGGGCGGTGTCTCACGGCGGGTCTCCCGGGGCGGCGGCGCGCCCTCGAGCTCCACGCCGCGGGCTTCCGCAAGGCGTCCCGCGAGGCGCGCGACGCCGGCCAGCAGTCCCGCGCCGAATTCGCCGCGGCCGAAGTGCGGGGCCATCGCGATCCGCGCGGTCTCGCCCGCGAAGCCATCCGTGATGTACGGCTCGAGGCCGTACCCGACCTCGATCTCCACGCGCCGTTCGTTCACCGCGAGCAGCACCAGCAAGCCGTTGTCCTGTCCGCGCGCGCCGATGCCGCTCCCCCGGTTCTCGAACAGCTCGACGGCGTACTCGCGGGCGTCGGCGTAGGGCTCCACGGTGGGCACCGTCGCGACGATGATCACGTCGCCGGTCTGCGACTGAAGCGCGCGAATCAACGTCTCGATCTTCCCGGCGCTCGCCGGATCGATCACGTTCGCGAAGTCGTTCACGGGACCCGCCAGCTCCGGCAGCGGCGGCTGCGCGGGGGCCGGGGCGGCGGAGGCCGTGAGCGCCACCCAGATCAGCGCGGGCAGCGCCCATCGTCCGCGCGGCGATCCGGTCACGCGTGACCCCGGCGATCGATCGCGACGGCCAGCGCTTCCATCGCCGCCAGATACTCGGGGAAGAGCCGCGCGCCGTCGCTCATGGGCACGCGGGACGAGCGTCCCGTGAGCACGGCGCCGAAGACCGCGGCCGGCATGCCGGCGATCCCGGCCGCGTGGTCCGCCAGCGCCGCCGCATCGAGGATCGTACTGCCGTCGAGCAGGGCGAGGTTCACGAGCAGAGCTTCGAGCGCGGGCGCCGAATCAGCGACCAGGCGGGCGATCGCGGAGGGATCGCCTGCCGACTCGATGTAGCCCTCGCGCAGGTGCAGGAGATGGCTCCTGGCCTGCACCTCGCACGCGCGGCGCAGATCGTCGGGCCGTACGAGCAGCTCGCCGAACGGATCGCGCCCGACGACCACCGCGTGGCGGTTGATGATGGCGCCGAACTCGAGCGGGAACGCGTCGAGCGATCGCGAGAAGTCGTCCTCCGCGAACAGCAGCGGCGTGGCGAGGCCGAGCCGGGCCCAGCGCCGCTGCCGTGCGGCGCACGATTCGAGGTGCGCGAAGTCGAGGCGGTCGACGAGCGCGAGCGTCCGCACCGGATCGTCGTCATCCGCCGAGACGTGCCCGTGCTCGTCCGGTGCGTGGGGACCGAACACCACGAGCGCCGTGAGGCCGGCCCCGAACACCTGGCGGAGCTCTTCTGCCAGTTCCCCGGCGAGACGCCGGGCCTGCGCGTGCATGGGTGAATTCTATCGAATACCGGCTGCGTGGGTGCGGCGCGTGGCTGAGGGCCTCTTGCGTCACGTCTTCTCTGTGTGGCTCCGTGTTCCGTGTGCTGATTGTTCTGCGTGACCGCTGCTCCGTCCGAGCCCCCTCCGGCTGGCACTACAATGTCCGCAATGCGTCTGCGCGAGCTGAACGTCGGCTGCTTCGGCGGCGGCACTGGCCTGCCCAGCCTGCTGGGAGGCCTGAAGCGCAACCCCTGGCTCACGCCGCACGCGGTCGTGACGATGTTCGACAGCGGCGGCAGCTCGGGGCAGCTGCGCGACGAGCTCGGCGTGCTGCCTCCGGGCGACGTGCTCAAGTGCGCGCTGGCGCTCGCGCGCAACGAGGGGGAGGCGCGCCGCGTGCTGCTGTCGCGTCTGCCGACCCTGGAGCACGCGCGGCTGTCGGGCCATACCGGCGGCAACCTGCTGTTGTCGATGATGGAACGCTACAGCGGCGACTTTCTCGCCGCGGTCGACGGCCTGCGATCCCTGCTCGGCTGCACGGGACGCGTGTGGCCCGTGAGCACGGAGTACGCCACCGTGTGCGCCGAGTACGGCGACGGCTCGACGACGCGCGGCGAGATCGAGGTGGACGAGGAGCAGAGCCGCGGCCGCGATATCCGTCGCGTCTGGCTCGAGCCGCCGCCCCCCATCCATCCCGCCGTGGCCACGGCCATCCGCGGCTTCGATACCGTCATCATCGGACCCGGCTCGTTCTATACCAGCCTCATGCCGCCGCTGCTCGTCGACGGCGTCGCCGACGCGCTCGCCGACGTGAACGGGCCGGTCATCCTCATCGCCAACCTCCTGACGGAAGGGCGCGGCATGGCGGGCTTCACCGCCGCTGACGCGGCGCGGCGGGTATCGGACGCCATCCGGCGGCCCGTCGACGTCGTGGTCCTCAACACGGCGCTGCCGCCGCAGGCCGTCCTGACGCGCTATCGCGACGAGCACAAGGCGCCGCTCAAGATCGGGAAGATGCCGCCTGACTGCGAGCTGGTGGAAGGCGAGTTCTGGCTCGGCGACATCGCGCGCCATCATCGCCGGCGGCTCGCCTACGCCGTCTGGACGGTGCTGGCGCGCCGGCTGCTCTGATCGTCCTGCAGGGCGCGGAGTCGCGGGGGGGCGTCCCAGAAACGAACGCCTGCGTTCCGCACGCGGGCAGATCCCGGTCGACTCTCCACGGCACCGGGCGCGTTTTCGCGCATTCCTTCCGTCCGCGCTGGTACGGCCCCTGCAGTCGGGCGCCACATTCATGCGTCTCCTGCGATTCGGTCTTCGCCAGCTCGTCGCCGCGCCGGGCTTCACGGCGATTGCCGTCATCACGCTGGCGCTCGGCATCGGGCTGAACACCGCGATGTTCAGCGTGCTGAACGCGTTCGTCCTCCAGCCGCTGCCGTTTCCCGAGGCCGATCGTCTGTTCCGCCTCCACCGGACGAGCGGCCAGCAGGAGAATCTGGGCCACAAGGGGCCCAACTACTTCGCCATCCTCGAGGAGAGCCGATCGGTGGCTCAACTTGCCGGGTATCGGGGGTGGGGCTACACCATCGCGGAGCCCGGACAGCCGGCGGAGTTTCGCGGGGCCATGCGTGTCTCGCCCGCGTTTCTTTCCGTCCTCGGCATCCGGCCGGCGCTCGGACGCGACTTCCGCCCCGAGGAGGACGCGCCCGGTCGCAACCACGTGATCATCCTGAGCAACGCGTATTGGCGCACGCGTTTCGAAAGCGATCCGAACGCGGTCGGCCGTGTCGTGCGGGTGAGCGGGGAGCCCGTCGAGATTGTCGGCGTGCTGCCCGCGAGCGTGGGCGACACCGGCGCGGTCCTGCTGGGAGGCATTTCCTTCCTCCGGCCCATGGCGCTCCACGGGGAGGAGCGGACGTTCAACACCGGCACGACCGTGGAGATCCTTGGCCGCTATCGCCCTGGTGTCACCCCTGAAGGCGCGCAGGCACACTTCGACGTCGTCGCCGCGCGGCTCGCAGCGGCGCCGCCGGACGAGAACGAGGGAATGCGCCTCCGCACGGTATCGCTCCAGAGCACGCGGCTCGACGGCGAAGGGGTCGCGATCACGCTGCTGCTGATCGGCCTCTCCGGCTTCGTGCTGCTGATCGCCTGCGCCAATCTCGCGAACCTGCTCGTGGCGCGCGCCGTGTCGCGCTCCCGCGAGTTCGCGATTCGCGCGGCGCTCGGCGCGTCTCCGTCGCAGCTGATCCGTCAGCTGGCGGTCGAATGCCTGCTCCTGGCTGCCGCAGGCGGGGCGCTGGGGATGATCGTCTGCGGCTGGACCACCACGTGGTTGAGCCGACGATTGAGCGGGGGAGGACCGCTTCTGGAGTTGCCGCTGGACTGGCGCGTGCTCGGGTTCGCGTTCGGCGCCGCCCTCCTGACGGCTTGTCTGTTTGGAATCGGTCCTGCCTGGATCGTCTCGCGCGTCCGGGTCAACGAGGCCCTGAAAAGCGGCGGGCGGGGAGCAACGGCGGATCCGTCGCAGCACCGGTTTCGCAACGTCCTGCTCCTCGGGCAGTTCGCCCTGGCGCTCGTGCTGCTCGCGGGCGCGGCCGCCTTCGCGCGCGGCATCAGCGAGATGGTGGACCGCGACACGGGGTGGGAGCCTGCACGGCTCGTCAGCACCAAGATCTCGATGCCAGAAGCCTCGTGCGCGGATCCCGGCTGCAGGCTGCGCTTCTACCAGCGCCTGCGCGAGCGGCTTGCGGCCTTGTCTGGTGTCGAGAGCGCCTCGATCGCGGTCGATCTTCCGCTCTTCGGCTTCCCCGGGCCTCGAGGCTACGTCGTGGAAGGGCTGCCGCCGCCACAACCGGGCCAGGAGCCGATCGCCCTGACGAACTCGGTGTCGCCCGAATACTTCGACACCATCGGCTCGCCGATCGTTGCAGGCCGCGGGATCCGGGACACCGACGTCCTCGACGGCCCGCCGGTCGTCCTCGTCAACGAGACGATGGCTCGTACGCTGTTTCCCGGCGGCGGCGCGGTCGGGCGGCGCATTCGGACCGTCGGCGGAACGGGAGGCGAGGAGCCCGCTTGGGCTGAGATCGTGGGCGTGGCCCGCGACGTGCGGTTCCTCTCGACGTCCGCCCCGCCAACGGCGTTCCAGATCTACAAGCCGCTGGCACAGGAGACGTGGGGTTTCGTCAGCGTAACGGTTCGTGCGAAGGACGGCGTCTCCACGGCGTCGCTTGTAGAGCCGTTCCGCCGGGTGCTGATGGAGCTCGATCCGGACGTGCCTGCGCTCAATCTGATGCCGGTGCCGGCGCTCATCGCGAGCAACACCCGCGGCCTGGTGACGATCAACCAGCTGCTGTTCGCCTTCGCGGGCCTTGGTCTCTTCCTCGCGGCCCTCGGCATCTACGGCGTCATCGCGCGCCTCGTGACACAGCGTACGCTCGAGATCGGCATCCGGATGGCGCTCGGTGCGAGCTTCGGAGACGTGGTGCGGCTGGTGCTGGCCGGCGGCGTGCGCATGACGCTCGCCGGCGCCGGTTGTGGCCTGCTCGGGGCTGCCGCGCTGACGCGGCTCCTCAACGCGCAGTTCCCGGGTCTTGCGACGAGCAGCGTTCCGACCATAGGCGCCGCCGCGATCGTCCTTCTGGTCGTCTCGATTACGGCCAGCTACCTGCCTGCACGCCGTGCGGCGAGAGTGGATCCACTCGTCGCCATGCGCGCGGAGTAACAGCCGGGCCTCACCGCCGCTTCGAAGACGCCTTTCGAGAGGCGGCGGCACGTGTGCGCTTCGAGGACGTCGGTTTCGCCGCCGGTTTCGACTTCGCCGCGGTCCTGGACGCGCGCGTTCGCGCGCGGGCCGGCCCGGCGGGAGGCACCTCGCGCCCCGCGCGTTCCGTCTTGAGTGCCAACGCCCGCTCGACGATGCGCGCGAACATCTGACCCGTGTCGCCGCCCTGCGCGGGGCGGTTGGAGCGCCAGATGTCCGGATTGCCCTCGGCGAGAATGTCGGCGAAGTCGCCGCCGCTCTTCACGCTGAGCGGCGCGAACTCGGCGATGTCGATGGGGCCCGCCCACTCGTCGCGGTGCTTGATCAGCAGCCAGCTGCGCCCGCCGCCGCCCTTGGTGCGGACGAGTACCCACGAGCCCTTCAGCTTCACCCCGTTCAACCGGATCTTCAGATCCCCCTTCCTGATCGCGGCGTCGACATCCTCGACCTCGGGCTCCCACGTGCCCGAATCCCACAGCATGACGATGCCGGCGCCGTAGCCCTCGGGGATCACGCCTTCGAAGGTGCCGTAGTCGACCGGGTGATCTTCCACCTGCATGGCCAGCCGCTTGACCGTGGGATCGATCGCGGGCCCCTTCGGAACGGCCCAGGACAGCAGCACGCCGCCGTGCTCGAGCCGGAGGTCGTAGTGAAGATGGCTGGCGAGGTGCTTCTGCACGCAGAAGAAGGCCGCGCCGCCGCGTGGCGTCGCCGGCCGGTCCCCGGCGGGCTCGGGGGATCTCGTGAAGTCGCGCTTCCGGCGGTATTCGTCGAGAGGCATGGGGATCAGGTGCCAACGGGTGCCAACGAGGTCGTGCCAACAGGTGCCAACGGCAACGGTACACCGATTCCCGCCCGCCTGGGACCCGTTCAAGCCGGTTGGCACCCGTTGGCCCTGTTGGCACCCGTTGGCACCGTTGGCACCGTTGGCACTGTTGGCACCCGTTGGCACCGTTGGCACCCGTTGGCACCCGTTGGCACTGTTGGCACCCGTTGGCACCGTTGGCACCCGTTGGCACCCGTTGGCACCTGTTGGCACCCGTTGGCACCAGATAGCACCCGTTTCCTATAAAGTTTCCCCCATGTTTCTGACGGCCGTCATCGTCTATCTGGCCTTTCTCCTGGGGATCAGCTTCTACCGGTCGCGGAAGGTTCGAACGGGCGACGACTTCCTGGTGGCCGGGCGGACGCTGCCCGCGCGGGTGCTCGTCTTCACGCTGCTGGCCACCTGGATCGGATCGGGCAGCCTGTTCGGCGGCGCGGGGCTCGGCTACCGCAGCGGCTTTCCGGCGCTCTGGCAGTCCGCCGGAGCCTGGGCCGGGATCGCGCTCGTGTACTTTCTCGCGGGCCGTGTGCGGCGCATCGCGCGGTACACGATGCCCGACATCCTCCAGCTTCGATACGGCGCGCCGGCACGGGTACTCGGCACGCTGGTGATGGTGATCGCCTACACGACGATCGCGGCGTACCAGTTCCGCGGGGGAGGGCGCCTGCTGTCGCTGGTCGCGGATGTCGATCCAGCCACCGGCGCCCTGATCACCGCCGTGTTCTGCGTCCTGTTCACGAGCCTGGCGGGCATGCTGTCGATCGCGTATCTCGACATCGCCAACGGTCTCATGATGGCGGTGGGAGTCGGGCTGGCCGTGACCTTCCTCGTCGGCGACGCCGGCGGCCCGGCGCTCGCCCTCGGGCAGCTGCGGGCCGAGCAGCTGCAGCTGTTCGGGGAACTGCACTGGTGGCGCGACGCGCTCGCGCTGTTCTTCCCGACCATGCTGCTGCTGCTGGGCGAAGCGAACATGTACCAGAAGTTCTTCTCGGCGCGCGACGAGCGCGCGGCCCGCCGCGCCGTCGTCGCGTGGATCGTCGGGACCATCGCGCTCGAGACGCTCATCGTCTCGGTGGGCGTCTTCGGGAGCGCCGCCGTGCCGGGGCTCGACACGCAGGCGTCCGAGACGATCGTCATGCGCATCGGCGTGCACCACCTGCCGGCCGCCCTCGGGCTGATGCTGATCTGCGGCGCCGCCGCCATCATCATCTCCACCGCCAACAGTTTCCTGTTCGCTCCCGCCAGCGCGCTGATGCGCGACGTCTACCAGCCGTTCGTGAATCCCGGAGCCACCGATCGCCAGGTGCTGCTCTACACGCGGATCATGGTGGTCCTCCTGGGCGTGGCGGGTCTGGTCGCGCTGCAGTTCTTCCCCACCATTCTCGCGATGGCCATCTGGGCGTACACGATGTACGGCGCCGGCGTGACGCCCGCGCTGCTCGCCGCGTTCCTGTGGCGGCGTGCCAGCCGCGCCGGGGGCGTCGCCTCGATTGCAACGGGCATGGTGATGACCTTCGGCTGGGAGATCGCCGGGCAGCCGTGGGGCGTCCCGACCGTCTATCCCGCGGTCGCGCTCTCGCTGGCGGCGCTCGTCCTGGTCAGCCTGGCAACGCCCGCCCCGACCGAGGAAGAGCTGGCGCCGCTGCGCTGACGCCCACCGTTGGCCGGCAGTCGTCTCGCGTGCCCTCCCCGCGGAGCCCGAGCCGGGAATTGAGGGTTAACATGTGGGAGAAACGAAGAGGGAGGATTGAATGCACGCGAACACGCGGGTCGTCTTCTGCAGGAAGTTCGGTCGCGAGATGCCCGGCCTCGACGCGCCCCCGTGGCCCGGCGAGCTCGGGCAGCGCATCTACGAGGGTATTTCCGCCGAGGCGTGGCACCAGTGGGAGGATCGTATGAAGATGATCCTCAACGAGTACCGCCTGATGCCCTGGCAGAAGGAAGCACAGGAGCTGGTGGCGCGCCACATGGAGGAGTTCCTGTTCGGCGAATCGGCGGCGCTGCCTCCCGGCTACCAGCCCGAACAGCACTGATGGAGCCCGAGGCGCGACACCGTCTGTGCTGGTACGCACGGCGGACGCCGGACGTCCTGCCCGACGTGAGCTTTCAGACGGTGGAGGACGGAGACCTGCTGTTCTGCGCGCACCCGATGCTGTTCCCGGTCGTGGGCTACCGTTTCGATGTCCGGAACTGCGAGGGCTGTGAGTGCTTCAAGCCTGTCCGCCGCCCCGCGCAGTCCGTCGTGCCTGCCTGACCCCACTCACTCCGGGAACAGGCGGCCCTTCGATCCCGTACTCCTCCCGCGTGCTTCCCGGGCGCCGGTCCTCCGGGGTCGCATTACACGGCCGAGTGTCTCAAACGACTGCAGTTACGTTTCACCTTCCGTACGCTTCCGAACGAGTGTTGAGCTGGAGGCCCGAATTGGGCCTGTTTTCGCGAGTTGGTCGCGGGGCTCGTGGCATGGGCTTTGGATTCCGGCTGGGGTGGCGCCCGGACCGGGGCAGGCGGGCACCTTTGGTGGGTGTCTGCGGCCACATATGTGGCGTCGGAGGTCCGATGGCGCCCCATGACGACGACAAGCGGGACCCAGACGGGGACGATATCCCGGATACGCCCCTCGACGAGCCGCCGCCGGAACCGATTCAGGACCCACCCGCCGAGCCGGACCCTCGGGGCCCGTACATCGTCGGGTTCCCGTATGCGCCGGCCAGCCGGCGCATCCACTGACTTCCATCCACAGGCACGAGGGAGGCACCAAGGTGAATCCAACCGAACGCAAGGAACGGCGTGGCTTCGCATCGATGAGCCCGGAGCGCCAGCGCGAGATCGCCAGCAAGGGCGGGCGCGCCGCTCACGCGAAGGGGACCGCGCACGAATGGACCCCCGAGGAGGCCCGCTCCGCAGGCCGGAAGGGGGGGCAGGTCAGCCGCGGCGGGCGCGGACGACTGCCGGCCGAGGAGATGATGGAAGGCCGTGTGATGGAACCGCAACCGCCATCAGGCGAGTGAAGTCGGCTCAGCTGTACGGTAAGCTCGTAGGGTCATGACGATGCGACGAGTCTTCAGTCTGAGTGTGTGCCTGCTGGCGGTCGCCACGATGGCGGCAGCCCAGGATCAGGCCCCGGATCCCTCCACGGAGGCCGCGGCTCCGGCGGCGTCGACCGAAGGCGCCGAGACGCGTCCGGCGACCACGACGTTCATGGGAGATACCGGCATCTGGTTCGTCCCGACGGCCGAGATCCTCCCCAAGCGCAGGTGGTCGGTGAGCGGCTATCGCGTGAACTTCGATTACGAGCAGGGGTTCACCGACGTCAGCGACTTCGTCGGCACGTTCGGCGTGGGTGTGGCCGACAGGGTGGAAGTGTTCGGCGGCTGGCGCTTCGTGAACCGAATCGATCGCGACATCCGGCCGCTCTTCACGCCCGATCCCCAGGCTGGCGGTCTGGTCAACGAGTATCCCTTCGTCTCGGAGGGCTGGACCGGCAACCAGCTCGGCGATCTCTACCTGGGCGCGAAGTTCAACGTGCTCTCGGAGTATCGCCAGAACCCCGCCGCCTTCGCCCTGCGCGCCATCGTCAAGCTGCCGACCGGCGATGACGAGGGAGGCGCCGGGACCGGAAGCGCCGACTTCCTCGTCGACGCCATCGTCAGCAAGGAAGTGAACCAGGTCGCGGAGCTGAGCGGCTTCGGCGGAGTCGTGTTGCGCGGCGATCCCGATGACGTGGATCTGAGCAGCGGCGTCCGCTGGGGCTTCGGGGTGGCGGGACCGACACGCCTGCCGCTGCGCGCGTTCGCCGAACTGCACGGCGAGATGCGGCTCGACGATACGCTGACGTACACCGGCACGGGGCTGACCGGCTTCGACAGCAGCGTCCCGCCCGGCACCAGCGAGGTGAAGAACCGTGCGGTGCTCACCGCGGGTCTGAACTGGATCGCGCCGAACGGGTTCTTTCTCGGCGGCGGCGTGAACTGGAACTTCCCGCTGAGCAGCCGCGACGAGTTCGGCGCCTTCGAGAGCGAGTTCGGCGACCCGGCGGGCTGGCAGTTCCGCATCGGGTACCACCCCGGCGTTGCCGTCTATGCGCCGCCGCCCCCGCCCGCCCCGGCGCCGCCGCCACCGGCGAACCGGCCGCCGACCGTGAAGGCCCGCTGCGAGCCGTGCACCGTCGAAGTCGGCAAGAGCTCGACGATCACGGCCGACGGTCAGGATCCGGATGGCGACACGCTCACCTACAAGTGGACGACGCCCACCGGAACCATCGCCAATCCGGCGGAGCGTCAGACGCTCTGGACGGCCCCGAACCAGGAAGGGGCGGTTCCGGTGACGGTGACCGTGGACGATGGCAAGGGCGGGACGGCGACCGACACCATCCGTATCCAGGTGATCCGGCCCGCCGTGAAGGAGTTCGTGTTCGAGGACGTGCACTTCGACTTCGACCGGTACTCGCTGCGCGAGGAGGCCACGCGCATCCTCGCGGAGGCGGTCACGGCGCTCCGCGAGAACCCCGAGCTGCGCGTGCAGGTCGAAGGGCACACCTGCAGCATCGGGACGGCCGAGTACAATCTCGCGCTGGGTGAGCGGCGCGCCCAGTCGGTCCGCGATTACCTCGTGACCAACGGGGTCGACGCGGGACGGCTGAGCACCGTCAGCTACGGCGAGGAGCGGCCGAAGCACGACAACGATCGCGAAGAGACGCGGCGCCTGAATCGCAGAGCGGCGCTGACCGTTCGGGTGCAGTAACCGCCAGAGGGCAGGAGCGGCGCGCGGCGCCGCTCCTGCCGATCGATGCGGCCCCTCCACGTCTATCTCGTTCTCTATTTCGCCGCCCTGTTCGGCGCGGTGCTGACGCTGTGGCAGGCGGGGATTCTCGCCCGCGTGCCGCTGGCGTGGACGATGGCGTCGGTGCTCGCCGCTGTCGCCCTCGGCGTCGCGCTCATGCTGGCCTCCACCCGACCGGCCCCTCCGGCTGATGCGGATTGAGCGGGCCGCCGCCCGAATTCCGTGATGAGTGACTGGCACGTGATGTGGTTCGATCCACGCTGATGTCCGTTCCGCAGTCTTCAGGCTGCGCCTTCCCTGGCCGCCGTCTCGCCGCTCTGCTCTGCCTTTCGCTGGTTCTGGGAGCCTGCCGCGAAGAGGGGCAGATCCGCGTGAAATCGCTCGAATTCACGGGCGTCGAGCAGATCGACGAAGGACAGCTCGAGCGCGCGCTCGCCACGCGCGAGAGCAGCTGGCTCCCCTGGGGCCGGCAGCACTACTTCGACCGGTCCCGCTTCGACGCCGACCTGCAGCGCATCACGGCCTTCTACGCCGATCACGGCTTTCCGGACGCACGCGTGGAATCCGTCGATGTCCAGCTGAACGAAGAGGGCGATGCGGCATCGATCCGGATCGCCATCGACGAGGGCGAGCCCATCGTGGTGGAGGAGGTGGTGTTCGAGGGGTTCGACGTGCTCCCGGATGACCGGCAGCGCGCGCTGGCCCGGCAGGCGGCGCTGGAGAGCGGCGAGCCGCTCAACCGGCGCGAGTTCGTCCAGACGCGCGAGGTCGCGGCAGGCCTGCTGGCGGATCACGGCTATCCCTATGGCAGTGTGCTCGCCTATGCGCTGCCCGCCGAGGCCGGGAACCGGCTGCGCGTGATCTACCGCGCGAATCCGGGGACGATCGCGCTGTTCGGCCCGGTCGAGGTCGCCGGCAACCTGAGCGTGGACGATCACGTGATCCGGCGCGAGCTGACGTACAAGCCGGGCGATCTCTTCCGGCGATCCCGCCTGGTCGAGAGCCAGCGTCACCTCTACGAGCTGGAGCTGTTCGAGTTCGCGAACGTCGAGCCGGAAACGGAGGGGCAGCCGGCGGAGGTGCCCACCCGCGTCACGGTCGCAGAAGGGAAGCATCGCCGCGTCGACTTTGGCGTGGGGTACGGCACCGAGGAGAAGGTGCGGGCCGATGCCCAGTGGCGCCACACGAACTTCTTCGGTGACGCGCGCAGCGCCGGCATCCACGGCCGCTGGTCGTCACTGGACCGCGGACTGAGGCTGAACTTCACGCAGCCGTACTTCCTGTCCCCGCGCGTCTCGCTGGGCGCCACCGGCGAAGCCTGGACGACGGCGCAGCCCGCGTACTCCGCGGACACGCTGGGAGGGCGCATCGCGGCCACCTACCGGTACCGCACGCGCGATGTCTGGTCGCTCGCGTTCGTCAGCGAGTACCAGCAGAGCGCCGTCTCCGCAGAGGCGCTCGAAGATCTGACGGTACGGGACGAGCTCATCGCACTCGGACTGGATCCGAGCGACGGCACCCAGAGCGGCACCCTGATCGGACTCGAGTTCGACATCCAGCGCAACGCGACCGATCGGCTGCTCGACGCCCGCCGCGGCTACTATGCGGCGCTGCACCTCGAGCAGGCCGGCGCCTGGATGCCCGGGTCGTTCGACTATTACCTGGCGACGCTCGAGGGCCGCTACTACCTGACGGTCGCGAACCGCGCGGTGCTCGCCGCGCGCCTCCAGGTCGGCGGCCTCGACGGCCTCGGACGCGCGCGCGACCGGTTCGACGAGACCCGCCTGGTCCACATCCCGTTCAGCAAGCGCTTTTTTCTCGGCGGCTCGACCAGCCTCCGCGGCTGGGGCCGGTACGAGGTCAGCCCCCTGAGCGGCGCAGGGCTGCCGATTGGCGGGCGCAGCCTGATCGAGGCCAGCACGGAACTGCGGATGCCCGTCTGGGGCAATCTCACGGCCGTGGCCTTCGTCGACGCGGGCAATGTCTGGGCGGACTCGTGGGATTACGACCTCGGGGACCTGCGATACGCGGCCGGACCGGGCCTGCGCTACCAGACGCCGATCGGTCCGGTCCGCGCGGATTTCGGCTACCAGCTCAACCCCATTGAAGGACTGCTCGTCGACGGCGAGCCCGAGCGGCGCCGCTGGCGCATTCACTTCAGCATCGGTCAGGCGTTCTGAGGTGGCGCGAACATGAGGCGCGTCGTCCGGATCCTCGCCCTGATCGGCACCCTGATCGCCGGGCTGACGGCGCTCGCGCTCATCGTCTCGCAGACGCCGTGGTTCAAGGACTGGCTCCGCGGCTATATCGTCCGGCAGGCGAACGAGTACCTCGAAGCAAGGCTCTCGATCGGCAGCCTGGGCGGCAATCTGTTCTTTGGTGTGGAGCTCGAGCACGTCGCCGTGACGCTCGACGGCCAGCCCGTGATCGAAGTGAAGGACATCGGGCTCGACTACAGCGTGTTCGACTTCATGACGCGCGCCGTGGTCCTCGACGACATCCGGCTGAACCAGCCGGTCGTCCGGCTCGTACGGGAACAGGACGGCTGGAACGTGGGCCGCCTGTTGAAGGAGCGCGCGCGCGAGGCGGACCGCGAGGGACCGGGCCTGCCCGTCACGATCGGCGAGATCGGCATCAGCGACGGGACGATTACGATCTCCGGCCCGGCGGGAGGAGACGCCGTCGTGGTCCCGCGTCGTTTCGAGCGGCTCAATGCCAGCGTGGGGTTCGCGTACGAGCCCGTGCGCTACACGCTGGACATCGGCCACCTCTCGTTTCGAGCCGCGCAGCCGGAGTTTGGACTCGACGAGCTGTCGGGCCGGGTCTCCGTCGCCGGCGACTCTCTGTACATCGAGAACCTCGCGGTCCGCACGACGGAAAGCGCGCTCAGCCTCGATGCCGTCGTGAGCGACTATCAGGACGAGCCCGTCATCGAGGCCACGGCGAGCTCCGACAAGGTCGCGCTCGACGAGCTGGCGCGCCTGCTGCCGGCGCTTCGCGGCTACACGCTGCAGCCGGCGTTCGAGATCAAGGCCTCGGGAACGCTTCGGGCGCTCGAAGTGGATCTCGACGCACGGGCCGCGGCGGGACAGGTGGAAGCTCAGGTGGTGGCCGGACTCGAGCCCGGCGCGCGGTCGATTCGGGGGCGCGTGGATCTGCACAGTCTGGATCTGGCGCCGCTCCTGCGGAATCCCGCCCAGCGCAGCGACATCACCGGCGTCGCGGACGTCGATCTGCGCTTCGTCGATCGGCCCGGCGGCGGCCCGCTCGGCGCGCTGGACGGCGCCTGGGAAGTTCGGGCGCCGCAGGTCGCCGTGCTGGGGTACCAGGCCCGCGACGTCACCGCGCGCGGCCGGCTCGAGGAAGGCACGATCCATCTCGAGGAGAGCCGCGCCGCCGCCTATGGCGGACGCGCCACCGCGCGCGGGACGATCACGCCCGGTGAGCCATTCACCCTCGACCTGCGCGGAGACGCCTGGGGCGTCGATCTTCGCAACCTGCCGAAGGCCTGGCGCATGCCCGGTGCGCCCGGCAACCTGAACGTCTCCTATCACGTGCGCGGACGCGTCGCGCCCGCCGGTCAGCGCGATCTGGCCGCCGATGCCGTGTTCCGGCGGTCTGCGCTCGCCGGCGCCGCCATCGGGGAGGGCAGCACCGTGCGCGTCCGGCTCGGCCCGCCCGGCCGTATCGAGTACGCAGCCGACATGCAGGTGCGCGATCTGGACCTGCAGCGGATCGGACAGGCCTTCGGCATCGAGGCCCTCGCCGATGACCGCTATCAGAGCGCGATTGCCGGCCACGTCGCGGCCGAGGGATCGGGCACGACGCTCGAAGCGCTCGCGCTGAGCGCCACCGGCACGCTCGAGGATTCGGCGGCGCTCGGCGGCCGCCTGCCGGCGCTGGAGTTCGAGGCGACCATCGCCGAGGGGGACGCGGACGTGCGCGCGAAGGGCGCGTTTGGCGGGATCGATCCGGCGGTCGTTGCGGGGCAGAGCAGCGACAGCCGCTTCGCCGGGCTCGTCAATGGAACACTCGACGTCGCGGCGGCGATTCGCGGCCTGGGAGATCCGGTGAGCCCGGGCAGCATCGACGCGAGCGGCCGGGTGGAGCTCGTCGACAGCCGTATCGCGGGTCTGGCGATCGATCGCGCACTCGTGCAGGGCTCGTACGAGGATCGCGCCGGCGCCATCGAGTCGCTGCACGTGGAGATGCCGGACATGGAGCTCGAGGCGTCCGGGCCGATCGACCTGCGCCCCGAGGGCGGCAGCTCGAATCTCCGCTTTCAGGCGAAGATCGGCCGCCTCGAAACGTTCGCCGCGCTCTTCGACGCGCCACTCTCGGGCTCCGCGCAGATCGAGGGACGCGTCGGCGGGAACGGCTCCGAGCTCACGGTGGACGGCAAGCTGCAGGCGAGCAACATCCGGTACGCCGAGCACAGTGCGCTCTCAGCCAGCACCACCTTCGATGTGCGCCTGCCGGAGCTCTCACCGCATCAGGCGGTGGTGGCCGTGAACGGCAGCGCAACGCTGCCGGTGATTGCCGGCCGCGAGCTGACAGAGGTCGAGCTCGATGCCACCTGGCAGCACCCCTCCGTCCGCTTTCAGACGACGGTGACCGAAGCCAAGCGCAGCGTGACCGCGGCGGGAGACGTCATTCTGCATCCCGATCACCAGGAGGTGCATCTCGCCGATTTCGCGATCCGCGCGAACGGGCTCACGTGGGAGACGCCGGCCGGCACCGAGCCGGCGATTCGCTACGGAGGCGGCCGCCTCGAGGTGGACAACCTGCACCTGGTGAGCGGCGGGCAGCAGATCTCGGCGGCGGGCGCCTTCGGAGGGGACCGGGGAGGCACGCTCCATGTGAGCGCGCAGAACGTCGATCTCTCGGCCGTGGACCAGCTGGCGCTCGGGGAGGATCGATTCGGAGGCACGCTGACGGCGAACGCCACCATCACGGGGACGACCGGGGCCCCCGAGGTCGACGCGACGTTCTCGGTCCGGAACGGATCGTTTCGCGACTACGAGTACCAGGCACTCGACGGCACCGCCAGTTATTCGGGCCCCGGCGTTCGCGTCGACGCGCGGCTGACGCAGAGTCCGGCCGCGTGGATTACCGCCAGGGGGTTCGTCCCGACGGCCCTCTTCCGGCCCGGCGCCGGGGATGCCGCTGACGGCGAGCACCACGAGCCCGGCGAAGGCGAGGCGCTCGATCTGGTCGTCACGAGCAGCCAGCTGGATCTCGCCGTGGTCCAGGGCTTCGTCCCGCAGCTGTCCAGGGTCTCGGGAAGCCTCCAGGCCGAGGTCCGGGCGACCGGTTCGCCCGACGATCCACACTTCGAGGGCTACGTCGAAATCCGGAACGGGGCGTTCACCGTCGCCGACCTGACGCGCGGCGGGTACACCGGTCTCGACACCCGCATCACGCTCCAGCCGGACCGGATCGTCATCGATCGGCTCCGCATCCTCGACGAGCACCGGAACTGGCTGGAACTGGACGGGCAGATCGCCGTGCACGAGCGGCAGGTCGGGCAGGTGCATGTGGCCGTCAAGGCGAACGAGTTCGAGATCATCGACAACGAGCTCGCCGACATCAAGATCGACAGCGATCTGCGGCTCACCGGCCGCCTCCAGCAGCCGCGCGTCGAAGGCACCGTCGGCGTGCGCACGGGCACGGTGCACCTGGATCGCATCCTCTCGGATCTGGTCACGGGGGCGTACGCGCTCACCCCGACCGACCTGGGGGGCGTGTCGCAGACCGGCGTGATGGAGGGCGCGGCCGAGGTCTCCGGGCCCGTCGAGGGGAGGATGGTGCAGGCGGAAGGCCCGTCTCCTCCTGCCGAAGAGAGCGCGGAGAGCGGTGAGGCGCCGGAACCGTCAGGGACGATGTTCGAGCGGGTCGAGATGGACGTGAAGCTGACCGTGCCGAACAACCTGATCGTCCGCGGTGCGAATCTGAATCCGGGCGGCACCGCGCCGATCGCATTGGGGGACGTCAACGTCACCGTCGGCGGCGACATCCGCGCGCAGAAGGCGCGAGGCGAAAGCGACCTGTCGCTCCTGGGCACGATTACGACCGTGCGCGGCACCTACGACTTCCAGGGCCGGCGCTTCGAGATCGAGCGCGGCGGCCGGATTCAGTTCACGGGGACGACGCCGATCGATCCCCGCCTCGACATCACGGCGCGCCGCGTGATCTCGGGCGTCGAGGCGCTGGTCCACGTCCGGGGCACGGCGCGCGCTCCGGAGCTCCAGCTCGCCAGCCGCCCGCCGCTCGACGAAGCGGACATCCTGTCGCTGATCGTGTTCAACCAGCCCGTGAATGCGCTCGGCGAGGGGCAGCAGATCTCGCTGGCCGAGCGCGCCGGCGCACTCGCGAGCGGCTTCGTCGCCTCGTCGCTGGCGCGGTCGATCAGCGGCGCGCTGGAGCTGGACATCTTCGAGATCCAGACGAGCGCCGAGGCGGGCGGAGGCGGGACGCTGACCGTCGGCGAGCAGGTAGGCGAGCGGCTGTTCATCCGCTTCCGCCAGGGGTTCGGCGCCCAGGCGATCAGCGAGTTCATCCTCGAGTATCAGCTCGCCGATTTCCTCCGGCTCCAGACCTCGCTCGCCGAGGGCGGCAACGCGAACCGGCGCACCCTGATGCGCCGGGTCGAGCAGGGCGGGATCGATCTGATCTTCTTCTTCACCTACTGAGCCGCTCGACCTGCACGCGGGCGTCGTTGAAGCAGGCGCCGCCGGCGAGGTCGGTCAGCGTGTCGGGAACGAGCGAGGTGGTCGTGTTCCCGTTGGCCGTGTGCGAGCGCCACAGGCCCTTGGGCAGGACGATGGTGCCGGGGCGGACCCAGGCGCCGATCTGCACGCGGCACCGCACCTCGCCCAGTCCGTTGAAGATCCGCACATCGTCGCCGTCCTGCAGCCTGCGGCTCGACGCGTCCTCCGGATGCATGAGCAGCCGGACCTCCGGCCGCGGCAGCTCGCCGAGCGTGGAGCTGACGGTGCGGTCCGAGGCCGGCGAGATCAGGCTGAGCGGAAACGCCGGCGTCGCCGGATCGGGCTGATACCGGTAGAGGCCTGTCGGATGCTCGGCGTCCAGCTGCTCCGGGAACAGGTGCACCTTGCCGTCGGCGGTGCGGGGGAACACGTCGACGAACTGCACCGGCGCGCCGTCCCACGGCGGGTCGGCGCTCCGGCGCTGACGCAGCCCTTCGCCGATGGTGGACGGCAGGCCGTCCAGGATGCCCAGCATCAGATCGAGCTCGCCTCGCGGATCGCGCTCGCCCAGCAGGCCGAGGCGGTCCGCCAGCTCGCCGAACACGTCCGCGTTCGTGCGCGCTTCTCCGACCGGGTCCACCACCGGCTGCGAGAGCTGGAGCGAGAGGGGGCCGTACCCGCGCACGACGTCGTAGCCTTCGAGGAAGGTGGTCGCAGGCAGCACCACGTCTGCGTAGTGCGCCGTGTCGGTGAAGACCTGGTCGAAGACGACGGTGAAGAGATCGTCCCGCTCCAGTCCGCGGATCACGCGCTGCTGATCGGGAATGGTGGCGACCGGGTTGCCGTTGTACACGAACAGCAGCTTCACCGGCGGCTCGGACGACGGGTCGAGCGCGCGCCCGAGGCGGTTCATGTTGACCACGCGCGTGGGGGGCTCCTCGGCGTCGATCCAGGTGCGTTCGATGCCCCAGGAGGCGGAGTTGCTCATGGCGTAGCCGCCGCCGCGCACGCCGAACTTCCCGCCGACGGCCGGCAGGGCGAGAATCGCGCAGACGGCGCTGCCGCCGTTCCGGTTCCGCTCCACGCCCCAGCCGCACCGCACGAGGGCCGGCGAGGACTCCGCGTACCAGGCGGCGAACTGACGCAGCGTCCCCGGGTCCACGCCGGAGACGTCGGCGGCGCGCTCGAACGTCCATTCGGCGGCGCGCTCGCGCAGGCGCTCTGCGCCCGAGGCATGAGCGCTCAGGAAGTCCCGGTCCGCCAGCCCTGCCTCGAACAGGTGCCGGTGGATCGCCAGGGCGACGACGAGATCGGTTCCGGGCCTGACCGGCACGTGCAGGTCGGCGCTCCTGCTCGTGGGCGTGCTGCGCGGGTCGACGACGACGATCCGTGCGCCGCGCTGCCGCGCTTCGCGAAGGAACGGCACGGCGTGAATGCCCGACACCGACGGGTTGAAACCCCAGATGACGATCAGCGAGGCCGCGGGGTAATCGTGATAGGTGACCGACGGCATCTTGCCGTACAGCGCCATGTTGGCCGCACCGGTCGGCGCGGCGCAAACGGTCCGGGCGAGCCGCGCCGCGCCGAGCCGCCTGAACAGTACCGCGTCGAGGCCGTCGTGCGTGATGAAGCCGTTCGACCCGCCGTAGGAGAACGGCAGGATTGCCTCGGCGCCCCACGTCCGCTCCACGTCCCGGATCCGGTCGACGATGACCTGGAGCGCTTCGTCCCAGCTCACCCGGGCGAAGGACGGGCTGCTCCTCGATCCCGTCCGGATCAGGGGGAACCGCACGCGGGCGTCGCCGTAGACGCGATCGGGGAACCGCCGCACCTTCGCGCAGATGTAGCCGCGCGTCACCGGGTTGACCTCGGACCCGTCGATGGCGGTGATGCGCCCCTCGCTCACCGTGACGGACAGGCTGCACGAATCCGGGCAGTCCAGCGGGCAGGCCGTCTCGACCGCGGTGGCCAGCGGACGGGCATGCGGTTCGGTTGCACGCATGGAGGGAGTGTACAGTAATCCCGTCCGGTAGGGCGATGCATGCGTCGCCCGTACGAAATCCTATGTCGAACCACGTGCCGCACGTGCTGATCATCGGCGGCGGCTTCGGCGGGCTCGCCGCCGCGCAGGCCCTCAAGCGGGCGCCGGTGGCGATCACGCTGATCGATCGCCGCAACCATCACGTCTTTCAGCCGCTGCTCTATCAGGTGGCGACCGCGGGGCTGTCGCCCGGAGACATCGCCGCTCCGATCCGGTGGATCCTGCGCCGCCAGCGGAACGTCCGCGTGCTGCTCGCCGAAGCCCGCAGCATCGATGTGTCTTCACGGACCGTCGATCTCGACGAGGGCACGCTGCAGTACGACTACCTGATCGTCGCGACGGGTGCGACGCACGCGTACTTCGGACACGCGGACTGGGAAGCGCACGCCCCGGGCCTGAAGACGCTGGACGATGCGCTCGAGATCCGGCGGCGGATGCTGCTCGCGTACGAAAGAGCCGAGCGCGAGTCGGACCCGGCCGCGCAGCGGCGTCTGCTCACGTTCATCGTCGTGGGCGGCGGTCCGACCGGCGTCGAGATGGCGGGCGCCATGGCGGAGATCGCGCGCCAGACGCTGGCCCACGAGTTCCGCTCGATCTCGACGGCGCAAGCCCGCGTGATGCTGGTGGAGGCGGGGCCCACGATTCTGCCGACGTTTCCGGCGGACCTTCGAGACGAGGCACGAGGTTCGCTGGCGAAGCTGGCCGTCGAGATCCGCGAGGGCACGCCGGTGACGCACATCGACGAGTGCGGCGTTTCGATCGGAAGCGAGCAGATCGCCGCGGGCACGGTGATGTGGGCGGCGGGCGTGGCCGCGTCGCCGCTGGCGCGCTCGCTCGGCGTCCCGCTCGATCGCGCGGGGCGCGTGCCGGTGACGCCCGAGTTGACCCTGCCCGGCCACCCCGAAGTCTTCGTGATTGGGGATCTCGCGACGCTGGCGGGGCGCGACGGCAAGCCGCTGCCGGGCGTCGCGCCGGTCGCGCAGCAGCAGGCGGCACACGCGGCGCGCAACATCCGGCGGCTGCTCGGGGGCCAGCCGCTGCGGGCCTTCCGCTACCGCAACTACGGCAGCCTGGCCACCATCGGCCGCGCATCGGCCATCGCCGACTTCGGCTGGATTCACCTCTCGGGGTACGTCGGCTGGCTCGTCTGGCTGTTCATCCACATCATGAAGCTCGTGGGCTTCCGCAACCGCATCCTCGTGCTGATCCAGTGGGCCGGCGCGTATCTCACCTACCAGCGCAGCGTGCGCCTGATCACCGGTCCCCCCGAGCCTTCTCAGCCGCAGCGCACCTCGTAGTCCGCGTCCCGCGGTCCGGGCGCGGTCCTTGCTTCACCAGCCAACGGCCCCGCTTGGCCAGGAGGAGTGCTCATGAAGAACGCGACGCGTGCGCTGATGGTGGCCCTGCTCGCGGCGGCGCTGCCGTCGACGGCGTGCGAACGGGAGCCCGACGTCACGGAGCAGGTGGAGCAGCGGCTGGAAGCGGCGAAGCTGGATCAGGTCGACGTGAAGTGGGACAACGACGCCCGCATCGCTCACCTCACCGGCCAGGTGCGCAGCCCGGAGGAGCGGCAGCGCGCCGAGGAGATTGCGACCAGCGCGGTCGGCACGAGCGGCACCGTCCTGAACGAGCTGACCGTCGAAGGCCTGAACGAGGACGCCGCCGGCGAGATGGACGGCCAGATTCGCGAGCGGCTCACGGAGCTGGTCGACGGCGATCCCGAGCTCAAGGACCGGAACATCGAGTTCGACGTGAACAACGGCGCGGTGTCGGTCACCGGAACCGTCGCGAGCGAGTCGGAGAAGCAGCGCGTCACCCAGATGGTGCAGTCGGCGCCGGGCGTCACGGATTTCGCCAACCGCCTGGAGATCGAGGCGCAGCAGTAGCGGGGCACCCGTGAAATCCCAGACGGCGTCACCGCCGGCGCCCGGGGTCTCGGCCCGGGCCGCCGGCCTTCGGTACGTCACCGGCGCGGCGCCCGGCATCCGGCGGACCATGGGTCCGCTCGGCTTCGAGTACTTCGATGCGGCGGGGTCGCGCATCACCGGCGACGACGCGCTCGCGCGGATCCGGAAGCTCGCGATCCCGCCCGCGTGGACCGACGTCTGGATCTGCCCGTCGCCGGCCGGCCACCTGCAGGCGACCGGCCGCGATGCGCGCGGCCGGAAGCAGTACCGCTATCACCCGAGGTGGCGGGTCGTGCGCGACGAGACGAAGTACGATCGCGTCATCGCCTTCGGGGAGGCGCTGCCCCGCATCCGCGCGCGGGCCGAGCAGGATCTCGGGCGGCCCGGTCTGCCGCGCGAGAAGGTGCTCGCCACCGTGGTGCAGCTGCTCGCGAAGACGCTGATCCGCGTCGGCAACGACGAATACGCGAGAGCCAACCGATCGTTCGGTCTCACGACGCTCCGCGACCGGCACGTGGATGTGAACGGATCGCACGTCCGCTTCGAGTTCCGCGGCAAGAGCGGCAGGTCGCACGCCGTCGGCATCCGCAGCCGCCGCCTGGCGGCGATCGTCCGCCGGTGCCGCGACCTGCCCGGCTACGAACTGTTCCAGTACGTCGACGACGAGGGCGGGCGGCAGGTGGTCGACTCGGCCGACGTCAACGCCTACCTGCGGGAAGCCGCCGGCGACGAGTTCACCGCCAAGGACTTCCGCACGTGGGCGGGGACGGTGCTCGCCGTCCGGGCGCTGCTGGCGCAGCCGCCGGCGCAGTCGCCGGCGCAGGCGAAGAAGAACGTGGCTCAGGCGGTCCGTGCCGTGGCCGGCGTGCTTGGCAACACGGCGTCGGTCTGCCGCAAGTCGTACGTGCACCCGGCCATCCTGGAGGCGTACGAGGACGGATCCCTCGTGAAGGCGCTGGGTCCGCTCGAGGAGGAGCCGCTCGCCTGCGTCGACGATCTGCAGGCCGACGAGCGGCGGGTGCTGCGCTTCCTGCGCGCACGCGTGAAAAACGGCGCGAAGAGCGCGGCGGCCTAGCCGAGGGCGCTCCCGGGGTCAGCGGACGGCTGTGCGGGCGGGGTACGTGCGATCGACGTACTCCTCGACGATCTGCTGGAAGGCGGCCGCGAGCTCGTCGTAGGTCCCGCGGAGCGAGGTCACGTGCTTCCCGTCGACGAACACCGGGCAGTGCGGGGACTCGCCGGTGCCCGGAAGGCTGATGCCGATGTTGGCGGCCTTCGATTCCCCGGGACCGTTGACGACACAGCCCATCACCGCGACCCTGAGGTCCTCGACACCCGCGTAGTGCTGCTTCCACCGGGGCATCTGTTCCCGCAGGTAGCCCTGCACACGTTCCGCCAGCTCCTGGAAGGTCGTGCTGGTCGTACGCCCGCATCCGGGACAGGCCGTCACGCTGGGCGCGAAGGAGCGCAGGCCGAGCGCCTGCAGGATCTCGCAGGCGGCGTACACCTCCTCCCGGCGATCCCCCCCCGGGCGCGGCGTCAGCGAGACGCGGATCGTGTCTCCGATCCCCTCGTGCAGCAGGATGCCGATCGCGGTGGCCGACCAGACCAGCCCCTTCGTGCCCATGCCGGCCTCCGTGAGACCCAGATGGAGCGGCTGCGACGTCTGGCGCGCCAGCGCCCGGTAGACCTCGATCAGATCGCGCGGGCGCGACACCTTGCAGGAAATGATGACCTGGTCGCGCCGCAGGCCCGCCTCGAGCGCCAGCTCCGTCGATTCGAGCGCCGACAGCACCATGCACTCGTTGATGATCTGCTCGGAGCTCTTGCCCAGATCGCGGTCGGTGTTCTCCTGCATCTGACGCATGACGAGCTCCTGGTTGAGGGAGCCGCCGTTGACGCCGATCCGCACCGGCTTGCCGTGCTCCACCGCCACCTTGCAGATCGTCGCGAACTGCTCGTCGCGGCGCTGGCCGGTGCCGACGTTGCCGGGGTTGATGCGGTACTTGTCGAGCGCGCGCGCGCAGTCCGGGTATCGCGTCAGCAGCAGGTGGCCGTTGTAGTGGAAGTCGCCGATGAGCGGGGCCGCGCAGCCCGCGTCGAGCATCCGCTGCCTGATCTCCGGAACGGCGGCGGCGGCCTCCGGCACGTTCACCGTCACGCGGACCATCTCCGAGCCGGCCTCTGCCAGCTCCACCGCCTGCCGCGCGGTGCCGGCGGCGTCCGCCGTATCGGTCATCGTCATCGACTGGACGACGACCGGGGCGCCGCCGCCGACCTGTACCTCGCCGACCTTGACGCCGATCGTCCTGTGCAGCCGCACCGATGTCATCGCTCCAGATCCTACCTGTTGATTTACACTTCCCGGACGATGTTCCTCGGGCACTTCGGGGCCGGCCTGGCGGCCAAGCGGCTGACGCCGTATACCTCACTCGGCACGCTGATCCTCGCCGTCCAGCTCCTGGATCTCGCGTGGCCGACGCTGCTCGTGCTCGGCGTCGAGCGCGTCCGCATCGATCCCGGCAACACCCGCGTGACGCCGCTCGCCTTCGAGTACTACCCGTGGTCCCACAGCCTGCTCATGAGCCTGGCCTGGGCGGCCCTGCTGGCGGGAGGGTACTTCATCTTCCGACGATATCCGCGCGGTGCCTGGGTCATCGGCCTGGGGGTCGTCTCGCACTGGGTGCTGGACTTCGTGAGCCACGGTCCGGATCTGCCGCTGGCGCCGGGCCTGAGTCTCACCGTCGGCCTCGGGCTCTGGAACTCGATCCGCCTCACGCTGCTCGTCGAGGCCGTGCTGTTCTTCGGGGGATTGTGGATCTACGTCCGCAATACCGAGCCGACCGACCCCCTTGGCCGCCATACGCTGACCGGCTTCGTGATCGTCCTGCTGATCGTCTATGCCCTGAACGTCTTCGGGCCGCCGCCCCCTGGCGTGGATGCGATCGCGGTGGCCGGTCATGCGCAGTGGCTGCTCGTCGGGTGGGCCGTGTGGATCGATCGGCACCGGGTGGCCATCCGGCAGTGGTAGGCACTACCCACTACCCACTACCCACTACAAGGATCGCCCTACACCTGAATGACCGTCCGCAGGCTCCGGTGGTCCTTCAGGACGCCGGCGTCGAGCTTCTTCGAGAGATACACCTTCGACTCGGCGTTGTCGGCGGGATGCGGCTCGAACTTGATGACCTCGAAGCGCAGGTGATCGAGCGTGCCGCGCATCTCGTAGAACTTGTTCTTCGTCTTGACGACGACCTCGTGGAAGCCGGCGCCGAACGCCCAGGCTTCCTGCTCCTCGGTCAGGGCGCGGAAGTGGCCCTGCCCCCGCCAGTCGCGCCGCGTGCCTCCGATCCAGGTGTAGAGCACCTTGCGCCCCTCGAACTGCACGCAGCCCCGGAGCCGTGACACCAGGTCCGCCAGTTTGGGCTCGGTCTCCCCGGCCTGCAGCTCGTGAACCACGCGGTAGGAGACCGGAACGATGCTGGTGGGATCCTCGGGGAGCGACGCCTCGGCCATGAGAATGAGGTGCTCGCGTCCCTCGAGGCGCTGCACGATCTCGGCGGCGGTCTTCCGGCGGGGGAACTCCCCGAAGAACTCCTCGATGTACTGAATCTCGAGCG
>Ga0299913_10000014_pt1 | contig 75064 bp, 73 predicted proteins | sample RVTome_9_FD_201360 | JGI IMG/M metagenome (GOLD analysis project Ga0299913, IMG submission 201360) | Soil microbial communities from uranium-contaminated site in the Upper Colorado River Basin, Wyoming, United States - RVT155D38 (version 2) ... | reverse complement strand
GCTCGCCGTGCTGCGCGGCGAGCGCGAGCCCGAGCTCACCCTTTTCGGCGGCTAGGGCGCGGACCCCGGGCTCCTTGCCGCGAGCGCGGGAGTCGGTCTACGCTGGAGCCGTCCGCAGGCGGCGCGGAAGCGGCGGCGCCGTCGCGGCGGAAGGAGGATCAGGTGGCACGAGGCACGGTCAAGTGGTACTCGATCCAGAAGGGCTACGGCTTCCTCGCGGTCGAGGGCGGCAAGGACGTCTTCCTGCACGCCTCCGCGCTCGAGGAGGAAGACGCCAAGGCTCTTCGCGAGGGGCTGGAGGTCGACTTCGAGATCGTGGAGGGGCCGAAGGGCCCGCAGGCCGCGAACGTGAAGCCGGCCGAACGCCGAGAGGCGTAGGGAGAGGGCGGCGAGGGGCCGGCACGTGGCCGGCCCCTCCACCGTTCGTCTCGCCGCGGGGACTAGCCCCCGAGCGGCGGCGTCTGCTTCTCGAAGCCGGCGAGCTCGAGCGTGCGCATGCCGCCCACGACCGGAAGCTCGACCGTCGTCTCGTTGAGGTTCAGTGTGATCGCCGCGCGGTTCTGCACCGCGATCGAGCCGTAGCCGGAGAAGCTGCCGATCACCACGACGCCGATGCGGTGGCCCGCCTCGAAGACGTAGTCCTGCGGCAGGAGCGGGAACTCGAACGAGTACTCCGCGCCCGGCTCGAGCGGCTCCTGGACTGACAGCGAGTTGCGGTTCTGCGCGTCGAGGATGCCCTTCGTCACCTGCCACTGCGAGGCCGTCGTGAGCCGCTTGACCGTCTCGCGGTAGCACGCGTCGTCGACGTCCCGCGCCTCGCCCCAGCACGTCTCCTCGGCCACGGTGAGGATGCCGTCGCCCGTGCGGGAGACCTGCTCCTTCGTGCCGTAGTCGACGAGGATCGCGGCGAGGTTCGTGAACGTGTCGTTCACCGACGCGCGCAGGCGCACGATCGGCGTGCCCGAGACGTGGACGGGTGCCGTGAGCTCTGGCGAGAGAAACACGCGCCGGTTCGCCGTCACGTTCTGCGGGTTCGAGATCGCGTTGTTCTCGCTCATCGACGGCGTGTCCACGAACGTCTGGAACACGGGGTCGACGACCGGCGCGAGCGGCGGGCCGTACTTGAGGACCCCCGGGGTCTCCGGCGTGTCCTCGGCGAACCGCAGCTCGACCGGCTTCGAGCCCTCGATCGGCCACTTGTCGAACTCGCGCCACTCGTCGGCGGCGTATTCGATGTCGACCCGCGGCTCCTTGAGGATGTCGTTCCCCACGCCCTGGAGCTCGTGGTCGAACCACTTGTGGAGCTCGTCCACCCAGTCGGCGCGACGGAAGTCGAACGGGTCGATGTGGCCCGTCCGCGTGAGCCAGAGCTTCTTCTGGACGTGGCTCGGGAGGGCGTACCACCACTTCGAGAAGTGGTCGGCCTTCACGTTGTTGTCCTGCAGGCCGTGGACGACGAAGACGCTCGAGCGAACGTTCTTCGCGTCCTTGTTGTAGTCCCGCTCGACCCAGAACTCGGTGTAGTCGCCCGTTTCGTCGCCGTCGGTGGCGCTCAGGATCGAGCGGACCTCGGCGCAGTGCGCGCGCCGCGAGGCGTTCGTGACCGTGTTCGAGAGGCTGGCCGGGTAGTTCGTGTTGAAACGGATGCCGTTCGAGCGCGAGTAGTCGTACCAGCTTGAGATCGCCGAGATCGGCACGATCGTCGAGAGGCCCTCGACGCCCGTGGACGCGACGCCGTTCGCGAGCGTCCCGTCGTAGGACTTGCCGATCATCCCGGTCTTGCCGTTGTGCCAGTCGGCGAGCGCGGCCCCGCCGAGGTGGTCGGTGCCGGGGATGCGGCCGTTCAGCCAGTCGATCCCGACCTTGCCGGAGAGCTTGTCGGGCGTCCCGCCCGTGACCGGGCAGCCGGTCGAGAAGCCGGTGCCGACCATATGCAGCAGCACCATCGCGTAGCCGCGCGGGACGAAGTAGTTGTCGTAGTAGAGCGGGAACCTGTCGACGATCCCGTCTCCGTCCACGTCCTCGATCCGCTCGGCCTCGTTCCCGCGCCCGAGGGTCGTGTAGTACGGGCTCGCGTCCATGATCACGGGCACCCTGAGCCCGTCCTCCGTGGCCTGCGGACGCATGATGTCCATCGCGATCACGTCGTTGACGCCGTCGAGGTCGCTGTCGAAGTCGGATTCGACATAGACCCGCTCCCTGATCGCGTCGGCGTAGCCGAACACGGGCTGCGTCACCCCGTTCTCGACCACGATGGACGGCGCGCTGGCCGGTTGCGCCCCGGCGCCTGTTACGGCGACGAGCGCGACGAACGCCGTGGCGGCGACAGCCGCCAGCCGGCGTGCTCGGCGTACGTGCATGGGTCTTCCTCCCTGCTCCTGGTGGGTTGGCTCGGCGAGCCTAACCCGGATCCGTTGCGGAGGGGTGAATGCGCTCGCGTCGGGCGGTTAGGCTCCCCGGCCATGCCGACGGTCGGAGAGACGGCCCGCCGGACGCGCCGCGTCGAGGCCCGCGACATCGAGCTCTTCACCGAGCTGACCGGCGACCGGAACCCGCTCCACTACGACGCCGAGGCGGCCGGGCGGTCGCGCTTCGGCGGGCTCATCGTGCAGGGCGGCGTCACGTCCGGTCTTTTGAACGCGGTCGTCGCGGAGGATCTGCCGGGGCCGGGGAGCGTGTTCCTCCACGTCGACTGGTCGTTCACGGCGCCCGTGCGGCCCGGTGACGAGATCACCGCCGAGGTCGAGGTGCTCGAGGCGCGCGAGGACAAGCCGATCTCGCGCCTGCGGACTCGGGTCACGACCGCGGACGGCACGGTCGTCCTCGACGGCACCGCGCTCGTGTGGACGGAGCCTCTCTGACCGACGAGGTCGCGCCGGGCCGCGCGAGGGCGCTCGCGTTCCTCTCGCTCGCGCTCGTTCTCGCCATGTCGACGTGGTTCTCGGCGTCGGCGGTCGTGCCGGAGCTGCGCGACGAGTGGGGGCTCGGGGACACGGCGGCGGCGTGGCTCACGATCGCCGTCCAGCTCGGGTTCGTGGCCGGCGCGCTCGCGTCGAGCGTGCTGAACCTCGCGGACGTCTTCTCGCCGCGGCTCGTCCTGCTCGGCGGCGCGCTCGGGGCGGCGGGGGCGAACGGGCTCGTCGCCGCGGCGGACGGGCCCGAGGCCGCCATCCCGCTGCGCTTCGCGACGGGATTCTTCCTCGCCGGCGTCTATCCGCCCGCGCTCAAGCTGATGTCGACCTGGTACAGGCGGGGCCGGGGAACCGCGCTCGGGATCGTCGTCGGCGCGCTCACGCTCGGCTCGGCGCTCCCGCACCTCGTGAACGGCCTCGGCGGGCTCGAGTGGCAGAAGGTGGTGTACGCGACCTCGGCGCTCACCGCCGCAGGCGGGCTGGTCGCCGTGGCGCTCGTGCCGGAGGGACCGTACCGCTTCGCGCGGGCACGCTTCGATCCGCGCCAGGCCGGGCTCGTCTTCCACAACCGCGGCGTCCGCCTCGCGAGCCTCGGCTACTTCGGGCACATGTGGGAGCTCTACGCGATGTGGGCCTGGTTCCTCGTCTTCGTCACGGCCTCGCTCGAGGCGCGCGGGGAGCCCGTCGGCGCGCGCGCGGCCTACGCGACGTTCGCGGTGATCGGGGTCGGCGCGGTCGGCTGCTGGGCGGGCGGCGTGCTCGGCGACCGGATCGGGCGGACGCGGACGACCGCGGCGATGATGGCCGTGTCGGGGGCGTGCGCGCTCGGGATCGGCTTCCTCTTCGAGGCGCCGCTCTGGGCGCTCCTCGCGGTCGGGCTCGTCTGGGGCTTCGCGGTCGTCGCCGACTCGGCGCAGTTCTCCACGATGGTCACGGAGCTCGCCGACCAGACGTACGTCGCGACCGCCCTCGCGCTCCAGCTCGCGGTCGGATTCACGCTGACGGTCGCGACGATCTGGCTCGTGCCCTACCTCGAGGACGCGGTCGGCTGGCGCTACGCGTTCGCGTTCCTGGCGCCCGGCCCCGCGCTCGGCGTCGTGGCGATGCTGCGCCTGCGCGGAAGCCCGGAGGCCGCGCGCATCGCGCACGGCCTCCGCTAGGCGAACCGCAGCCGGAGGCGGCGCGCGAGGCGCTCGCGGCTCTCGACCTGGCGAACGGCTTCCGGCGGCACGGGGCGCTGGAGCCGGCGCGTGAGGTCGGCCTCGATCTCGCGGCGGCGGTCCTCGTAGTGGTTGATGGGAGGTTGCATGTCCAGCTCCTCTTCTCGACTGAGACGCGAAGGCTCGCAGGCCCGAGGCCCGGCCGTAATGGGGCTGGCATGCCTTTCCAGGTACGGCTGGCCGAACCTTGCGCTAGGCCTCGACGCGCCGGCGCGACCAGGCGGCGACGGCGTGGACGACCTGCGCGAGATCGGCCTTGGCGACCCGGTTCGAGAGCCGGATCCACTCCGCCGTGGAGACGCTCTGGGGCTCCATGTTCACGACCTCGACGACCGGGATTCCGCGCTTAACGAGCGTCGGCGCTTGCGCGCGCCCGATCAGGCGGCCGCGGAACACGACGGCCACGTCCGCGTCCGTCTCGGCCGCCTTCACGAGCGGTCGCGTGCGGAGCTCGACCTCGAACCCGTCCTTCTCGAGCAGCTCCGCGAAGTCCGGCTGCCGCGCGGCAACCACGAGTACCTTCACGGTCGGAGCCCCCATAGGTGGAATAGTCCCCACCCTTGCGCCGTTTCTAAGCGCGTCGTACGAGGAACACCTCCCCGATGCCGCTCGAGAAGCTCGACCACATCGCACTCTGGGTCTCGGACCGCGACTCGATCGCCGACTCGGCGACCTCGCGGCTCGGGATGCACGTGATCGATCGCACCGACGCGTTCACGCTCGTCGGCTCGAACGCGCGCCGCGGGAAGCTCACGCTCTTCGCCGCCGAAGGCCCACGGGAGCGCGGCGCGCTCGCCCACGTGGGGCTCCGCGTGAGCGACCTCGCGGTCGCGCGCGAGGCGCTCGGCGGCGAGGAGGCGACGTTCGCGGACGGCCTGCGCGTCCGCCTCGTCGAGGCGCCGACCGACCAGGAGTACGACCTCGACCACGTGGCGATCTTCTCGCGCGACCCCGTCGCGACCGCGGAGCGCTACATCGACGACCTGGGCTTCTCCCCGGCCGAGCCGGCCCCCGGCGGTGAGCCGCGCGTCGAGGTGGGCGGCGCCTACGTCGTCTTCCACGAGGGCGAGCCCGGTGACCCCGAGAAGCCGCTGCTCAACCACATCGCCGTGCTCGTGCCCTCCGCCGACGACCAGCTCGCGGAGAGCGAGCGGCTCGGCGTCGAGGTGGCCGACGTCGTGGATGCCGCGAACACGAAGGCCGTCTTCGTCTGGGGGCCCGAGCGCGTCAAGGTCGAGTACGTCGAGCACAAGCCGACGTTCTCGCTCGTCTAGCTTGGTCGTCCTCGTCGCGGGCGCCGGGCTGGGCGGGCTCGTCGCGGCCGTGCGGGCGCGCGAGCTCGGCGCGGACGTCGTCGTGCACGAGAAGGGCGACCGGCCGGGCGGCTCGATGCGGCTCTCCGGCGGGTTCTTCTTCCGCTACCGCGAGTGGGAGCGGTTCCGCGAGGAATGCCCCGGCGGCGATCCCGCGCTCCAGCGGCTGGTGTGGGAGCGCTTTGACGAGGCCCTCGCCTGGCTGCGCGGCGTCGGCGCCCCCGTGCTCGAGGAGGAGACTGGGAACCCGCTCACGGTCGGCGTGCGGCTCGACGTCGAGGCGACGACGGAGGCGCTCGCCGCGCGTGCGGGCGAGATGCGGCTCGGCGAGCGGCTGGCCAGGCTGCCGGACGGCGTGCCGGTCGTCCTCGCCACCGGTGGGTTCGCGGCGTCGCGCGAGCTCGTCCGCGAGCACGTGACGCCGGAGGCCGAGCACCTCGCGCTGCGCTCGAACCCGTGGAGCGCGGGCGACGGCCTGCGGCTCGGGCTCGCCGCCGGCGCCGCGCTCTCGCGCGGGATGGACGAGTTCTGGGGCCGCGCGATGGCCGCCCCGCCCGCGATCGTCGAGCCCGCCACGTTCCGCCCGCTCGCGCAGCCTTACGCCCGGCACGCGCGGGTCGTGGACGAGGGCGGCGAGGAGTACGAGGCCCGCACCTGGTCGGAGATCGACGTCGCCCAGTGGATCGCCCGCCGCCCGCGGGCGCGCGCGTGGTTCCACGTCCCGGACGAGCGGCTCGGCGAGCGCGCGCGCGACCGCACGGTCGGCGAGATGGTCGAGGCCGCCCGGGCCGCGGGAACGCACGTCGAGCGCCGCGACGGCGAGACGGTCGTCGAGGTCGTCGCCGGGATCACGACGACGCTCGGCGGCCTCGCGATCGACACGAAGGCGCGCGCCGCCGACGGGATCTACGTCGCGGGCGCCGACGCCGGCGGCATCTCGACCGGCGGCTGGGCGAGCGGCCTCGCGACCGCCCTCGTCCTCGGCCTCGTCGCCGCGGAGAGCGCGACGGGCGGGGGCTAGGCCGGCTCGAGGTACGCGCAGACCCGGTCGTCGCCGGGCAGGGGGGAGGGCGCGAGCTTCGAGACGCGGAAGGTCTTCTCGCCGTCCTCGACCGCGGAGCCCGGAGCGGGTGGGTCGCCCTCCCGCTCGGCCAGCTCGTAGCCCGTGCTCTTCGAGACGAAGAGGAGGTGGCCCTTGCCGTCAGCCATCGCGCGGGATCTTACCCCGCGCCGCCGCCCGCGTAGGGAGGCAGAACGACCCGCACGGTGGTGCCGCCGTCGTCGCCCGTCTCGACCGAGACGCGGCCGTTCAGGACGCGTACGCGCTCGTCGAGCTCCTCGATTCCGCCGCGCCGGCGCTCGCCCATCCCGTCGTCGCCGATCTCGGTCGTGAAGCCCTCGCCGTTCGCGGCCACGGTCACGCCGATGCGCGACGGCCGCCGTCTCACCGCCTGCGAGACCGCCTCGCGGATGAGCTGGTAAAGGGCGACCTGAGCCTTCTCCGCCAGCCGCTCTCCGGCCGTCACGTCGGCCGACACCGTGATCCGGTGCGAGCCCTCGATCTGCTCCGCGAGCGCATCGACCGCCGCCGCGAACCCGCGGTCGCGCAGGACGAGCGGCTCGATCGCGAACGAGAGGTCGCGCAGGGTGCGAATCGTGTCGCGCTCGCGCTCGAGCGAGCTCTCGATCACCTTCGCCGCCTCCTCGTGACGCCCCTCCTGGAGCGCGGCGAGGGCGGCGTCGTGCATGAGCGCGATCCCCGACATGGACTGCAGCGGCCCGTCGTGGAGGAAGATCGACAGTCGCCGGCGCTCGTCCTGCTCGGCGGTGATGAGGCGCTCGGTCAGGCGGGAGCGCTCGTCCTCGCGCTCGCGCGCCTCGGCGATCAGGAGCGCGTTCTCGTACGCGCGCGAGGCGAAGTCGGCGAGCATCGCGGCGCGCATGAGGTCGCCGCGGTGGAACGGCTCCGAGCGTTGGAGCTCGAGCATCCCGAGCGGCGCCCCGCCCGCGCGGAGTGGCACGCGAATTCCCCCGTCCACGACGTGGGCATCCCGGACCTCGGCGTCGTCGGCGCGGACGAGCTCGGCCGAGCGCGCGTCGAAGAGGCGGCGGGCCTCCTCGCGCGTCCGCTCGAGGATCGCCGCCGGCTCGCGCGCCTCGGACAGCCCCGTGATCGAGCCGACGAGCGACTCGAGGAAGCGCGACTCGGACTGGAGCTCATCCTCGACGTCCTCGTGCCGGCGCCGCTCGGAGACGATCAGGAAGACAGCGAACGCACCCGCGAAGGCGGTCGCCGCGACGAGCGCGCCGGCCGCGAGGCGGGCGCTTCCGATGAGCAGGCCGATCCCGCCGACCGTCGCCCAGACCGCGGCTCCGGCGACGAGGAGGCCCGCCGGGCCGATCCTGCGAACAGCGTCGCTAATCGATGATCGCTTCGCGGAGCGCGATGGCGACGGCATGGGTCCTCGTGTCCGCCTCGAGCTTGGCGAGGATGTGCCGGACATGGCTCTTGACCGTCTCCTGGCTGATGAAGAGGCGGGCCGCGACGTCCGCGTTCGACATGCCGTCGGCGAGCAGCTTGAGGATCTCGCGCTCGCGGCCGGTCAGCATGTCCTCGCGGTCGCGCGTGAGGAAGTCGGGCATGAGCGCCGGGTCGACGTAGCCCTCGCCGCTCGCGACCTTCTCGATCGCGCGCAGGAGCGTCTGGTGTGGCGCCTCCTTGAGGATGTAGCCCTTCGCGCCCGACTCGAGGCCGCGCCCGAGGAGCGACCGCTCGCCGTACGCCGTGAAGATGAGGACGGACGTCGACGGAACCTTGTCCGTGAGGAGCTTCGTGGCCTCGAGCCCGTCCATGCCGGGCATCCGGACGTCCATGATCACGACGTTCGGCCGGCGGCGCTCGGCGAGCGAGACGGCGCTGGCCCCGTCCGAGGCCTCGCCCACGACACGGATGTGCGGGGCTCGGGAGAGGGAGAGCCGGAGCCCTTCTCTCACGACCTCGTGGTCGTCGGCGATGAGGCAGGTGATTTCTTGCGGCAGTTTGATCGGCTCCCCAGGTCGCTCTCAGTGTCGGGTGGTTTCGCTCGAAACTTTAGGCCTCCTGCGCCGGCGCCGCAGGGAAGCGGCCCCCGCGAGGAGAAACGCCGGGCACTCCGCTATCCTCAGAACACCGAGTTGGACGAGAAACCGCCCAGTACCCAGGCCCCGGAGAGCGGGGCGTGACCGACATCCTCCGCCTCACGGCGATCCCGCTGCTCGTCTTGGGGAACGCCGTCTTCGTCGCGGCCGAGTACGCGCTCGTGACAGCGCGCCGAAGCCGGCTCGAGGAGCTCTCGAAGCGGGGCAGCCGCCAGGCGCGGACCGCGCTGCACCTGATGGACCAGCCGGTCCGCTTCATCAGCACGGTCCAGGTCGGGATCACGGTGTTCGGGATCCTGCTCGGCGCGCTCGGCGAGCCGATCGTCTCGAGCCTCTTCGAGGATGCGCTGCCGCGCGGCGTCTCGTTCCTGATCGCGTTCCTCCTCCTGACGTACCTGAGCGTCGTCCTCGGGGAGCTCGTCCCCAAGGCGATTGCGCTCGAGAAGTCGGACCGGATCGCGGTCGCCCTCGCGCTTCCGGTCAGCTGGCTTTCGAAGATCCTCCACCCGCTCGTCTGGACGCTCGACTCGTCGGCCGGCCTCGTCGCGCGGCTCCTGCGCGTCCCGCCGGCGCGCGCCGGGATCACGTCGCACACCGAGGAGGACATCCGCTTCATCCTCGCCGAGGCCGAGGACATGGGCACGATCGAGACGGCCGAGGAGGAGATGGTCTACAAGGTCTTCGACTTCGCCGACAAGGAAGCGCACGAGGTGATGGTTCCGCGCCCGCAGGTCGTGGCGCTCTCGGCCGACCTCCCGACCCAGGAGGCGCTCGGCGCGCTCGTCGGCTCGCCGTACACGCGGTATCCGGTCTATCGCGACTCGCTCGACGACGTGCTCGGCATCCTCCACGTGCGCGACCTCTTCCGGGCGCTGTACGACCGCGGGATCGAGAACGTCGAGGTCGAGGAGCTCATCCGGCCCGCGTACGTCGTGCCCGAGACGAAGGACCTCGCGGCGCTCCTCGCCGAGTTCCGCGACCAGAACCAGCACATGGCGATCGTCGTCGACGAGTACGGCGGCGTCGCGGGGATCGTGACGCTCGAGGACCTCCTCGAGGAGATCGTCGGGGAGATCGAGGACGAGTACGACCTGCCCGACGAGTCGGTCGAGCGTCTCGACGAGCGGCGCATCCGGATCGCCGGGACGTTCCCGATCGACGACTTCAACGAGCAGTTCGGCCAGGAGATCCCGCAGGAGGACTTCCATACGGTCGCCGGCTTCGTCTTCGGCGAGCTGGGCCGCGCCCCGGACGAGGGCGACGAGCTGACCTGGGACGGCCTGCGCTTCGGCGTGGTCGAGACGGACGGGACGCGCATCGGCAAGCTCGAGGTCGAGTTCCTCTCGCCCGAGGAGCAACCCGAGCCTCAGGCCGAGCCCGGGCCGAGCCCGAGCCCGCCTAGGGTCTAGCAAACAGAACGAACGTCCATTATGGTGGACGCCGTGACTCGAGCGGCGCCCGCGTTCACCGGCATCTCGTCCGAGCTCGCCCGCTCCGTGCGCGCGCACCGCGAGGCCCGGGGAATGTCCCTGGGGGCGCTCGCGCGGGCCGCCGGCCTCGCGAAGACGAGCCTCTCGACCGTCGAGGCCGGGCTCTCGAACCCGTCGCTCGAGACGCTCTGGCGCCTCGCCGAGGCGCTCGGCGTCTCGCTCGGCACGCTCCTCGGCGAGGCGGATCCCCCGCGGACCTTGATCGTCCGCAGCGGCGAGGGGACGCCGTTCGAGTCGCCCTCCGGCATGGCCGGCCGGATGATTCTCGCCGAGGGGCGCAACCACCGCACCGAGGTCCTCGACGCCTCCGTCGCTGCGAGGGCCGACTACCGGTCGGCGCCGCACGCCCCCGGGACGAAGGAGCTCTTCGTCTGCACGAACGGGACGGTGGAGCTCGGCCCGCTCGGCCAGGAGGTCGTGCTCGCCGCCGGAGACGCCCTCTGGTTCCCCGCCGATCTGCCGCACCGCTACGCGAGCGAGACGGGCGCCCACGGGCTCGTCGTCATGAGCTACGCCCCCACCCCGGGGCACGACTAGAGGAGGAAACGATGTCCCGCACGTTCAAGGACTTCCGCCGGATCGGCCCGGAGGCCTGGCACGACGTCCGCACCAACGCGACCCGGCTCGGCGTCCTCTACACGCTCGAGGTCGAGCTCGCGCGGCTCCTCGGCGGCTGGATCGCCCGGATGCCCGAGCTCTCCGAGAAGATCGCGTTCGCGAAGGTCGTCTTCGAGGACGCAGAGCACGCCGCGCTCCTCGAGGCTCGGCTGCTCGAGCTGCGGGTCGGCGAGCCGGAGGTCGCCGAGCTCCGGCGGCGCACGGCTCCGATCTTCACCCGGCTCGAGCGCGCGGGGTCCGAGTGGGAGCTTCTCGCCGGGATCTTCCGCGTCGTGAAGCCGGCGCTCGTCGCCGACCTCCGGCGCCACCTGGAGGGGTGCCCTCCGTACGTCGACGAGCCGACCGTCCGGATCCTCCGCCGGATCGTCGCCGAGGAGGAGCAGCACCTCGAGCTCGGGCTGGCGCTTCTTGCCGCGCGGGACGTGCCGTGGGACGGCCTCGCCACGGACGGCCTGTGGGACGCCGGCTCGGCGGACGGCCGCCTGCACGCCGGCGAGTTCGTGGGCTCCGCGCCGGTGGACGTGCCGAGCCCCGTCTGGCCGGCGGCCGTCGAGAAGCTCGCCTACGACGACCCGATGCCTCCGTACCCGGAGGACTTCGAGACGGCGATGCAGCGCTGCATCCACGAGCTCGTCTTCTCGGAGACGGAGGCGATCGACATCTTCGGGCGCTACGTCTACGAGTTTCCCGAGCTGCCGTGGCAGTTCGCCCTCGAGGCGGCGCGGATCTGCTGGGACGAGGCCCGCCACGTCGAGCTTCTGCTCGACGTGCTCGAGCGGTGGGGCGGCCACGTCGGCCAGTTCCCGGCGAAGGCGCCCGGTTACGAGGAGTTCGCACGCGAGCCGGGGACGCTCGAGCGGATCATCATGATCAACGTCATCGCCGAGGGCGAGGTCTCGACGGACACGCAGACGCAGCACCGCGACGCGTTTCGGGAGCTCGGCGACGAGCTGTCCGCGCTCCTCAAGGACTACGAGATGGCCGACGAGGTCTTCCACGGCCAGTTCGGCGTCAAGTGGTCGCGCCGGCTCGCCGCGGAGACCGGCCAGGACTACGAGGCTGCCTACGCCCGTGCCAGGGCCTCGCTCGAGGATTTCAAGTCGCAGCACGACGAGGAGGGCGCCGCTTCGCCGATCCCGCTCGTCCGCCTGGGCGCGGAGGAGACGGGCGCCGGCCGCGTCGTGAACGTCGGTGCGAAGCGACTGCTCGGGTTCACCGACGAGGAGATCGAGCGGATCGCCGCCGCGTCGAGCGGGACGGTCGACGACTGAGATCGTGGCCCGTCTGTGAACGGCGCGGGCACCACGATACGATTGGGTGCAGGCGACCGAGGCGGAGGTGGTTATGTCCGAGCAGATGTGGGGCGGCGAGCCGTGGTGGGGTGTCGGCGAGGAGTGGAACCCGGACTGGGTCCTGACCGACCGGCAGAAGGAGCTTCGCGCGCTCCTCATCGAGCTCTGCGAGAAGGAGATGCGCGCGAACGCGAAGCGCTCGGACGACGAGCTGCTCTATCCGCGCCGCAACCTCGAGCTGCTCGGCGAGCACGGCTTCCTCGGCCTCACGGTGCCCGAGGAGTACGGCGGCCTCGGCGAGAACCACGTCGCGTACGCGATGACCTGCGAGACGATCGCGCGCTACGGGTGCGCCTCGACGGCCATGTGCTACGTCATGCACATCGGCGGCGTGAACGCGATCATGCTCCGCCCGACGGACGAGCTCGTCGAGCGCTACATCCGGCCGCTCCGCGAGGGGAAGATCGGGACGCTCTCGTACTCCGACCCGGAGACGGGCTCGCACTTCTGGTATCCGATCTCGTCCGGCGCCGAGCGCGTGAACGGCGGGTTCAAGGTGCGCAAGAAGGCGTCGTGGACGACCTCGGCGGGCTTCGCCGACTTCTACGTCGTCCAGACGACCTCGCCCGACTTCTCCGGCTACGACGACCTGTCGGTCTTCGTGATCGACGGCGAGGACGTCGAGGCGCAGCCGTCTCTCTGGGACGCGCTCGGGTTGCGCGGGAACCAGTCGGGGCCGCTCGAGGTGCCGGACGTCGAGGTTCCGGAGACGCAGATCGTCGGCCCGGTCGGCGACGGCGCCGCCTCGAACGACGAGTCGGTCGACCCCTGGTTCCTGATCGGGTCCTCGTCCGTCTGGAACGGGATCGCGCTCGGCGCGATCGACATCGCGAAGCGCCACACGACGCGCAAGCGTCACGTGGACGTCGGCCTGCGCGTCGCGGACTACCCGACGATCCAGGACTACGTCGGCGAGGCCGTGATCGACACGAACGCGTGCCGCGTCTTCGTCCTCTCCGTCGCGAACGCCATGGACAAGGCGACCGACGACAACACGAAGATCTTGAAGCCGGGCGAGTTCGCGCGCGCCGACTTCCTCCACTGGGCCTGGCAGATCAAGTTCGCGGCGGCGAAGAACGTCGCGCACGTCGTGGACAAGATGCTCCACGCGTGCGGCGGCTCCGGATACAAGCGCGACATGGAGCTCGAGCGCTACCTCCGCGACGCGAAGGCCGGCTGGGTGATGGGCCCGACGAACGAGGTGCTGCGCCAGTTCGTCGGCAAGGCCGTCCTGCTCGGCTTCGACGTGCTCGACTACTGGAACCAGACGTTCAACCGCCGGGCGGTCGAGAACGAGGTGAAGAAGCTCGACCCGAAGGGCAAGCGCGAGCTCGCCGAGCAGCTCATGTCCCAGGCGGACGAGCAGGAGTCCAAGCAGGCGCAGCCGGCCGCGAGCTGATGGCGATCGGGGTCGAGTCGGGGCTCGTCCGCTCCGGCGGGCTCCTGCCCGAGGACCCGTTCGTCGAGACGTACCTCGTCCGCGCGGGCGGGGCGACGGTCTTCGACGTCGGGCCGGACGAGCGCGTCACGGTGCTCGACCCGGAGGGCGGGCAGGCCGCCGAGCTCACCGTGCTCGGGCCCGACGGACGTGACGCGGCCGCCGCGCTCGGCCTGCGCGCGGACACCGAGGCGTCGGTCGTGGGCGCGGCCCTGCGCTCGTCGGAGACGCACGGCTTCCTCACGGAGCTCGCCGCGCGCGGGCTCGATCCGCACGACGCGACCGCGCTCCGGCTCTTCGGCGAGACGTCGCCGCCCGGGGCGACGGAGTCGTTCGCCTCCCAGCGCGAGGTGACGCTCGTCGTCGCCGCGCCCGCGGGGCGGATCGTGGACGGCGCGCCGCCGCCCTCCGACCTGCTCGTCTCCGTGCGTCGCACGTCGCCGCGCCGCTACGGCGAGCACGAGCTGCCGCCGCCGCTCGCCGAGCCGCGCCTCGACGTGCGCGTGGACAAGGCGAGCGCGCTCGCCTACGAGGTGAAGGCGGGCGAGTTCATCCAGGTGATCGACGTCGAGGGCAAGCAGTGCTCGGACTTTCTCGCCTTCCACCGTGCGAAGCTCGAGAGCGGGATCGAGCGCGGCCTCGACTCCACGGTCACGCGGAGCCTCATGGGCAATGCGTACCCGACGCCCGGCCTCCAGGGGAAGTTCTACGACGCGGACATGGAGCCGCTCGTCGAGATCGTCCGCGACACGGTCGGACGCCACGACACGTTCGCCCTCGCCTGCACGGCCAAGTACTACGAGGACATGGGCTACCCGGGCCACGTGAACTGCACCGACAACTTCAACGCGGAGCTCGACCCGTACGAGATCGCCGCGCGGAAGGGCTGGCCGGCGCTCAACTTCTTCTACAACACGAGCTTCGACGCGGACATGGTCATGACGATGGACGAGCCGTGGTCGCGGCCCGGCGACTACGTCCTCCTGCGCGCGATGACCGACCTCGTGTGCGCGTCGTCCGCTTGCCCGGACGACATCGACCCGGCGAATGGCTGGCAGATCACCGACGTGCACGTGCGGGTCTACTCCCCGGAGAACCGCTTCTCGGTCGCGATCGCGCGCCGGGTGACGGCCGACGCCGACCCGGAGCTGACCGAGGAGACGACCTTCCACCCGCGCACCTCCGAGCTGACGAAGAGCTTCGTCGAGTACCGCGGCTACTGGCTCCCGCACTGCTTCGACAACGAGGGCGCGATCGCCGAGTACTGGGCGTGCCGGGAGAAGGCGGCCGTCATGGACCTCTCGCCGCTCCGCAAGTGGGAGATCCTCGGGCCGGACGCGCTCGACCTCGTCCAGTGGGCGGTTACCCGGGATGCGCGGCGGCTCTCGGTCGGCCAGGTCGTCTACACCGCGGTCACGAACGAGACGGGCGGGATGATCGACGACGCGACAGTCTTCCGGCTCGGGAACGACAACTTCCGCTTCGTCGGCGGCGAGCCGTCGGACGGGGTGTGGCTGAAGGAGCAGGCCGCGGCGCGCGGGCTCTCGCGCGTGATCGTGAAGCCGTCGACCGATCAACTGCACAACCTCGCGCTCCAGGGGCCGGAGAGCCGCGAGATCCTCAGGAAGATCGTCTGGACGCCCCCGACGCAGACGGCGCTCGCCGACCTCAAGTGGTTCCGCTTCACGATCGGCCGGATCGGCGGGCCGCAGGGGATCCCGATCGTCGTCTCACGAACGGGCTACACGGGCGAGCTCGGCTACGAGATCTGGTGCCACCCGTCCGACGGGCCGGCCGTCTGGGACGCGATCTTCGAGGCTGGGGAGGGGCACGGCCTCAAGCCGCTCGGGCTCGAGGCCCTCGACATCCTCCGGATCGAGTCGGGCCTCATCTTCGCCGGCTACGAGTTCGACGACCAGGTCGACCCGTTCGAGGCCGGGATCGGCTTCACGGTCGCGCTGGACGGCGAGGACTTCTCGGGGCGCGATGCCCTGCTCGAGAGGGCCGCGCACCCGCAGCGCGTCTCGGTCGGCCTCGAGCTCGAGGGCAACGAGACGGCCGGCCACGGCGACGAGATCTACGTCGGCCGCCAGCGCGTGGGCGTCGTCACCTCCGGCACGCGGAGCCCGATCCTCAAGAAGAACATCGCGCTCGCCCGCGTGGCGGTGCAGGTCAAGGAGCCCGGCACCGAGCTCGAGGTCGGCAAGCTCGACGGCCTGCAGAAGCGGATCCCCGCGACGGTCGTTCGCATCCCGTTCTACGACCCGGAGAAGACCCGGCCGCGGAGCTAGGCGTCGCGCAGCCTCCCGGCGAGAACGCCCAGCAGCTCCCAGGCGACCTGGGGCTCGGCGGCGATCGCCTCGCGGATCGCCTCGCGCGGGACGGCCAGGCAGCGCGTCGCGCCGTCGGCGACTACGTCCGCCGACCGGGGCCGCCCGTCGAGCACCGCGACCTCGCCGAAGAGGTCGCCCTGCGCGAACGACGCGAGGAGCACGCCGCCGCGCTCCACGCGCACGGCGCCTTCGAGCACGACGTAGAGCTCCTCGCCGGGCTCCCCGGCCGAGACGATCGTCTCGCCGTCGGCGTACGCGCGCTCCGACCCCTCCGCGAGGAGCCCCTCCAGCCGCCCGGGCGGCAGCGCGCCAAACACCGGCGCGTTCGCGAGCACGTGCTCGTAGCGCCCGCCGTGGAAGAGGAGGGGCGCTCCCGGCCGCGAGCGCGCGAACTCGACCTGCCCGAGGAAGAGCGAGTGGTCGCCGCCCCAGTACGAGCGCACGACGCGCGCCACGATGTGCGCGACGGCCCCGTCCACGAGCGGCGTCTCCCGCACGAGCAGGAAGCGCGCCTCGGGCGGGTCGTCCAGCACGCGGCCGGCGAAGTGATCGGACAGCGCCTCCTGCTCGTCGCCGAGCACGCTGATCCCGTAGCGGCTCCCCTCGTGGAGGAGCGAGTTCATCTTCGCGCGCCGGTCGACGGAGATGAGCACGAGCGGCGGCCGCAGCGACACCGACATGAACGCGTTCGCCGTCATCCCGTGCACCTGGCCCTCGGCCTGCGTCGTGATGATCGTGACGCCGGTCGGGAACATCCCGAGCGTCCGGCGGAACTCCGCCACCGGGTCGCCGGCCCCCTCGCCGATGTCGAGCTCCTCGACGGGCGGCAGCTCGTCGAGGAACGACTGGCCGAGCCCCTCCGCGAACGGGCTCGAGATCGGGAAGTCGAACTCCCTCGGCGGCGCCTGCGGGTCGCTTGCCACGAAAAGAGTATGGCCGCCGCCCGGCCCCGGCGTGCGCCGAGGCCGGGCGTGGCCGCGCAGCCCTACAGCTTCTTGATGAACGTCCGCGCCTGCCAGAGCGCGATCGCCGGCAGCACGATGAAGACGATCACCGCCAGGACGGCGAGCCAGGTGTCGCCGTCGCCGCCCCAGAACTCGCTGACCGCGAGAAGCGCCGTCATGCCATCACCTCCTGCCTGCGTCGGGTCGAGATGCCCGTGTGCCGCATCCGCTCACGGCCGAACGCCGTGAGCTCGAAGCGGAAGAGGATCTTCTCGACGCCGAAGCTCTTGGCGGAGTCGAGCTTCTCCTCGATGGACTTCGTGAGCCCGCTCGAATAGAGGTCGGCCAGCACGAGCCGGAGCGTGTCGTACCAGTACTGCCCTTCGACCTCGCCGTACTCGGCCGCGATGAGCTCGAAGACCTCGTAGTCCCAGAGCGGCCCGCGCTCCTCGAGGAGCTGGAGGATGCGGCCCTTGATGTGGAGCCTCGGCATCCCGGTCACCTCCCCACGCCGGTCAGGTCGCCGGCGCCGCCGTGCACGTCGGCGATCGGGCCCTCGTCCTCGTGCCGGCCGGGCACCGCCCGGATCACCTCGAGGACGTCGCGCCGCTCGGTGTACATGATGAACCCGCCCAGGATCGCGATCAGGCCGCCGACCCAGAACTGCCAGGCCGGCGCGGCGAGCGTGAAGATCGTCAGCCAGACGAGCGCGAAGAACCCGTAGAGGTCCGCGAACGCCTGGCCTCGCCCCACCCCGATCAAGGGGAAGGCTTTGTACCAGGACACGTAGCAGAACCCGAACGTCAGTCCGGCGAGCGCGAGCCAGAGCAGCACGATCCCGTTCGTGACGCCGTCCCACATGAGCGAGTACAGGTCGCCGCCCACGAAGATCGACGCGATCGGGACGATGATGAGGAGCCAGTAGACGTTCTCGGCCGTGAAGCGGATCGGGAGCGCCACGTCGGGATCCGTCACGTCGAGCGCGCGGCCGGCGATCGCGCCCTCGATGCCCCAGCCGACGAACGACATGATCCCGCCGAGGTAGCCGAGCCACGCGTCCTCGCCGCTGCCCGTCCCGCGGATCTCGTCGAGCAGGCCCGGCGTGAAGATGAACACGCCGCCGATGACGACCACGAGGATCCCGAGCGCTGCGCGCCGCGTGATCCGCTCGTGGTACCAGATCCGTGCGAGCATCGCGCCGACGATCGGGTAGAGGAGCGCGGCCACCGCTCCGAACTGCGGGCCGACGTAGGCGAGCGCGAGATACGTCCCGTAGATCGCGATGGGGCCGCCGAAGACCGCCCCGGCCCAGAGCCAGCGCGAGACGTTCCGCGACTGCCCGAGGGTCCTTCCGTAGTCCTTGACCTTTCCGAGGACCGCCATCCACACGAACATCGCCAGGAGGACGAAGATCGCGTTCAGCACGGTGATGGCGGCCGCCACCTTGAGCAGGCCGGCCGTCGTGTCCTGGTTGGACGCGAACGGCTCCTCGTAGAAGAGGGCGAAGCCGGGCACGTACCAGGCGCCCCAGAGGACCGCGCACCAGAGAGCCCAGATGAACCCCCAGCGGACGCCGGTCTCCTTGTAGCGCGCCCGGGCCGTCTGCAGCGACGTCCCGTTCGTGGACATCCAGCACCTCCTAGAGTGGATGTTGCGCCAGTAGCGAGGGGCGATTATCTCGCCCCGCCTTTCCGGTATGCAAGGGGCGCGCCGGAATTCGCTAGCCGTTGCGCAGTCCGCTCGTGTCAACGGCTACGAAATCCACGCCCGTCACGCCGTGGAGCGTGCGGAGCGCGTCGTTCGACCAGCGCGGGCTCGGCGCGCCCGAGATGTACCAGTCGGATCCGTTGTCCGCGAGGATCATCCCGTAGCGCTGAAGTGCGCGGAGGACGACGCGCGCCTGGCGCGGCCACCCCCGGACGGAGGACGCCCGCAATCCGCGCGGGCCGCCCGCCCCGTATGGACGGGCGTGCTTCGCCTCGCGCTCCTCACGCTCGCGGCCTCGGCGCTCCTCCTCGGCACCGCCGCACCCGCGGACGCCGCGCGCTTCACCGGCACCGTCGGCCCCGCCCAGACGATCACGCTGAAGAAGCGGAACGGGACGGTCGTGCGCTCGATGGCGCCCGGCCTGCACACGTTCGTGATCCGCGACCGCTCGGGGATCCACAACTTCGTGCTCGCGCGCGGGACGAACCGGCTGCGGGGCACGGGAATCGAGTTCACCGGCCAGGTGACGTGGCAGGTCCGCATCCGCCGCGGCGCGGTCTATCGCTACTACTGCCAGAGCCACCGGGCGGCGATGACCAAGAAGTTCCGCGTCAGCTGACGGCGCGGGCGCAGGCCTGGTATGCGACCTCGCCCTCGTCCGCCGTGACGGCGAGCCAGAGCGCGCCGTCGTAGTCGCCCTGCCACTCCATCACGCGTGCCGGCTCGAGCGTGACGACCTCGGGCCGCGAGCCGTCCGCGCCGAGCGTCAGCTCGGCGGTCGAAGGCACGAACTCGAGGTGGAAACGGATTGCGTCGCCGGGCGCAAGGTCGAGCTGCGGCACCGACGAGTCCTCGCAGGTGACCTGGATGCTCTCGACGCAGACGTCGCCCCAGCAGTAGCGCCCGTACGACATCCACGCCGAGCCGCTCGGCGCTTCGAGCCAGGCGGGCGGCGGGCCGCCCTCCTCGGTGATGGGCGGCTCGTCGGGGGGCACGGCGGACTGCTCGGTCGCCGTCTGCGGCGGCGCGGCCGACGTCTCCGGCTCCGGAGGCGGATCGTCGCTCGAACCGCAGGCAGCGAGGAGGGACGCGAGGAGGCAGGCGGTCACGAGCCTCATACCCTTTCCGACGAGCTAGGCGAGCGAAAGTTCCATGGGCACGGAGCGGCCGCCGTCGATGCGCCAAGCCCCGAGCTCACCCGAGTGAAGCGCCAAGATCAGGTAGGGCAGTCCACTCCAGTGTCCGATGTTCTCGACGTCCGTGCGCGAGGGCCGCGGCGGGCTGGAGAGATGGGAGTGGAACAGCGCCACGTCGTAGCCCCGCTCTTCGAGCGCGAACGGGAGGTTCGGGTCGGGCGGCCGAAGCTCGAACCGGAACGGCGAGGCGGCGTCGTTGATGCACGGGTAGTAGCCCTCCGCAACTCCTTCCCGCAGGGCGACGAGCCCGCAGGCCTCGTTCGGCTTCTCCGCCTCGGCGTGCTCGACGAGCGCCGAGCGCACCGCGGCCGGGATCACCACCAGAGACGGTCCTCCATCGAGTCCGCGACGCCGCCGTTCCTCTCGCCCCAGAACGGCGCGGAGAGGTACTTCCAGCCGCCGTCGGCGAGGACGCAGACGACGACGCCCTCCTCGAGCTCGGCCGCGATCCGCCGCGCGACGTGCAACACGGCGCCGGACGAGACGCCCGCGAAGATCCCCTCCTGCTCGAGCAGCGCCCGGACGCCTTCGACCGACTCCTCGTTCGTCACGAGCACCTTCCGGTCGAGCCGGGCGACGTCGAGGATCGGCGGGACGTACCCGTCGGCGAGCGAGCGCAGGCCGTACACGAGGTCTCCCTGGAACGGCTCCGCGGCCGCGACGGTCACGCCGGCGAACGCTTCGCGCAGCCGGTCGCCCGCGCCCATGAGGGTGCCACCCGTGCCGAGGCCGGCCACGAGCGCGTCCACGCGGGGAAGCGCCTCGGCGATCTCCGCGCCGGTCCCCTCGTAGTGCGCGCGCGGGTTCGCGTCGTTGCCGTACTGGTTCAGCATCACGTAGCGGCTGTCGGACTCGGCCATCCGGAGCGCCTGGCGCACCGCGCCGTTCGAGCCCTGCGAGGCCGGGGACGTGACGATCCGCGCGCCGTAGAGCTCGAGGAGCCGGAGCCGCTCCTCGGTCGCGTTCTCGGGGACGACGCACGTGAGCCCGTAGCCCTTGAGCCGTGCCACGAGCGCGAGGGAGATTCCCGTGTTCCCGCTCGTCGGCTCGAGCAGCTCGCGGCCCGGCTCGAGCTCGCCGCGCTCCTCGGCTGCCTCGACCATCGCGCGGGCCACGCGGTCCTTCGTCGAGCCGGTCGGGTTCTGACCCTCGAGCTTCGCGTACAGGCGGACGCCGTCGTGAGGCGCGAGGCGCGGCAGTTCGACGAGCGGCGTGCGCCCGATCGTGTCGAGGAGCGAGCCCGCCGGCGCGACCGCGTGCTCGCCGCCCGCGAGGGCGGGGAGGAGGATCACGGTCGAGCCGTCGGCGACCGGCGTGTCGAGGCCGTCGAGCGTCCGGGCGTCCTCGCTGTTCACGTAGACGTTCACGAACGGGGCGACGTCGCCGTTCTCGAAGAGCTGCTCGCCGAGCGCGGGATGGCGCCCGACGAGGTCGTCGAGCACCTCGCGGAGGGTCGCGCCGGAGGCCTCGACCTCCCGCGCCCCGCCGACCTCGGCGCGCAGCGTGGGTGGGATCCTGATCCTGGTCATGCGTGCGCGCGCGGTCCCGCGCAGAACTCGACGTAGTCGACGTACTCCGTGATCGTGGGGCTGTCGCCGCAGACCGGGCAGTCCGGGTCGCGGCGGAGCGCCACCTCGGTGAAGGTCGTCTCGAGCGCGTCGAAGAGGAGCAGCCGCCCGGCGAGCGTGTCCCCGATCCCGAGCAGGAGCTTCAGCGCCTCGCTCGCCTGGAGCGATCCGACGATGCCGGGGAGCACGCCGAGGACGCCGCCCTCGGCGCAGCTCGGCGCGAGCTCGGGCGGCGGCGGCTCCGGGAAGAGGCACCGGTAGCACGGCCCCTCCTTCGGCTTGAAGACGGTCGTCTGGCCCTCGAAGCGGAAGATCGACCCGTGCACGACCGGAATGTCGTGCCACACCGACGCGTCGTTCAGGAGGTAGCGCGTGGGGAAGTTGTCCGCGCCGTCCACGATCACGTCCCAGCCCTCGCCGAGGATGCGGTCGGCGTTCTCCGACGTAAGCCTCTCGGCGTAGACCTGCACGGACACGTCCGGGTTGAGCGCCTCGAGCGTCCGCTTGGCCGACTCGGCCTTGCCTTCGCCGAGCCGCTCGGTCGTGTGGACGATCTGGCGCTGGAGGTTGGTCTCGTCCACCGCGTCGTCGTCGACGATCCCGAGCGTGCCGACGCCCGCCGCGGCGAGGTAGAGCGACGCCGGGGAGCCGAGCCCGCCGGCGCCGATCAGCAGCACGCGCGACTGCAGGAGCTTCGCCTGGCCCGCCTCGCCGACCTCGGGAATGAGCAGGTGGCGGGAGTACCGGCGGCGCTGCGCGGCCTCGAGCGTCTGCGGGATCTCGAACGGGAAGCCGTTCCGCTTCCAGTCGGCGAACCCGCCGGCGAGGGAGGCGACGTCCTCGTACCCGAGCTCCTCGAGCGACTTCGCGGCGAAGGCGGAGCGGTTCCCGCCCGCGCAGTAGACGACGAGCGGCCGCGAGCGGTCGCGCAGCAGGCCCTCGACGCGCGACTCGAGCGACCCGCGCGGGATGTGGACGGCGCCCGGAACGTGACCCTCGTCCCACTCGGCGGCCTCGCGCACGTCGAGGAAGAGCGTCTCCTCGTCGGCGAGGCGCTCCTGGGCGGACGGGGCGTCGATCTCGGAGATCTCCGCCTTCGTCCGGGCGAGCAGGTCGCGGTAGGACGGCATTGCTTCAATGAGTATAGCGACCTCCGAACCTCCTCCCGCAAGCGGTTCCCGGGCCGGACGGCGGGGCGAGGGCGCTACATTCGACCGCGTGTCCCCCCGGGCCCGGATCGCGCTCCTCGTGGCCGTCGCGGCCGTCCTCGCGATCGGCGGCGTCGTGGCGGGCGCGGTGTTCCTCGGCGACGACGCACCCCGCTCCGCGGCCTCGCCGGGAACGACGGCTCCGACCCGGACGGAGCCCGAGGAGCCGGAGCCGCCGGCACTCGAGCTCGCGGTCATCGACCGCGACGACGCGGACGCGGCGGCCCTCCGCCGGGGTGAGTTGCTCTACGAGGAGGGCGACCCGGAAGGCGCGCGCGAACGCTTCGCCGCGGTGCTCGCGAACGACCCCGGCTCGATCGAGGCCGCGATCGGCGCTGCGTACGCCGACTGGCCGAACGGCACGCTCGAGGAGCTCGAGGCGCTCGCCCTCCGCCATCCGAAGAGCGCCGTGCTGCGGCTCAACCTCGGCCTCGTCCGCCTCGCGCTCGACGACCTCGAGGCCGCCCGCGAGGAGTGGCGCGAGGCCGAGGAGGGCGAACCGGACGCGCCGGCCGCGCTCAAGGCCGAGGACTTGCTGAACCCGCAGTCGCCGCCCGGCCGGCCGCAGTTCTTCCTCACCGGCTTCCCGGACGAGGCGGCAGGCCTGACGATCGGGCAGCGGATCGAGGCGCTCAGACGGCGCGCGCAGGACGGCGAGGCGCGCGACTGGCTCTTCCTCGGAAGCACCCTCGAGCAGGCCGGACGGCGAGTATCCGCGCAGCGGGCGTACGACCGCGCGCTCGAGCTGGAGCCCGAGAGCCTCGACGCTCAGGTCGCCCGCACCGTCGCGCGCTTCGACAAGGACGACCCCTCCGTCGCCTTCTCGGCGCTCGGCCCGCTCGCGTCCCGGAACCCCGACGCCCCGGTCGTCCGCTTCCATCTCGGGCTGATGCTCCTCTGGCTCCCCGATCTCGACGGAGCGCGCGAGCAGCTCGCCGCCGCGCGGACGGCCGCGCCGCGGAGCTTCTACGGGCGCCAGGCCGACCGGATCCTGACCGAGCTCGAGAACGCATAGCGCACGGGCGCGCTTCGCGATCCGCAATAGGACTCCGCGACCCTGAGAATGGGCCGTTCGGCCCATGACACCCGAAGCGGGCGCGTGGCAAAGTCGCGGCGGACACGGTTTTCGAATCGCGCCGCGTGGGGCGGTCGGGGGAACGGTTCTACCGTGAAGGAGGGTGTCATGGGGTCGGAGCTGGCTGTGGGGTCGGGGTCACCGCTTCTCGATCACGAGGAGGCGAAGGCGCTCGTCGCGCACGGGCAGGAAGCCGGGTCGCTCACACAGGACGAGGTGACCATCCTGCTCGAGGAGCTCGGGGCGGACGAGACGCAGGCGGAGGAGCTGTACAGGGCGCTCGAGGAGCTGCACGTCGACGTCGTCGCGACCGTGGAGGCGGAGGTCGACCTCCGCTTCGACGAGCGCGAGATGTCCACCGACGCGCTCCAGCTCTTTCTGAAGGACATCGGCCGCGTGCCGCTGCTCACCGCCGCGCAGGAGGTCGAGCTCGCGAAGCGGATCGAGCGCGGCGACATGCCGGCGAAGCAGAGGATGGTCGAGTCGAATCTCCGGCTCGTCGTCTCGATCGCGAAGAACTACCGCAACCAGGGCCTTCCGTTCCTCGACCTGATCCAGGAGGGCACGATCGGCCTCGTGCGCGCCGCGGAGAAGTTCGACCACCGCAAGGGGTTCAAGTTCTCGACGTACGCGACCTGGTGGATCCGCCAGGCGGTCGCCCGCGCGCTCGCGGACAAGGCACGGACGATCCGCATGCCGGTCCATGTCGTCGAGAAGCTGAACAAGATCGGCCGCACGGAGCGGAAGCTGCTGGCCGAGCTGGGGCGCGACCCCAGCAACGAGGAGATCGCAGCCGAGCTCGACCTGCAGCCGCAGGATGTCGAGCACGTGCGGCGAAGCGCGCAGGTGCCCGTGTCGCTCGAGAAGCCAATCGGAGACGAGGAGGAGTCGGAGTTCGGCCACTTCATCGCCGACGACTCCGAGGTCCTGCCCGACGAGGCCGCGCATACGACGATCCGCGAGGAGGTCCTCTACCGGGTCCTCTCCGGGCTCTCGTACCGCGAGCGGCGGATCCTCGAGATGCGCTACGGCCTCTCCGGCGAGCAGCCGCGCACCCTCGACGAGGTCGGCAGGACGTTCAACGTGACACGCGAGCGCGTCCGCCAGATCGAGAACCAGAGCCTGAAGAAGCTGCAGGCGATGGCCGAGTCGCAGAAGCTGCGGGAGGTCGCCGCCTGATTCCCCGGCGCCGCCTCGCGACGCCTCGCTCGTTCGCCGCCCCGACCCCCGGCGGCTGAAATGGCTCTCGAGCTGCGTGCGTCGTGCGAGCGGTGCGGCACCGCACTCGCGGCCGAGGGCGCCGCGTACATCTGCACGTTCGAGTGCACGTACTGCCCGTCGTGCACCGAGGAGCTCGAGAGCGTCTGCCCGAACTGCGGCGGCGAGCTCGTCCGCCGGCCGCGCCCCGCGCGGGCCTGAGCGGCGGCGACCCGGCTCCCGGCAGGCGCTACGGCGGGGGTGGTTTCTCCCGGGTCCGCTCGTCGAAGTCGGCGAGCAGGGCGTCGCGGACGTCCTCCGGGAAGTCGGCGTCGAGTGCGACGGTGACGAGCGTGAGCACGGCCCGGTCCCGCTGGGCGAGCGCGGCCTCGAACGCGATCGGGGAGCGCGCCTCGCCCAGCACGTAGACGCCCTCGCCGGTCGTCGCGCGAGCCGTCTCCGCCGTCTCCGGTGCGGGCGCCGGCGTGAAGCGGACCTCCTCGAGCCTCTCGGCCCGCTCCTCGTCGCCGAACGTCTCGGCGAGCTCTTCCTCGAAGCAGGCCGTGAGGTCCTCGTCCGTCGGCTCGGCGACGAACGCGCGCGCGTCCTCTTCGGTCTCGAAGATCTGCGTGCCCGCGATCGCGGCCAGCGCCTCGCCGAGCTCGACGGTCGCGACGGCCTCTCCCGTGAGCGTGAGGTGCGATCGGTCGAGGGCGGCGCAATCGTCGAGCGCGGCGCCCCGGTCGTCGGCGGTCGCGCGCCAGCCCTCCGGGAGGATCTCGGCCCGCGGCAGGGCGCCCTCGACCCAGCGCTGGTCGTCCTCGCGGAGGTTCCGCGAAGGGGCGTTCGGGTCCTTGCCCCCGCAGGCGGCGAGCGCGAGGACGGCGAGCGCGGCGGCGGCCAGGCGGACGGCGCCCACGGCTACGGCGGCGGGTTGCGTTCGACGCGCGCGTCCGCCGCGCGAGCCAGCCGCTCCGCCGGCCCCGGCGGGAAGGGCTCGGCGACGCCGAGGAACCCGAGCGTGACGGTCGCGCGGCCGCGCTGGAAGGTGAGGATGTCGAGCGTCGCGCCGACGCGCTCGTCGCCCGCGAGGACATAGTCGAACGCCAGGCGGAACGCGCGCGAGAGCTCGCCGACGGCGATAGCGGCCGCCTCCGCCGCCTGGACGTTCTCGACGCGGAAGTCCTCGGTCTCCTCGCGCTCCGCCTCCGCTTCGAAGCTCTCTCGGATGCACTCCTCGAGCTCGGCGCCGCTCCCGCGCGCGACCGACTCACGGGCGTCCTCCGCGCTTGCGAGGACGGCGCGCGCGACGAGCACGAAGGGGGCGGCCTCCTCGTTGTCGAAGGCCCGCTCGCCCTCGCCCGTGACGGTCAGGTCGGAGAGGTCGACCGAGGGGCACTCGTCGGGTGGCGCCTCGTCCGTCTCCGGCGAGGACTCCACCCAGCCGGCGGGGAAGTCCGAAACCTGGAGGGATGCGGCGTAGGCCCAGCGCTGGTCGGCCTCCGAGATGTCCCGCTCCGCCGCCTTCGAGCCGAAGGCGCCGCATCCGGCGGCCGTGAGGGCGAGCGCGAAGGCGAGGGCCAGCGGGCGCATGCCCGAAAACGTACTCCCCGGACCGGGGCGGCCGCCTGCGTAGACTCCGGCCCGTGCCCGGCCAGGACGTCCCGCAGGAGTGGCTCGAGGAGCTGTACGAGCTCCTGCGCATCCCGAGCGTGAGCGCGGATCCCTCGCACGCCGCCGACGTGCGGCGCGCTGCGGAATGGGTGTGCGACTTCGTGCGCGCCGCCGGCGGAGAGTGCGCGCTCGTGGAGACCCGCGCGCAACCCCTCGCCGTGGGCGAGATCCGTGCGTCGAGCGGTGCGGCGGACGCTCCGACCGTCCTCCTCTACGGTCACGTGGACGTCCAGCCGCCGGCGCCGCTCGGCGCCTGGGAGTCGCCGCCCTTCGAGCCGGAGATCCGGGGCGAATGGCTCTACGGGCGCGGCGTCGCCGACGACAAGGGCAACCTCTACCTCCTGCTGAAGGCGGCTGCGCTGCTCGCGGCGGACGGCGCGCTGCCGGTCAACGTCCGCGTGGCGTGCGACGCGGAGGAGGAGATCGGCGGACACTCGATCGTGGACTTCCTTGCGGCCGACGAGCGCGGCGCGGACGCCTGCGTGATCTTCGACGGCGGCATGGCCCGGCGAGACGTCCCGCTCTTCATGGTCGGGACGCGAGGGCTCGCGTACTTCCACGTGCGGCTCAGGACGGGGGAGCGCGACCTCCACTCGGGGATCTTCGGCGGCGCGGCGCTGAACGCGGTGCACGCGCTCATGGACACGCTGCGCGCGGTCACGGAGCTGCCCGAGGAGCTGCGCCGCGGGATCGTGCCGCCGACCGCGGAGGAGGTGGCGGCGTGGGGCACCCTCGACGACGGCGCGGCCGTCCTCGCCGAGCAGGGAGCTCGCCCGAAGGACGCCCGCGCGGGCGAGGAGTTCTACGCGCGCACGTTCGCCGACGCGGCCGTGGACGTGAACGGGATCGCCGGCGGCGAGCCGCTCCTGCAGAAGACCGTGTTGCCGGTCGAGGCGGAGGCGAACGTGTCGATCCGGCTCGCGCCCGGCCAGGACGCGGAGGAGATCGCGCTCGCGTTCGAGCGGATCCTGCGCGAGGCGACGCCCGACGGAACGGAGCTCGACGTCGAGCGGTGGTCGTCGGCGCCCGCCGGTCTCGTCGACGCGGGCGCGCCCGCGGTCCGGCTCGCGCAGGACGCGTTCGAGCGGGTGCTCGGCGTCCGGCCGCTGCTCGTCCGGTCGGGCGGGACGCTGCCGATCGTCCCGGCGCTCGCGGATCGTGGCATCCCGACGGTGCTCTCCGGATTCGATCTCCCCGAGGGGAACGTGCACTCGCCGAACGAGCGGCTGCTCGTGCGCTACCTTCCGCTCGGCGTCGAGGCTGCGCGCGAGACGCTCGCCGGCTTCGCGGCGCTGCGCTGATGGACGTCCGTCGGGCAACCCCGGCGGACTTCGAGGCCGAGCACCGCGTGCTCGACGCCGCCGAGGGCGGGCTGCGAATGCGGCACGGGTTCGCGTGGCGGCCGCCTCCGCTCGAGGCCTTCTCCGCCGCGCACGCGTATCTCCTGGAGACCGATCCGGCGCGGTCCTGGGTCGCCGAGGAGGAGGGCCTCGTCGTCGGGTATGCGGCGGCATGGGAGCGCGACGGTCACTGGTTTCTCGCCGATCTCTTCGTCCATCCGTCCGTGCAGGCACGCGGCATCGGGACGCGGCTGCTCGAGCTCGCGTGGGGCGAGGGGCCGGACCGGCGGATGACGCTCGCGGACGCGATCCAGCCGGTCTCGAACGCGATGTACGCGCGGCGCGGGCTCGTCCCGGCGACGCCGATGCTCGAGCTCGGCGGGACCCCGCGTGCAGAGCCCGGCTCGCTGGAGCCGGCCGCGCCCGAGCCGGATGCGCTCGCTGCCGTCGACCGGGTCGCGTACGGCTTCGACCGAGCAGGCGACCACGTGCACTGGAGCGGCGTCGAGCCTCCGACCGTCTGGCTGCGCGGCGGCGAGCCGGTCGCATACTCGTACACGACGCCGGGGAGCCGGCTCGGGCCGATCGCAGGCGTCGACGCGGCCGCCGCGGCGGACGCGCTCCGCTCGGAGCTCGCCCGCGCGAAGGGCGAGGTCTCGTTCGACGCGCCCGGCAGCGCGCGGGAGCTCGTGGAGGTGGCGCTCGCCGCCGGCCTCCGCATCACCGGCCCGCCCGGGCTGCTGCTCCTCTCGCGCGGCGTCGAGCCGCCGCGGGCCCTCGTCATCTCGGGCTACTGGCTCTTCTAGCCGCGGCTCGAGTGGCCCTGGATCAGGGCCTGTCCCCCTGACACGGCTCGCCCGGCCACGGCCGTTTGGTCACCCGCGGTCGTGGGCGCGCGCGCCGCGTCGCGCGGACATGTCCCAGGGACTGTCCCCGGAACATGGCCCTCCGGGCCCGGTGGCGAGGCCGCCATGGTCTTTCGGCGCCATGCCTCGGGGACAGTCCCCCGGACACGGCGTTTCGCGTCGCGCCCCGGCCGGGCCTCGCCCGAAAGGGCTACGCCCCGATCGGCTCCGCGCGCACGCCCTCGTCCTCGGAGTGGTCGTGCTCCGGGACGAGCCAGTCGTGGCCGAACTGCCGCATCGCCTCGATGATCGGGAGGAGCCCCGCTCCCTTCGCGGTCAGCTCGTACTCGACTCGCGGGGGCGACTCGGCGTAGCTGTGCCGCGAGACGATTCCCTCCTCGTCGAGCGCCCGCAGGCGCTCGCTCAGCGTGCGGGGGCTGATCCCCGGCAGGGCCCGCTCGAGATCGGAGAACCGGCGCGGCCCCTCGGAGAGATCGTGGAGCAGGATCGCAGTCCACTTGCCGCCGATCAGCTCGGCCGTGCAGGCGACCGCGCACTCCTCGTCGTGGACGGGTCGCATCGTCCGCATGGACGGATTGTACGCCTCGGTGCGAACGGCGACTACGGGAAAAGGTCGAGCCGGGCGAGACTCGGAGGGGCTGCGGCTCACCCTACGGTCGCCCGGCTCAACGCTTACTTTAGTAAGCAATCGCGGGTTTGGCAAGGGCTGTCAGTCGAACGGTGGTCCGCCGTACACCCAGCGGCCGCCGAGCATCGTCGCCACGACGCGGATTCCGGCGAGCTCGTCCGGCGGGCACTCGACGGGATCGCAGTCGAGGACGACGAGATCGGCGAGCTGTCCCGGCACGAGCCGGCCGCGCCGCTTCTCGTCCCAAGCGAGCCACGCCGGGTTGACCGTCGACGCGGCGAGCGCCTCCTCGATCGTCACCGCCTGCTCCGGGTGCCACGCGTCGCGCTCGTCGAGCGACCGCGCGACGCCGGCGCGCAGCCCGAGCAGGGGGTCGAGCTCCTCGACCGGCGCGTCGGAGCCGTTCGCGACGAGCGCGCCGCCGTCGAGAAGCGACCGCCACGCATACGCGCGCCCGGTCATCCCGGCCCAGGTCTCGTCCGCGAGATCGCGGTCGGACGGGCCGTGCGAGAACTGGACCGACGCCGCGACCCCGAGCTCGCCGAACCGCGAGAAGTCCTCCTGGGCGACGAGCTGCGCGTGCTCGATCCGCGGCCGCAGGCCGCGCGGGCGCCACTCATCGGCGGCCGCCTCGAACCCGTCGAGCGCGTCGCGGTTCGCCTGGTCTCCGATCGCGTGCACGGCCACCGGGAACCCCGCGCGCGCGGAGCGTCGCACGATCTCCTCGAACTGCTCGCGGCTCGTGATCTCGACGCCGGACCCGTCCCGGAGCCGCGCAGTCTTCGAGCCGAGCGTCCCGTCCATGAAGACCTTCACGTAGCCCAGCCGAAGCAGGTCGTCGCCGAAGCCGGAGCGCAACCCGAGCTCCTCGACCTCGGGCAGCCGCTCCCACGGGATCGACTGCCACACCCGCAGCGTGAGCGCGCCCTCGCCGCGGAGTGCCTGCCACCAGCGGACGATTCCCATCCAGCCGTCCTTGTCGTGCACGGCCGTCACGCCGCGCGAGCTCGCGAGCTTCACGCCCGCGCGCATCGCGTCGACCCATTCCTCGTCGGGCGTGAGGACATAGGTCTCGCGGAAGTGCCAGGCGGACTCCTCGCGAAGGACACCGGTCGGCTCTCCGCTCTCGTCCGTCTCGACGACGCCGCCCGGCACGCGCAGGTCGCCGTTCGCCCTCGCGAGGCCCGCCGAGTTGAGCCAGAGCGAATGCCCGTCGCGGGCCTGCAGCGCGACCGGTGCGTCGCCCGTCACGGCGTCGAGCGCCTGGCGCGTCGGCTCCACCTGCGGCTCCCACTCGCCGCTCCGCCAGCCGGTTCCGCGGAGCCAGCGGCCGGGCTCCGCGCCGCGCGCCGCCTCGGCCACGCGCGCGACCGCCTCGTCCAGCGAGCGTGCGCCCTCCAGCCGCACCTGCCGCTGCGCGAGCGACCACTGGGCGAAGTGCACGTGCGAGTCGGTGAAGCCGGGGAGGACGGTGAGGCCGCGCAGGTCGACGACGTCGGGCGAGGCGAGCGCCGTCTCGTGCGTCCCGACCCCGCCCACCACCCGGTCGCCCGCGATCGCGAGCGCGCGTGCGGTCGGCAGCGAGGGATCCATCGTGCGGATGAGGCCGTTCTCGAGGATCACGATGCGAAATGCTACGCGGCGGTGACCATTCCGGCGGCAGAGATCGACGGGCGTCTCGAGCGCTTCCAGGAGGGGTTGCGCGCCGAGGGCCTCGACGGTGCGCTCGTCGTGCAGGAGACCGACCTCGTCTACCTCGCGGGCACCGGCCAGAGCGCGCACCTCGTCGTCCCGGCCGAGGGCGAGCCGGCGCTCTACGTCCGCAAGACGTTCGAGCGGGCCCGCGAGGAGTCGCCGCTCGCGCGTGTCGAGCCTTTCCGCTCGCTGCGGGAGCTTCCCGGCGCGCTCGCCTCCTGCGGGCTCGAGCGCGGCCGGCTGGGGCTCGAGCTAGACGTGCTGCCGGCCGCCGCCTACCTCGGCTACGCGCGACGCCTCGACACATTCGAGCTCGCGGACTGCTCGCTCCCGCTTCGCCGCGTACGCGCGGTGAAGACGACCTGGGAGCTCGAGCGGATCCACGTCGCGGCCGAGCAGCTCTCGCACGTCGCGGAGTGGATGGCGCGGCACGCGCGGCCGGGCATGACCGAGCTCGAGCTGGCGGCGGAGCTCGAGCGCGAGCTTCGCCTCGCCGGCCATCAGGGGCCGATCCGCTTCCGCGCCTTCAACAACGAGCTCTTCTACGGCTCGGTGCTCGCCGGCCCGAGCGGCGCCGTGCCCGGCTCGACCGAGACGCCGATCGTCGGCCCCGGCCCGAACGTCGCGGTGTCGAAGGGCGCGTCGGCGCGGCCGATCGAGGAGGGCGAGCCGATCCTGATCGACTTCGCGGGCGCGCACGAGGGCTACCTCGCCGACCAGACGCGGACGTTCTCGCTGGGCCCGCTGCCGCGCTACCTCGAGGAGCCGTACGAGGCGGCGCGGGAGATCATGCACCGAGTCGCGGCGGCGGCGAAGCCGGGCGTGACCGGGGCGGAGCTCTACGAGAAGGCGATGGAGCTGGCCGGGGACCGCGAGGGTTTCATGGGCTGGGGCGACGAGCGCGTCTCGTTCATCGGGCACGGGATCGGGCTCGAGATCGACGAGCTGCCGCTCCTCGCGCGTGGCTGGGACGAGCCGCTCGAGGCCGGGATGGTCTTCGCGCTCGAGCCGAAGTTCGTCTTCCCCGAGGTCGGCGCGGTCGGGATCGAGAACTCGTACCTCGTGACCGGGAACGGCGTCGAGCGGCTGACGAGCGCCCCCGAGGATTTGATCGAGCTCTAGAAGCCGCCGTTGACGCGGGCGGCCGCGGGTAGGACCCTGGACCGAGCGTGGGACGGATGGGGACATGGCTGCTCGTCGCCGCGGTCGCCGGGCTCGCGGTCGCCGCGACCGTGGACGCGATCCGCGGCGGGCCTCCCGTCCCGGAGGCCGAGGCGCCGGCGGCGACGGAGACCGAGCCCGACGCTCCGGACGAGCAGCCCGCGCCGGCCCGCTGGCCGCGCCGCGCCGCTGCCGACCTCGAGGCGGGCGGCGCCCGAGGCGCGCTGCTCGTGGCGAACGCAGAGTGCGAGGTGACCGAGCTCGAGATCCCGAGCCTCCTCGTCACCCAGCAGGGACGTCCCGCCTGCGCGTTCACGACCTCCCCGGGCGGCTGGATCGGGGCCGAGCCGCGCGTCGTGGCCCCGGGGGCGGAGGTAGTTGCCCGCTGCGGCGACGACGAGGAGGAGGTCGAGATCTTCGGCGACGGCTCGCGGCTTCTCGCCCGGGTGGCGGGCTGCGCGCCCGCGTGGACGCCCGACGGTCGCCTGACCGTTCTCCGCGAGGGCGAGCTCGTCGCCGTCTCGCCGTGCGACGAGGCCTGGTCGTGCGAGGAGCCCGTCGTCGGCCGCGCCGACCTCGGCCGCCTGTTCGGCCGCGATCCCTGGGCGTTCCGCGAGCCGCTGCTCACCGACGTCGCGTGGCTCTCGCGGGACACGTACGCGGCGCTCGTCCGCGACCAGGGCCAGGGGCTGATGGCGATCGCCGTCCTCCGGGGCGCCGAGCTCGTTGACGGGCCGCCGTTCGTCTACGAGGAGCTCGAGGCGCTCCGCGCGAGCCCGCAGGGGAGCTTCGCCGCGAGCCGGGTGGGGGAGCGCGGGCTCGTCGTCGTCGACGCGCAGGGGAACTTCGTCGGGACGACCTTCCGCGGCGCGTCCGGGATCGCGTGGTCGCCCGACGAGCGGTGGACGGCCTTCGCGACGAGCGAAGGCGTCTACGTCGTCCCCACCGGTGGGAACCGGCCGCTCCTCCTGCCGCTCGCCGCCGTCGACGTCGCCTGGCGATGAGCGCGCGGCGGATCCCGACGCTCCTCGCCGTGGCCGTCGTCGCGGCGGTCGGGGTCGCGGCGCTCGTCGACGGGCTGCGGCCCGGCGAGCCCGAGCCCGTGCGCGAGGAAACGGCCGAGCCCGACCCGGATGTCGCGCGGCAGGCCGCCGCGCTGCGTGAGGCCGGAGCAATCGGGCTCCTCGTCGTCAGCCGCCCAGATTGCCGCGTCGACCTCCTCGCCCTCCCCGACCTCACGGGGAGGGCGTTCGAGCTCTGCGCCGCCCTGGGCGCGTCGGGCCGGATGGTCTCCCTCGACGGCCGGCTACCGAGCCCGGCGGACAATATCCACGTTGCGTCCTGCACCGACGAGGCAGAAGGCGTTGTGCTCGAACGGGGCGCCACGATCCTCTCGTTCCCCGGCTGCGCCCCCGCCTGGCGGCCGGACGGTCTCCTGACCGTCGTCGCCGAGGGCGAGGTCTGGGGGTTCCGCCCCGCGGACAGCAGCACCGTGCGGCTTCTTCCCGGGCGCAAGCTGCGCGGGCTCTTCGACCCGAGCCTTCCGCCGGGCGACCGCCGCTCGCTCGAGGTGCGGGAGGTCGTATGGTCGAGCGAGACCCATCTGATCGCGATCCTGCGGCGGGAGGTGGAGCCGCGCTACCTCGTCGCAGCCATGAGCTCACGCGAGGTGCTCTGGTCGCATTGCTGCTTCGAGGACCTGCGTCGCCTCCGCCTCAGCCCCGGCGGGACCTTCGTGGACGTCGAGTCCGAGGATGGCGCGCTCGTCTACGACTCGACCGGAGCGCCCTTCCCGCTCGAAGGAGGCCGTCCGCCCGAGGCCGTCGCCTGGTCGCCCGCCGACCGCTTCCTCGCGGTCGCGCGCGCCGGATCGGTCACGATCCTCGAGCCGGGCCGAAGCGGCCTCGCGGCGATCGCGCGCCTCCCGATCGACGCCGCCGACCTCCGCTGGGTCCTTTCCGACCGCGACGTGCTGTTCCCGGAAGGCACGAACTAGACTGCCCGCGATGCCCTGGGACACGCTCACGGACGAGCAGCGCGAGCTCCGGGAGCTCGTCCGCACCCTGACGCGCGAGCGGATCGCGCCCCGCGCGGCGGAGATCGACGCGTCGTCCGAGTTCCCGCACGACATGGTCGAGCTCTTCCGCGAGAACGACATCCTCGCGCTGCCCTTCGACGAGGCGCACGGCGGCACCGGCACGGGGACGCTCATGCTGCTCGTCGCGATCGAGGAGATCTCGAAGGCGTGCGCGACGACCGGCCTGATCCTCGCCGTCCAGGAGCTCGGCGCGCTCGCGCTCAAGCTCGCGGGGACGGACGAGCAGAAGGAGCGCTTCCTCCCGCGCCTCGCGAGCGGGGAGTGGCTCGCGGCCTACGCGCTCACCGAGCCCGGCTCGGGCTCCGACTCGGCCGCGATGCGCACGACCGCGCGGCGGGAGGGCGACGAGTACAGGCTCGACGGCGGCAAGCGCTTCATCACGAACGCCGGCGTCGCCGGCCTCTACACCGTCTTCGCGAAGACCGACCCGGAGGCCGGGCACAAGGGGATCTCGTGCTTCGTCGTCGAGGCGGACGCGCCCGGGTTCTCCGTCGGTCGGATCGAGCCGAAGCTCGGGATCAAGGGCTCGACGACCGGCGAGGTCTTCTTCGACGGCTGCCGCGTGCCGGCCGCGAATCTCGTCGGCGAGGAGGGGGAGGGCTTCGCGATCGCGATGCGCGTGCTCGACCGCTCCCGGCCGGGGATCGCCGCGCAGGCGCTCGGGATCGCGCAGGGAGCGACGGACTACGCGCTCGACTACGCGAAGGACCGGGAGACGATGGGCAAGGCGATCGCGGAGCACCAGCTCGTCGCGGCGAAGCTCGCCGACATGGAGACCGCGACCGAGGCCGCGCGCGGGCTGCTCCACCGGTTCGGCCGCATGGCGGACGACGGCGTGGACGGCCCCGAGCTGACGAAGGCCTCCGCGCAGGCGAAGCTCTTCTGCTCCGACACGGCGATGTGGGTGGCCACCGAGGCCGTGCAGATCCTCGGCGGCTACGGCTACGTGAAGGAGTACCCCGTCGAGCGCATGATGCGTGACGCGAAGATCACGCAGATCTACGAGGGCACAAACGAGATCCAGCGGATCGTGATCGCACGCGAGATGGTGCGCGAGGCGCGCTCGTCGCTCCTCGCCGGCGTGGCCTAGCACCGCGGTGTGGCTCGGAGGGGCCGCCCACGTCGGAATTCGCCGTTTCGGCTTGCCGCCGGCGCGCATGATGGAGCGGACGTGAGCGGATACGACGCGGTCGTGATCGGGAGCGGGCCGAACGGGCTCGCGGCCGCGATCGTGCTCGCCCGGGCCGGGCGGTCTGTGCTCGTGCGCGAGGCCGCGGACACCGTGGGCGGCGGCGTGCGCTCCGAGGCGCTGACGCTGCCGGGGTTCGTCCACGACACGTGCTCGACCATCTACCCGCTCGGGGCGGGATCGCCCGTTTTCCGGCGGCTGCCGCTCGCCGAGCACGGGCTCGAATGGGCGCACTCGGAGGCGGCGCTCGCGCACCCGCTCGATGGCGGGAGGGCGGCGATCCTCGAGCGAGACGTCGACGCGACCGCGGCCGGGCTCGGGGAGGACGCCGAGGCGTACCGGGCGCTCTTCGGGCCCCTCGTGCGCGACTGGCCGGCGCTCGAGCGGGCGATCCTGCGCCCGCTCGTCCGCGTGCCCCGCCACCCGGTGGCGCTCGGGCGCTTCGGGCTCTCGGCGCTCCGCTCCGCCGAGGGGCTCGCGCGCTCGCGCTTTCGCGGGGAGCAGGCCCGCGCGCTCTTCGCCGGCTGCTCGGCGCACTCGACCCTCCGGCTCGACCGCTCGCCCTCGGCCTCGTTCGGGCTCGTCCTCACGACCGCCGCGCACACGGCCGGCTGGCCGGTCGTGCGCGGCGGCGCGCAGGCGCTGGCAGACGCGCTCGCCTCGTACCTCCGCTCCCTCGGCGGCGAGATCGAGACCGGCGCCCGCGTCGAGTCTCTCGCAGAACTCGCGTTCGCCCGCGCCGTCCTGGCCGACGTCTCGCCGCGGGAGCTCCTCCGCCTCGGCGGCGCGGCGCTGCCGGCGCGCTACCGCCGCGCGCTCGAGCGGTACCGCTACGGGCCGGGCTCGTTCAAGCTCGACCTTGCGCTCGACGGGCCCGTGCCGTGGGCGGCGCCGGAGGTCGGGCGTGCCGCCTGCGTCCACGTCGGCGGGACGCTCGAAGAGGTCGCGGCCGCCGAGCGCGCTCCGTGGGAGGGCCGGCCGGCGGAGCGGCCGTTCGTCCTCCTCGCGCAGCAGTCCGTCGCCGACACGTCGCGGGCGCCGGAGGGGAAGCACACGGTGTGGGCGTACTGCCACGTCCCGAACGGCTCGACGTTTGACATGACGGAGCGGATCGAGGCGCAGATCGAGCGGTTCGCGCCCGGCTTTCGCGACCGAATCCTCGCGCGGGCCGTCACGACGCCGGGCGACTTCGAGCGGCGCAACCCGAACCTCGCGGGCGGTGACATCAACGCGGGCGCGCAGGATCTCCCGCAGCTCGTCTTCCGGCCCGTGCCGCGGCTCGTCCCCTACACGACCCCGGTGCCGGGGCTCTTTCTCTGCTCGGCGTCGACGCCGCCGGGCGGCGGGGTGCACGGTCTTTGCGGCTTCGGCGCGGCGCAGGCCGCCCTCGCGGCCGGCGTGTAGCTATCTCAACGCCGAACCTCCGGCCGACGGTTCCGGTGGCCCGATCGATTCCCTATCGTTGCGGCAACGCACCGGGTCTCCGCCTCTCCTGGTGGGGCGCGCGGCCCGGCCCCCGTCCCGGCGCTTCTGCGCTACCTCGGGGAAGCCGAGTGACTGGAGCGGATCCAGGTCCCTCCCGGAACCGACCAGTCGCTCGGCTTGCGGCTGTCGTCGTCGCGGCGCCGGCGCCCGGAGCTAGGCTGGCCCGATGGAGGCGCTGGCGCCCTTCAGCCCGGCCGTTCGCGACTGGTTCGCGCGCACGTTCGACGCGCCGACGCCCGCGCAGGACCGCGGCTGGCCGGCGATCTCGTCAGGCGGGCACACGCTGATCCAGGCGCCGACCGGCTCCGGGAAGACGCTCGCCGCCTTCCTCTGGGCGCTCGACCGCGCCGAGCCCGGGCGCGGCACGCAGGTGCTCTACGTCTCGCCGCTCAAGGCGCTCAACTACGACGTCGAACGGAACCTGCGCGGGCCGCTCGCGGGAATCGGCTCCGAGCTCTCGGTCGGCGTGCGCACCGGCGACACGCCGCCGAAGGAGCGCGCGCAGATGCAGCGCAGGCCTCCCGACATCCTCATCACGACACCGGAGTCGCTCTTCCTGCTCCTCACGTCCCAGGCGCGCGAGATCCTGCGCACTGTCCGCTTCTTCATCCTCGACGAGGCGCACGCGGTCGCCGGGACGAAGCGCGGCGCGCACCTCGCGCTCTCGATGGAGCGGCTCGACGCGCTCCTCCCGGAGCCGATGCAGCGGATCGGGCTCTCGGCGACCCAGCGGCCGATGGAGGAGATCGGCCGTTTCGTCTCGGGCGGGCGGGCGATCGAGCTCGTGGACGCGGGGCGCACGAAGCCTCTGGACCTCGAGGTCGTCGTGCCCCTTGAGGACATGCGCGAGCCGGGTGCGGACCCGGAGGTGACGACCGCCTCGCCGGACGGCACGCGCTCGATCTGGCCGTCGATCTACCCGAAGCTGCTCGAGCTCGTCGAGGCGCACCGCTCGACGATCGTCTTCGTGAACAACCGCCGGCTCGCGGAGCGGCTCGCGCTCCGGCTGAACGAGCTCGCGGAGCGGGAGATCGCACGAGCGCACCACGGGTCGCTCGCACGCGAGCAGCGGCTCGAGGTGGAGGAGCTCCTGAAGCGCGGGGAGATCCCGTGCCTCGTCGCCACGTCGTCGCTCGAGCTCGGGATCGACATGGGCGCGCTCGACCTCGTCGTCCAGGTCGAGTCGCCGAAGTCCGTCGCGGCCGGGCTCCAGCGCGTCGGCCGCGCCGGCCACCGCCTGGACGAGCCGTCGAAGGGCCGGATCTTCCCGAAGTTCCGCGCCGATCTCCTCGAGTGCGCGGTCGTCGCGAAGCGGATGCGCGAGGGCGCGATCGAGGAGACCGTCATCCCGCGGAACCCGCTCGACGTGCTCGCGCAGCAGATCGTGGCCATGGCCGCGCAGGACGAGGTCTCCGTCGAGGAGCTGCACGCGCTCGTTCGCCGGGCGTACCCGTTCCGCGACGTCTCCCGGACGCAGCTCGAGAACGTCCTCGACATGCTGGCGGGCCGGTATCCGTCCGAGGAGTTCGCCGAGCTCCGCCCGCGGATCGTCTGGGACCGCACGGCCGGGCTCGTCCGTGGGCGGGAGGGCGCGCGTCGGCTCGCGGTCACGAACGCCGGGACGATCCCCGACCGCGGCCTCTACGGCGTCTTCCTCGCGGGCGGCGGCGGGCGCGTCGGCGAGCTGGACGAGGAGATGGTCTACGAGGCCCGCGCGGGACAGACGTTCCTGCTCGGCGCCTCGACGTGGCGGATCGAGGAGATCACGCGCGACCGCGTGCTCGTCTCGCCCGCGCCGGGGATCCCGGGCGCGGTGCCCTTCTGGAAGGGGGAGGGCATCGGGCGGCCGTACGAGCTCGGCGCGGCGATCGGGCAGGCGACGCGCGAGCTCGCCTCGCTGGACGACGAGCGGGCGCGGGAGCGGCTCGTCGCGGAGCACTCGCTCGACGAGCTGGCCGCGCAGAACCTCGTCATGTTCCTGCGTGAGCAGGAGGCGACCGGCGGGCTGCCGTCCGACCGGACGATCGTCGTCGAGCGCTTCCGCGACGAGATCGGCGACTGGCGCGTCTGCATCCTCACGCCCTTTGGGGCCCGCGTGCACGCGCCCTGGGCGCTCGCGCTCGCCGCGCGGCTGCGGGACGGCCTCGGGCTCGAGGTCAACTCGATCTGGTCGGACGACGGGATCGCGATCCACTTCCCGGACGCGGACGCGCCGCCGCCCGTCGAGGATCTCCTGGTGGATCCGGCCGAGCTCGACGACCTCGTCGTCGCGGAGCTCGGCGGGACGGCGCTCTTCGGGGCGCGCTTCCGCGAGAACGCCGCTCGGGCGCTGCTCATCCCGCGCCGGCGGCCGGGCGAGCGGACGCCGCTCTGGCAGCAGCGGCTGAAGGCGCAGGCGCTCCTCCAGGTTGCGCGGCGCTACCCGGACTTCCCGGTCATCCTCGAGACCTATCGCGAGTGCCTGCGCGACGTCTTCGACCTGCCGGCGCTGCGGCGGCTCCTCGGCGACCTGCAGGCGCGGCGGGTGGATCTCCTCGCCGTCGAGACGCCGTCGGCCTCGCCGTTCGCGAGCTCGCTCCTCTTCGACTACGTGGCCACGTACATGTACGAGGACGACACGCCGCTGGCCGAGCGCCGCGCCCAGGCGCTCGCGCTCGACCGCGACCTGCTCCGCGAGCTGCTCGGGCAGGAGGAGCTCCGCGACCTGCTCGACGCCGACGCGGTCGACCAGGTGGAGGAGGAGCTGCGCGGGTCGGCCTCGTCCCAGGACGGGCTCCACGACCTCCTCCTGCGCCGGGGCGACCTCGCACCCGGGGAGTACGACGAAGAGCTGGCGGAGCCGCTGGTCGCCGAGCGGCGGGCGCTCGTCGTGCGGGTCGCGGGCGAGGAGCGGCTGATCGCCGCCGAGGACGCCGGGCGCTACCGCGACGCGCTCGGCGTCATGCCGCCGGCGGGGCTGCCGGACGCCTTCCTCGAACCGGGGGAGGAGCCGTTGCGGTCGCTGCTCGCCCGGTACGCGCGCGGGCGGGGGCCGTTCACGACGGCGGCGGTGGCCGCGCGCTACGGGCTTGCGGCCGACCGCGTGGAGGAGGAGCTGGCCGGCCTGGAGGCCGACGACCGGCTCGTCCGCGGCGAGCTTCGCCCGGGCGGGACGGAGCGCGAGTGGTGCGACCCGGACGTCCTCCGGCGGCTGCGGCGCGCCTCGCTCGCGCGGCTGCGCCGCCAGGTCGAGCCGACGGTGCAGGCGGCGCTCGCGCGCTTCCTCCCGGCCTGGCAGGGCGTGGATCGCCGGGCGACGTTGCGAGAGGCGCTCGTGCCGTTGCAGGGGCTCTCGCTCCCGGTCTCGCTCTGGGAGTCGGACGTGCTGCCGCGCCGCGTGCCCGGCTACCGGCCGGAGCTCCTGGACGCGCTCTGCGCGTCCGGTGAGGTCGTCTGGGTCGGCGCGGGGCTCGAGCGGGTGGCGCTCTACTTCCGCGAGGACGCGCCCGCGCTCGGGCGGCCGGGCGCGCTGCCGGCGCCCGAGGGCGAGGCGCACGACGCGATCCGCGCGGCGCTCGCGCGCGGGGCGCTCTTCTGGTTCGACCTCCTGGCGGAAACCGGGCTCGAGGCCGAGGTCGCGCTGCCCGCGCTCTGGGAGCTCGTCTGGGCGGGCGAGGCGACGAACGACGCGTGGACGCCGCTTCGGGCTTCGCGGCGGTTTCAGGCGCCTCGGCCGGAGGCTCGGCCCCGGCGGTTCTCCCGCCGGCGGGCGAACGCGATCACCGCGACGCAGGGCCGCTGGTCGGGGACGGCCGGGCTCTTCGGCGCAGGCGAGCCGGACCCGCGCGCGCTCGCGGAGCTCCTGCTCGAGCGGCAGGGGATCGTCACCCGCGACGGCGTGCGCGCGGAGGGCGTGCCCGGTGGCTACGGGCGGGTGTACGGGGAGCTCCGGAAGCTCGAGACGCTCGGCGTCTGCCGCCGCGGCTACTTCGTCGAGGGGCTCGGCGGAGCGCAGTTCGCGCTCCCGGGCGCGGTCGAGCGGCTGCGGGAGGAGGGCGAGCCGGGCGCGCCGCTCGTGCTCGCGGCCGCCGATCCGGCCCAGCCGTACGGCGCGTCGCTGCCGTGGCCGAAGCGGGCGGGGGCTCGCGCGGCCCGGGTTGCCGGCGGGCTGGTGGTCTCGCTCGGCGGCGAGGCGGCGCTCTTCGTGGAACGCGGCGGGCGCTCGCTCGTGCCGCTGCGGGAGCCCGACGAGGCGTGGCTTCGTCCGGCGTTCGAGGCGCTCGTCGCGCACGCCCGCCGTACGGGGATCAAGCGCCTGGCCGTCGAGCGCTTCGACGGCGAGCCCGTCGCCGACTCGGCCGTGCTGGCGCTGCTCGTCGAGGCCGGCTTCCTGGCCGGCCCGCGGCGCGCCGTCCTCCGCGCCTAGTCGAGGATCGTGCCGACGCCCTGGGCCTTCACGAGGGTTCCGTTGACCGGGCTCGTGAGGTTCACGAAGAAGGTCTCGTCCGGCTCGGGGAGATCGGACGAGCCGTCGCTCGAGACGGTCACGCCGACCTGCACCGACGTCTGGCCGGGGGAGAAGCCGAGCGGGCCGCCTGTCGCGTGGTAGTCGAGGCCGGCGGTCGCCGTCCCGTCGGCGGTCGCCCAGCTCATCGTGATCGTCTGCGGGCTCGGGCGCGAAAGGGTGACGGTGAAGACCGCGAGGACGGTTCGCGGAGTCCCGGCGGCCGGGAACAGCCCCTTCGGCTCGGTCGCCGAGACGTCGTCGACCGAGATCGCCGGCTGCACCTTCACGGAGCCGGAGACCGTGTTGTCGGCGGGCGTCGGGTCGGCCGTCGAGCTCGATGCGGCCGCCGTCGTCGAGAGCGTCGTCCCGACGGAGCCGGCCGCGGCCGCGCCCGAGACGACCACGGTGACAGTCGTCCCCGCGGCGAGCGTCCCGAGGGCGCAGTCGAGCGACGCCGCGGAGGGCGTGCAGAGCCCGTGCGTCGTCGAGACCGTCCCGAGGGCGAAGCCGGAGGGAAGCGACTGCGCGAGCGCGACGCTCGCCGCGTCGTTCGGGCCGAGGTTCTCGAGCGTGAGCGTCCAGACGATGCTCTCGCCCTCGTCGAGCGGCCCGGGCGGCCCGTCCAGCGTCAGCCGCAGGTCGCCGGCGGGGAGATACGTCGTGCTCACCGACGCGGAGTCGTCGCCGGGATCGGGATCCGTCGGCGCCGATGCCCCCACCGTCGCGGTGCTCCCGAACGTGACCGGCTCGGGCGCCGTGCGCGACACGCGAATCTCGAGCGGCACCGAGGCGCCCGGAGCGAGTGACGCCCCGAGCGCCCCGGCGCCGCACGTGACGACCCCGTCGGCAAAGGAACAGCCGGCCGTCGCGCTCACGAACGTCACCTCGGGCGCGATCGTCTGCGTCAGCACCGGGTCGGCGGCGGAGAACGGGCCGCGGTTCTCCACGGTCAGCGAGTACACGAGCTCCTCGCCGGCGAGCACCGGGTCGCCCGACTCGGCGAGCGAGACGGAGAGGTCGGCGCCCTCGGAGACCGTCGTCTCCGCGGTCGCCGAGTCGTTCGCCGCGTTTCCGTCCGTGTAGTCGCCCGAGACCGAAACGGTGTTCGCGAGTACGCCTTCCGCGACCGGCTCGGCGACCACGGTGACCGTGCGCGCCTCGCCGCTCGGGATCGTCCCGAGCGAGCACGTGATGCGCGGGGCCGCGTACGAGCACGAGCCCGACGAGGCGGAAGCGGACCGGTACGAGAGCCCGGCCGGCAGGTCGTTCACGATGACGGTCGCGGGCGCGCGGTCGGGCCCCGAGTTCGTGACCTGCGCGGCGTACGTGACGGGCGCCCCCGCGACGATCGGGTCGGGGTCGTCCTCGACCGTGATCCCGACGTCGGCGACAGCGTCGTCGTCGTCTCCGATCGTTCCGGTCGCGGTCGCGCCGGCGAGCGTCGCGCCCACGGGGCTCGAAAGGGTGACGGTGAAGCCCTCCTCGTCCTCGTCGACGACGTCGCCGTGCACGGGAACGTCGACCAGCTTGGCCGTCTCGCCCGGAAGGAAGATGAGCGTGCCCGCTGTGGCGGCATAGTCGCTTCCCGCGAGCGCGCTCCCGTCGGTGGTCGAGTACGCCACCGTGACCGTCGTGCTCGTCGCGCCGGTGAGCGTGGCGGGGACCGAGGCAGGCACCTGGCCGCCGTCGCCCTCCTCCACGGCCACATCGGCGATGGAGAGGGTCGGGAGCGGGTCGTTGTCCTTGATCCGCGTCCTCGCCTTCGCGCGCTTGAGCACGACGCCGACAGGTGCGGAGAGGCGCAGGAAGAAGCCCTCCGTCGGCTCGCGGATCGGGTCGTCGATCGTCGCGACGGCGACCTTCTTCACCTTCTGGCGCGCCTTGAAGCGGAGGATTCCCGAGCGCGCCCTGTAGTCCGACCCCGCCCTCGCCATGCCGTTCACGGTGCGGAAGCGCACCCTGACCGGCTTCGTCGGCGCGCGCGTCAGCCGCACGACGAAGATCGCCTTCTTGCCCTCCGCCACGCTCAGGTCGCCCACCGTCGCGCGCGGCTTCGGGGCCGCCGAGGCGTCCGGCGCCCATGCGAGGAGAAACGTCGCCGCGAGGGCGCCGCCGACGAGCCCGGCCCGGGCGCTCCATCTCGTTGCCGCAGCCATCCGCTGCCCTCCGTTGTCGGCGCTCGTCGCGAAAACCTCAAGCGCCGAGTCCTCCAAAACGGGGAGGCCGGTACCCTCGGGCGAGTGCCCGAGGGAGACTCGCTCCACCGCGCGGCCGCGCGCCTCGCGCCGTTCGTCGGGGAGAGGCTTGCGGTGGAGGCTCGGCATGGCCGGGCGCGCGCGCTCGGGCTCGCGGAGCGCCTCGACGGGCGGCGGCTCCTCTCGGTCGAGGCGGTTGGGAAGAACCTGCTCCTCGAATGGGAGGGTGGGCTCGTTCTGCGCAGCCACCTGCGCATGAAGGGCCGCTGGCGGGTCGCCGCGGCCGGGGCGCCGATCGCCGGGACGCCATGGCTCGTCCTGACGGGGAGCGCGCAGCAGGCAGTGCTCTCCGGCGGGGGCGAGCTCGAGCTGACGCGCGGGCCGAACCCGCGTGTGGCGCGGCTCGGGCCGGACATCATGCTCGACCCGCCCGATCTCGACGGGATGCTCGCCCGCTTCCGCGGGGCCGACGCGTCTCGTGAGCTTGGCGACGCCCTCCTCGACCAGCGCCTCGTCGCGGGGATCGGGAACAAGTGGAAGGCCGAGGGGCTCTTCCGCGCGCGCGTGTCGCCGTGGGCGCGCCTGCGTGACGTCTCGGACGACGACCTCCGCACCGTGCTCGCGGAGACGTCGGCGGCGATGCGCTCCGGCCGCGCGAGACGGCTCGTCTACGACCGCGCCGGGCTCCCGTGCCCCCGCTGCGCGACGCCGGTTGCCGCCTGGCGACAGGGCGACGACGCGCGCACCGCGTTCTGGTGCCCGGCGTGCCAGCCGGCGCCGCCCGGAAGCCGGCTCGTCGGCAACGAGGTCCGACCCGGCCGCTAGTGCCGTGTCCCCGCGAGCCGTTGTCCGGTGCCAGGCACCGGACATGGCCCCGCCGGACGCGTCCGGAGCGGCCGTAGGCAGGAACGCGCGCCGCCGCCGCGTACCGAGTCGGGTGGCCGTGCAAGCGCCCCGCTCACCGTCCCTCCTCCGCGCCCTGCGCGCGTTCTGCCTCGGCGCGTTCTTCGAGCTCGGCCGCGAGCTCGAAGAGGGTGCCGAGCTGCCGATCTCCCTTGCCGAGCACGTCTCGCCGAACCGGCCGACGCTCTACGAGTACCGCCCGCTCGTCGGCGCGTTCGTCGAGGCGCGGGCCGACCGGCTGGCCCGGCGCGAGGACGCCCTCGAGGCGCTCGCCGCGCTGAAGGACGAGCCGGCCGCCGGGATCTTCGCGCGCGCCCACGCGGGGACGAGGACGAGCGAGGACGAGGCGCTCCGCCGCACGGTGCTCGTCCCGCTGCTCGTCCGCACCGCGGAAGGGTGCGGCGGCTTCGACTGGGAGGACTCCGCATTCGAGCGCGCGTACGCGGAGCTCGAGCGCTCGCTCTTCGGCGCTACGCGCGCGTACGGGGCGGTCGTGCCGCTCGTCGGCCTCTCGGCCGGCGCCACGATCGAGCTCGGCGACGGCCTCCGCGTCCGCCACGCGGCGACCGGCGAGCTCCAGGCCTCGTGGCCGGAGGCGCAGCGGCTCATCCCGCGCGACTTCGGGCGGGAGGTCGACCGCACGCTCGTCCTCGAGCTCGAGACCGACCTGGAGGGCACCGCCTGCGTCGTCCCCGATGCGCCCGCCGCGGTCGGGCGGGCGATCACCGTGCTCCGGCTGGTCACGGCCGGCGCGATCGCCGCCGGTCCCGTCGTCTTCGAGCGGCTCGACTGGCGTCCCTACGACGTGCGGCCGGCGCCGCCGCTCGCCGCGCAGGTTCCGCCGGGCGAGCCGACCCGCCTCGACCCCTTTCGCGCCCGGCTCGTCGCCCAGCTCGTGGAGCGGCTCACGGCGGGGGTCGACGCGGACGTGCACGAGGCCCTCGACCGCTGGGAGCTCGCGCTCTTCCACGCGGGCCCGGTCCGCGCGGACGAGCTGCGCGAGGCGCTCGAGTCGCTGCTCGGCTGCGACGAGGGACCGTGGGCCGCCGCGATGCGGGCCGCGGTCCTTCTCGGCGAGAACGGGCGCGAGCGAGAGGAGCTTCGCCTCGCCTTGAGCGCGCTCCTCGACGGCGACGGGCCAGGGGCCCGCGCCGAGGAGGCGGTTCGCCGTTCGCTCGTCGAGACGCTCCTGCACGACTCCCGCCCCGGCCTGATCGCCGCGCTCGACGAGGTGCTCCTGGGCGTCCGCCCGCGCGCGGGGACGATCACGCGCCGGGTCGTCGCCGCCCGATGACCGAGCCCGCACCGTCCGCGGCCGAGGTCGCGCGCCGCCAGCGTTGCCGCTCGCTCGAGCTCGCGGCCGTCCTCGGTCTCGTGCTCGCCGTGTTCTCGGTCATCGACCGGACGTGGCCCGCGGTCGGCGTCGGGCTCGCCGGCACCGCGCTGGCGCTGGTGGTGCGCCATCGGCGGTGCAGAGACCTCCAGGCTCCCGAGCGCTAGGGCACGAGCCCGCCCCGGGGTCGCTCCGCCGCGTCGTCTCGCCGAGCCGCTGGGAGATTCTGGCCCGGGGGGTTAGTGCGATTGCGGTCGCGGCTGCGTAGAACGCGGCGCAGTAGTTCTGCCAAACCCCCCAGATCCGAAGGGAGTCACGATGCAACGCATTCGACTGGCGCGGCTCGTCGCGCCGATCGTCGTGCTCGCCGCCCTCGCCTTCGCGCCGCCGGCGCTCGCACAGGGCGAGGCCACAGTGCCAGAGCGCTACGAGGACCTCCTCGACACGGCGAGGGACGACGGCACCGTCCGTGTCCTCGTCGCCACGAACGGGATGATCGACCGGAGCCTCGTCCAGAACGCGGCCGACGCCGCAGGCGGCGAGATCCTGACCCGCTACCGGAACCTCCCGATCCTGCTCGTGGAGGCGACGCCGGCGGCACTCGTGCAGCTCGCGCAGAGCCCGTTCGTGCTCGGCCTCGAAGAGGATGTGCCCGAACCGGCCAACCTCGCCAGCACGCTGCCGCTGATCAACGGCGACGACGTGCACGGCTTCGGCTACGACGGCGACGGGACGGCGGTGGCCATCCTCGACACGGGGATCGACGCCGACCATCCCTTCTTCGCGGGCCGGATCGTCTCGCAGGCCTGCTACTCGAACGCGGGCGGAGCAGGCGGCGGCACGAGCATCTGCGCAGGCGGCGGCACCGCCGAGACGGCGGCCGGCTCCGCCAACGTCGAGATCGCGGCGTGCATGGACGGCACCGTGAACATCTGCGACCACGGCTCGCACGTGGCGGGGATCGCGGCCGGGAACGCGACCGGCGCGGCCGGCGCGCCCGGCGACGGTGTCGCCCCCGGCGCGGACATCATCGCGATCAACGTGTTCACGCGCTTCGACGCGGCGGGCGACTGCAGCCCGAACCCGGCGCCGTGCGTGTCGTCGTTCCCATCCGACCAGGTGCTCGCGCTCGACCGGGTGCTCGCGCTCGACGGGACGCTCGCCTCGGACGTCGTCGCCGTCAACATGAGCCTCGGCGCCGGCATGTTCGCCGCGAACTGCGACGGCGACAACCAGGGCCGCAAGGCGGCGATCGACGCGCTCCTCGCGGAGGAGATCGCGACGGTCATCTCCGCCGGGAACAACGGCTTCAACGCGGCCGTCGGACGGCCCGGTTGCATCTCGACGGCCGTGACGGTCGGCGCGACCACGGACGCCGACGCGGTCGCCGGGTTCTCCAACCGGGGCGTCCTGCTCGACCTGTTCGCTCCCGGCGTCGGCGTCGACTCGTCGGTGCCCGACGACACGTGGGCGAACTTCGACGGCACCTCGATGTCGGCGCCGCACGTTACGGGCGCCTGGGGAGTCCTACGGGACATGTACCCGACGGCGAGCGTCGCCACGATCCTCGGCTGGCTCCAGGCGAACGGACAGCCGATCACGTACATGAGCGGCGGCTCGAACGTCACGACGCCGCGGATCGACCTGCTCGCGACCGTTCAGCCCGATCTCGCAGCGGACAACGCGAGCGTCACGGTGGACGAGGGCCAGACGGCCGCGAACTCCGGCACGTTCTCCGACCCGAACGGCGACGCGGTCACGCTCTCCGCCTCCGTCGGGACGGTCGTGGCCGGCGCCGGCACGTGGTCCTGGAGCTTCGACGCGGTGGACGGCCCGGCCGACAGCCAGACCGTCACGATCACCGCGACCGACGCCCTCGGGATCGAGAACGAGGTCACGTTCGCGCTCACGGTCGACAACGTCGCTCCGAGCGTGACGAGCGACCCGGGCCAGGTCACGTCGATCGACGAGGGCGACACGCTGTCCGTCCTCTCGTTCTTCTCCGACCCGGGCTACCTCGACAACCCGTACTCGGCGACCGTCGACTGGGGCCACGCCGACCTCGGCACGAGCCCCGGCTCGATCCTCATGACCCAGGACGCGGGCCCCGGGCCCGACCAGGGTGAGGTCTCGGCGTCGAAGGCGTACGGCGACAACGGCTCGTTCACGGTCACGACCTCCGTCACGGACAAGGACGGCGGGTCGGGCTCGACGAGCTTCGGCGTCACCGTCGCGAACGTCGATCCGACGGCCGCGATCGACCTGAGCGGGACGGTGCTCGTGAACGGCGTCCCGACCCTGATCGGAGACATCGACGGGCCGATCGACTTCGCCGCGACGGCGAGCGATCCCGGCTCGGACGACCTGACCTTCGACTGGGACTTCGGAGACGGGAACACGGCCGCGGGCGTCTCGCTCGTGAACGATCCGCTCTTCGACCCGTTCCCGAGCCCGACGCTCCAGCCGCGGGTGAACGTCGCGGACGCGCAGAGCCACCAGTACCTCGAGGCCTGCACGTACGAGACCACGCTCGACGTGAGCGACGACGACGGCGGCGCGGCGCCGACCGACACGGTCGCCGTGCTCGTGACCGGGAACGCGACCGCCTCCCGGCCGACCGGCTGGTGGCACCGGCAGTACATGCACGACGGCGTCGTGGCCGACTTCACGGTGCCGACGCTCGAGTGCTACCTCGCGATCGCGCGGTTCGGCTCGACGGTGTTCGACGAGGCCGTCGCGCTGTCCTCGCTCGCGGATGCGGACGCCGTCCTCAACCCGAGCGGGGCCGGCGACGCGCACGTCAGGCAGCTCGACCGCGAGCTGCTCGCGGCGTGGCTGAACTTCGCGAACGGCGTCTTCGACTACAGCGAGGCGGTGGTCGACTCGGACGGCGACGGGACCCCCGATCTCGCGTTCTCCGACGTCATGGCGGACGCCGAGGCGGTCCGGCTCGATGCCGGGGCGACGAAGAAGGAGCTCGGGGACCAGCACAAGCTCGTCCACGAGGTGAACCGGTTCGGGTAGAGCCGGCAGGGAGCAGGGAGGGCCGGTCCGCGCGGGCCGGCCCTCCGCTCCTGCTCGCGGCCGCGCTTCTCGCGCTCGCGGGGTGCGGCGGTGGCGGAGATTCTCCCGGGAGGGCGGACGGACCCCCGACCACGCTCCTGGAGGAGGCGGAGGAGGAGGGAACGGTGCTCGTCGTCGTCGAGCTCGCGGTGCCGTACCGCCCGGAGGCGGAGCTCGGGCCGGACGCGATCGCGGCCCAGCGGGCAGCGATCGCCGGCGCGCAGGAGGCGGTGCTCGGGGAGCTCGGCGAGCACGGCACGCCGGCCGGACGCCCCGAGCGGCTTCCTCAGCTCGCCGTCCGCGTCGACGAGGAAGGCCTCGCCATCCTCTCCCGCTCCCCCCGCGTGCGGCGGGTCGAGGGGAACGAGCCGGAACCGCCCGGCTCCTGAGAATCGTCACGCTCTCGTGACGATCTCGGCACGGTGCGGCACGGTTTCGTGCGGATCTTCGCCGTAGGGTTCCGGCATGGACGAGGCGCGGCAGGTGCTCGAGCGGCTCGAGCGCATCGACCGGCTCCGCACGGGCGGCGGGCAGCGGGGCGCGATCCTCGCGGAGGTTCGCAAGCTCCTGGAAGAAGGGGAAGCCTGGCTCGCCGCGGAGCCGGCCGGAACGGCCGCCGCCCGCGAGGCGCTCGACGCCTGCCGGCTTCGTCTCGTCGCCGGCGCCGGCGCGCCCGACGGGCCTCCCGTGCCGGTCCCGGGCCCCGAGGATCCGCTCCCACGCGCCGCGTAGCGGCAGGCGCCCCGCCCCCTGTTTGCAGGCGAGGACGCCGGGATACGGCGCAGGAAAACCCGGCCGAACGGCCGCGGGCTCCGAACGAAACGGGAGGGAAGCGATGCGGAGAGAAGGCGCAACGAGGGAGCGAACCGATCTCCAGCGCGCGGCGCTGGCGTTCGGTGTCGTGTTCCTCCTCGTCACGATCCTCGGGTTCATCCCGGGCATCACGACGGACTACGACCGGTTGACGACCTTCGACGACGTCGGGGCGAAGCTCCTCGGCATCTTCGGCGTCAACATCCTGCAGAACATCGTGCACCTGCTCTACGCGGTCGCCGGCTTCGCGGCCGCCGCGAGCTGGGCCGCCTCGCGCGCGTACTTCATCTGGGGCGGCGCCGTGTACCTGGTCGTCTGGCTCTACGGGCTCCTGATCGACCTCGAGAGCTCGGCGAACTTCCTCGGCGTGAACGCGGCCGCGAACTGGCTCCACTTCCTGCTCGGCGTCGTCATGCTCGCCGTCGGGTTCCTGCTCGGCCGCCGCGTCACCGACCGGAGGGTCGCCGCAGCGTAACCCGAGCGTTTCCAGCGATTTCGAGGAAAGGGCGGGCTCGCACCCGCCCTTTCTTTTTCGCGCTCCGTGCGGCAGTCTGAGGTGCAGGAGGATTGTGCTAGCCTCAAACGAAATGAAGGCCCTGTGAGCCTTCTGGGAAACATCACGCGTTCGCGCAGCCGAACGTCAGCCTCGCAAGGAGCAAGCTTGGGACAGGTCATTGCCCTGGCCAACCAGAAAGGGGGCGTGGCCAAGACCACGACCACCCTCAACCTCGCCGTCGCGCTCAAGGAGCTCGGCCACACCGTCCTCGCGGTCGACCTCGATCCGCAGGGCAACCTCACGATGAGTCAGGGGATGGACCCCGATGCCGTCGAGCGGTCGATGTTCGACGTGCTCGTCCACTCGCTCCCGATCGACGAGGTGATCCAGCGCGCGGAGGTCGACATCGCCGTGTCCTCGATCGACCTCGCCGGCGCCGAGCTCGCGCTCTCGAGCATGATCGGCCGCGAGCGCGCCCTGCAGAAGGCGTTGCTCCCGATCCGGAACTCGTACGACTACGTCTTCATCGACACGCCGCCCTCGCTCGGGCTCCTGACCATCAACGCGCTGACCGCGGCGGACAGCGTGATCGTCCCCGTGCAGTGCGAGTACCTCTCGCTGCGCGGGCTCGTGCAGCTCGAGGGGACGCTCACGATGATCCGCGAGAACCTGAACCCCGCCGTCGAGATCCGCGGGATCCTGCCGACGATGTTCGACGCGCGCACGGTCCACGCGCGCGAGGCGATCGAGATGCTGAGGGAGAACTTCGGCGAGCTCGTGTTCGACACGCGGATCCGCAAGACGGTCCGCTACGCCGAGGCACCCGTGCAGGGCGCGTCGGTCCTCAAGTACGACCCGAGCGGCCAGGCGGCGGACGCCTACCGGCAACTTGCGAAGGAGGTGCTCAATGGCGCGAAATCGCGCACGCGCCAGCATGCGTGAAGGCCCGCTCGCGGAGCTCTTCCGCGCAACGGAGGCGGCCCAGCGGCAGGCGGAGAAGGAGCGTGAGGCCGAGACGGTCGCCGACGCGCCGACCGTCGAGCACGTCGAGCCCTCGACGCAGCCGCCCTACGGCGAGCCCGAGGACGCCTCGGTCGCCGAGCCCGAGGCGCCGGCCGCTTCGCCGCGCTCCGAGCCCGGGCATGCGCCGGCCCAGCCGCCGGTGCCCGCCCGTACCGTCACCCCTTCGTCGCCGGAGCCGCGCCCCGCGGCGCGCTTCGCCGACCCCTCGCTGCACGTCGCACGGTCGACCCCGCGCCCCGAGTCCACTGCCTACCTCGCGGTGATCCGCGTCGTCGGCGTGGGCGGCGGCGGCCTGAACGCGGTCAACCGGATGATCGAGGCGGGCATCTCGCAGGTCGAGTTCATCGCGCTGAACACGGACATCCAGCAGCTGCGCGGCTGCGAGGCGCCGGTGAAGCTCCACGTCGGCCGAGAGCTGACGCAGGGGCTCGGCTCGGGTGCCGACCCCGACGTGGGGCGCCAGGCCGCCGAGGAGGCCTACGACCAGATCAAGCACGTCCTGCGTGGCTCGGACATGGTCTTCATCACGGCCGGCGAGGGCGGCGGCACGGGCTCCGGCGCCGCGCCGGTCGTCGCGCGGATCGCGCGCGAGCTCGGCGCGCTGACCGTCGGGATCGTCACGACCCCCTTCAAGTTCGAGGGAAGCCGCCGCCGCCAGCAGGCGCAGGAGGGCGTCGACACGCTCCGCTCTGTCTGCGACACCGTGATCGTCATCCCGAACGACCGGCTGCTCGAGGTGCTCGACCAGACGACGTCGATGCTCGAGGCGTTCCGCGTTGCCGACGACGTCCTCCGCCAGGGCGTCCAGGGGATCTGCGACCTGATCACGACTCCGGGGCTCATCAACCTCGACTTCGCCGACGTCCGCACGGTCATGAGCGACGCCGGCACCGCGCTCATGGGAATCGGCTTCGCGACCGGCGAGAACCGCGGGCGGGAGGCGGCGGAGCGGGCGCTCCGCTCGCCGCTCATCGACACGGAGATCGTGGGTGCGAAGGGCATCCTCCTCTCGATCGCGGGCGGGCAGGACCTGACCCTGCTCGAGGTGAACGCGGCCGCCGAGACGATCCGCGGGGCCTCGACGGAGGAGACGAACATCATCTTCGGCGCGACGATCGACGAGCGGCTCGCCGGGCAGGTCTGGGTGACCGTGATCGCGACCGGGATCGGCAAGGGGCGGCGACTCGTTCCCGAGCGCGAGCCCGGCCGGCTCGCCGCGGCGCCGTCCGCGCCGTCGGAGCCCGAGCGCGTCGACGAGACCCTCGAGCCCCCGGGCTTCCTCTTCGAACGCTGACCGCGGAACGCCGCGGCGAGCCACGGTACCCTCAGCCGCATGAAGGGCGCCGTCGCCGCCGGCCATCCGCTCACCGCCCAGGCGGGCGCGCAAGCCCTGGCGGAGGGCGGGAACGCGGTCGACGCATGCGTCGCGGCCGGGCTCGTCTCCTGGGTGACCGAGAGCCCCCTGACCGGGCCGGGCGGCGGCGGGTTCATGCTCGTCCACCGGGCACGCGACCGGAGCGACCGCCTGCTCGACTTCTTCGTCGCCGTTCCGGGGCGCGGGCGCGCGGAGGAGGCGGAGGGCGAGCTCGAGGCGGTCGACGTCGCGTTCGAGCCGACGAACCTGCAGGTGTTCCACATCGGCGGCCCGTCCTGCGCCGTGCCCGGGATGATCGCCGGCCTCGCCGCGGCGCACCGCTCGTACGGCAGCCGTCCCTGGCCGGACCTCGTCGCGCCCGCGCTCGCGCTCGCGCGCGAGGGCGTGGAGCTGACGCCGGCGCAGGCGCGGCTGCACGAGATCCTCGACCCGATCCTCCGCCGGACGCCGGGCGGCCGGGCGCTGTACGGGGAGGACGCGCCGCTCCCGGCCGGTGGGCGCCTCGAGCTGGGGGAGCTCGCGGCGACGCTCGAACGGCTTGCCGCGGACGGCGCCGAGCCGTTCTACCGCGGCGACCTCGCCCGCCGGACGAGCGAGGCCGTGCTCGAGGAGGGCGGGACGCTCACGCTCGAGGACCTGGCGTCGTACCGCGTCGTCCGCCGGACGCCGGTGCGGATGCGGTTCCGCGGGCAGGAGCTCGTCTCGAACCCGCCGCCGTCGTCCGGAGGGACGCTCGTCGCGTTCGCGCTCGGCGTGCTAGACCTGCTCGGCCCGCCGGACGAGCCGGGGAGCGCGCGACAGATCGCGCGCCTTGCGGAGGTGATGCGCGAGGCGACGCGGGCGCGGGGCTCGCGGTTCCTCCGCGATCTCCATCGCGGCGGCCTCGCGCGGCGCCTGCTCGCCGACGAGCGGATCGCGGAGAGCGTCGAGCGCGCGGAGGCGCGGCGGCGCGAGGCGGTGGGCGAGCCCGTCGGCCTTCCGTCGACCACCCACGTCAGCGTGGTGGACGGGTCCGGCAATGCCGCGTCCCTCTCCGGGTCGACCGGCGCCGGCTCCGGGCTCGTCGTCCCCGGCACGGGGATCCACCTGAACAACATGCTGGGCGAGAGCGACCTGCTCACGCTGGGTCTTCCCGGCCCGTGCGGGCGGCGGCTGACGAGCATGATGGCGCCCTCCCTCGTCCTGCGCGACGGCGAGCCGCGGCTCGTGCTCGGCAGCGCCGGCTCGGCGCGCCTGCGCGGGGCGATCGTCCAGACGGTCGTGAACGTGCTCGACCACGGCCTCGGGATCGAGGAGGCCGTCGCCGCACCGCGCGTCCACCTGCACGACGACGTGCTCCATCTGGAGGCCGGAGTGGAGCCCGCCGTCGCGCAGGAGCTCGAGGCGATGGGCTACCAGACGGTCTGCTGGCGGGCGCACAACATCTTCTTCGGTGGCGCCTCGGTCGTCGCCCGCGGGGAGCACGGCGAGCTCGAGGCGGCCGGTGACCCGCGCCGCGGCGGTGCGGGGGCGGTGGCCTCGTGAGCGAGCGGCCGGGCTTCCACGTCCGCCGCGCCGAGCCGGGAGACGCGGGGGAGCTCGTCGAGCTTGCGCTCGCGGTCGGCTCGGAGCCGGAGGGCTGGCTCGTCACGAACGGGACCTGGCGCAGCGTGAGCGACGAGCGGCGCTACGTGCGCGCGATCCGCCGGTCGAAGGCGGCCGCCGTCCTCGTGGCCCAGTCGCCCGACGGAATCGTGGGCCGCCTGTCCCTCTCGCGCGATCCGCATCCGGCGAGCCGGCACGTCGCCGACCTCGGCCTCATGGTCGCGGCCGGATGGCGCCGCCGCGGCGTCGGCCGGGCGCTCATGCTCGGCGCAGAGGAGTGGGCGCGCGAGGTCGGGATTCGCAAGCTCGAGCTGCACGTCCTGCCGTACAACGAGGCCGCGATCGGGCTCTACGAGACGCTCGGGTACGAGCGCGAGGGCGTGCGGCGAAACCACTACCGGCGCGGCGCCGAGCTCATCGACGCCGTGCTCATGGCGAAGGAGGTCTGATGAGGATCGGCGTGCTCGGGGTCGCGGCGGGGCTCGCGCTCGCGGCCGCGGGCTGCGGCGGGGAGTCGGAGCTCGAGGAGCGGCGCGCGGTGCTCGACACCGCGCAGGAGGCGTACGACCGGGAGGCCGACGAAGGGCGGGACTTCTCCGACGGACCGTGCATCGCCGACCCGCTCCCCGAGCCCCGGGAGGACTGGGTGGTGGTCGTCGTCCGCGAGCCGCGCGAGGAGGATCGGGACGCCGCGGAGAGATGCTCCGCCTACCGCGACGGCCGTGCCGGGCACGTCGTCGAGCTCGACGAGTTCGGGCACGTGATCAGGGCGCAATGACCGAGCCGCTCGAGCCGGGTCGCGGAACCCTCCTCACAGAAGAGGAAGAGCTCGTCGAGGAGGAGGAGCTCTGGACCGGTGACGACGGCACGGACCACACCGGGTGGTACTGCGTCGCCACGGATCCGTTCCCCTGCCCGGCCGCCGGCTGCGACTTCGTCGCGTCGTTCATGACGGCCGCGCACCTCGTGCTCGTCTGGGAGGAGCGCGACGACCCGAACCTCCTCCGGCACGCCCAGCGTGCGAAGGAGGTCGGGCGCAACCCGCGCGTCGTCACGTACCGGCCGGAGTTCGGGCCGAGCGCGTCGTACTACGCCTGGGAGGCGTCCGGCCGCCCGGTGCACGGCGTGCGCGGTCGAGCCTAGGAGACCGAGCGGAGCGCGACGTCGGCCGCGCTGACGAGCTTCCGCGCGTAGAGTCGCTCGTCGGCCGCGCGGTAGAGCGAGAGGGCGTTGGCTCCCTCGTGCGGGAAGACGGCCCAGCCGAAGCGCGTCGGCAGGCCGTGGCCGGCGAGGGTCTGCTCGAGGCGGCCGGCGAGCCGGGAGGCCTCGTGCGCGGATCCGAGCGAGGTGAGGAGCGCGAACGCGCGACCCCCCACGCGGGCCAGGTCGTCCCCCGGCCCGACCGCGTTTCCGAGCACGTCGCCGATGCGGAGGAGCGCGTCGTTCGCGGCGACGTCCTCGCCGAGCGTCGCGTCCTCGATGCGCAGATCTCCGATGAGAAGCGCGAACGGCTCCTGGGCGTCGAGCCGGCGCTGGATCGCGGCCTCGAACGAGCGCGTGTTCGGAAGGCCGGTGACGCTGTCGCGGTCGGCGAGGATCCGGAGCTCGGCGACGAGCCTGCGGTTGTCCCGCGCGAACCAGCCGATCACCGCGCCGGTGGCGGCGTACGTTCCGAGCCGGACGAGCGTGCCCCCCGTGAGGATCTCGGCGGACGGGACGATCGGATGGACGATCATCCCGATGCAGTAGAGCGCCGCGGCGACCGCGCCGGCCACGGCTCCCCAGAGGGGTCCTGTGACCGCGGCGACGAGCGCGATCGCGATGTAGAAGACGTGCGGGATCCCGACGTCGTCGGTCGGGATGAGCGCGAAAGCGACGAAGACCGCCACGTACACGGCGGCAGCCGTTCCGAGCACCACTCGAGGTTGGATCGCCGCAGGCATCCCTGCACGAAGGATCGCGGGCCGCGGGCGCCTTGCCGTCCCTCGAACGGGGGAACGGGCCGCCGCCAAGAGCGGCCCCTGGCTACCCGCGGCCCACGTCTGATCGGGGGCCCTGAACGACGGTCCCAGCACGAACGCTATCGGTGAGACCATCACGTGTCAGTGACGAGAACGTGCCGGTTCCGTCACGAACTCGTGCCGAATCTCGGTGGGCCAGGGGCTTGCGGGCGCGGGCGCCTCGGCGCGACTTCAGAGCGCCTCGACGCGCCCGTTCCCGGCCGACCGCTCGCGCACCTCGCGCTCCCGGGCGACGGCCTCGGCGGCGCGGTCGAGCAGCCCCGCGAGCCGGACGACGCGCTCGCGTTCCGAGCGGCTCTCGAGCAGCGTCTGCTTGATCTCCGGTCCAAGATCGATCCGGGCCGCGATGCGGAACGAAAGGTCCTCGGCCTCCCGGTCGAGCTCCTCGAGCTCTGCCGCGGCGGCGGCGATCACCTTGTCGTAGCCGGCCAGGCAGCGAGCGCGCTCGTCGTCGGTCGGCTCGTCCCCCTCATCGTCGACCGTGTCGACCTCGGCGGTCTGGAACGACCGGCCGTCCGTCTGCCGTGCGACGCGGAAGCGCCCGCCGCCCTCGACGACGATGTTCAGCCTCCCGTCGTCGAAGCGCTCCACGACCTCCACCACGTCGGCGAGCGTCCCGACCTCGCGCACGCCCTCGTCGTCGGCGAGGAGGATCCCGAACGGCGCCGCGGTGTCCAGGGACTCGTCCACGAGCTCCCGGTAGCGGGGCTCGAAGATGTGGAGCGGCGCCTGCTCGCCGGGCACGATGACGAGCGGGAGCGGAAACAGTCCGATCTCCTCCATCCGGACAGGGTAATGGCGACCGGACCCGACCGCGGAGGTGACCAGGCACCGTCGCGCCTGCGCCGCCCCGGCGCGCAGACCGATTAAGGTTGCCCCGATGGCGCAGGGCGATCTCTTCCGACCGGCGATCGCCGATCTCGTGCCGTACGAGCCGGGGAAGCCGGTCGAGGAGGTGCAGCGCGAGCTCGGCCTCGAGCGGGTCGTCAAGCTCGCGTCGAACGAGGGGCAGTTCGGCCCCTTCCCGGCCGCGGTGGAGGCGCTCGAGCGCTCGCTCGGCGAGCTGAACCGCTACCCGGACGGCGGGATGTACCGGCTCACGGCCGCCCTCGCGGAGCGTCACGGCGTCGCGCCCGAGAACGTCGCGCTCGCCGCCGGCGCCGACGCGGTGATCATGTACCTGTCGCTCGCGGCGCTCGATCCCGGCGACGAGATCGTCTGCGGCTGGCCGTCCTTTCCGAGCTACGTGCTCGATGCGATCAAGATGGGGGCGCGGCCCGTTCGCGTCCCGCTCCGCGACCTGACGTACGACCTCGAGGCGCTCCTTGCCGCCGTCACGCCGCGGACGAAGATCGTCTTCGTCGCGAACCCGAACAACCCGACGGGCACGATGGTCGGCCGGGCCGAGCTCGAGGCGTACTTCGAGCGCGTTCCGGAGCACCTGCTCACCGTCCTCGACGAGGCCTACTTCGAGTACGTCGACGAGCCCGACTACCCGGACGGGGTCGAGGAGTCTCTCAAGCGGGACGGCCGCCGCGTGCTCGTCCTGCGCACGTTCTCGAAGATCTACGGGCTCGCGGGGCTCCGCGTCGGGTACGGCGTCGGGCCGCCCGACGTGGTCGCTGCGATCCGCAAGGTGCGGAACGCGTTCGACGTCTCGCAGCCCGCGCAGGACGCGGCCTTCGCGAGCCTCGGCGAGCCGGAGGAGCTCGCGCGCCGGCGCGCCGTCACCGCCGAGGGGCGGGCGCGCCTCGCCGCAGTCTGCGCCGGTCTGCCTGTGCAGGTCGCGCCGCGTCCGGTCGCGAACTTCCTCTACGTCGACTGCGGCCGCGACGTCGGACCGCTCTTCGACGCGCTGCTCCGCGAAGGGGTGATCGCCCGCCCGCTCGCGCCGTTCGGGGCGCCGGAGGCGATGCGCGTCACGGTGGGGGCGCCGGAGGAGAACGATCTCTTCGGCGAGGCGCTCACGCGCTGCCTCGCCGCCGCCGGACGGTGAGCCCCACGCCGGAAGCCGCGGCTCCGAGACTCTTCCGACGGCTCCTCCGGACGGCGCGGAATCCTCACCTGGGCGGTGGGCGTGCTCGGCGCGCCGTCTCCGGCTCGTCCTCGGGACCGTCGGCGCAGGCGGGCTGATCGAGCGGTACGGCATGCGCGCCCCGTACGCTCTCGCGATCGCCGTCATGGGAGCAGGGACACTCGCAGCCGCCTCCTCGCCCGCGCCTTCGCTCACGGCCGCCTTCGTCGCCGTGGCCGGGGCCGGGAACGGGGCCGCGTTCGTCTGCAGCGCCCTGCTCGTCGAGCGCGGGGCGCCCGACAAGCTGCGCGGACCGGCGCTTCTACCCCCGGAGGCCGGCTAGTGGCCACCTGGACCGCGGACGCGCTGCTCGCGGGGCTGCGCTCGGGCGACCGCCGCGCGCTCGCGCGGGCGATCTCGCTCGTCGAGAACGGCGACCCGCTCGCCGCCGAGCTCGTGCGCGCGACCTACCCGGAGACCGGGCGCGCCGAGGTGATCGGCATGACCGGGCCGCCCGGCGTGGGCAAGTCGAGCCTCGTGAGCGCGCTCGTGCGCCTCGTCCGCGGGGAGGGGCGGACAATCGGCGTGATCTCGGTCGACCCGTCCAGTCCGTTCACGGCGGGCGCGCTCCTCGGCGACCGGATCCGCCTGGCCGACCACTTCCTCGACCGGGACGTTTTCATCCGCTCGATGGGCACGCGCGGGCACCTCGGGGGGCTCGCCGAGGCGACGCTCCAGGCCGCGCTGCTCCTGGACGCGTTCGGGAAGGACATCCTCTTTGTCGAGACGGTCGGGACCGGGCAGAGCGAGGTCGAGATCACGGGCATCGCCGACACGATCGTCCTCGCACTCATGCCCGGCTCGGGCGACTCGATCCAGGCGCTCAAGGCCGGGATCATGGAGATTCCCGACGTGATCGTCGTGAACAAGCGCGACCACCCGGCGGCGAAGACGATGATGAACGAGGTGCGCTCCATCCTCGGGCTCGGCGGCGAGCGCGACTGGACGCCGCCGATCGTGCTCACGGAGGCGGTGCGCGGGGAGGGGATCGAGGAGCTCTGGGCCGCGATCGGCGACCACCGACGCCATCTCGCCGAGAGCGGGCAGCTCGAGCGGCGGCGGGGCGAGCAGCTCGCGGGCGAGGTCTTCGCCGTCGCGAGCGGGCGCGCGAAGGCGCATCTCGAGCGCGCGGTCGCGGACGATCCCGAGCTCCGGCGGCTCCTCGACGAGGTGAAGGCGCGGCGGCTCGACCCGCTGACCGCCGTTCAGGAGATCATGGACACGGTGTTTCGGCTCGATGAGACGACCTGATCTCCACGACATCCGCACCGCGCGCGAGCGCCTCGGCAGCTGGGCGCGCGAGACGCCGGTGTTCCAGTCGGAGACGCTCCGGCGGCTGTCCGCCCGCACGGTCTACCTGAAGGCGGAGAACCTCCAGCGCACCGGCTCCTTCAAGGTGCGGGGCGCCGTGAACAAGCTCGCGACGCTGAGCGACGAGGAGCGCGCGGCGGGCGTCGTCGCGGCCAGCGCCGGGAACCATGGCCAGGCGGTCGCCTGGGCCGCCCGCGAGGCGGGGATCAAGGCCACGATCTTCGTCCCCGAGGACGCTCCGATGGCGAAGGTCGAGGCGGCGCGCGGATACGGGGCCGAGGTCCTCATGGGCGGCGTCGGCTACGACGAGGCGCACGAGGCGAGCCGGGAGCGCGCCGGCGAGGGCGCGACGTTCATCCACCCGTTCGACGACCCGGAGGTGATCGCCGGGCAGGGGACCCTCGGCATCGAGCTCGCCGAGCGGCTTCCGACCGTGGGGGCCGTGGTCGTCCCGGTCGGCGGCGGAGGGCTTGCAGCGGGCGTGGCGATCGCGCTGCGCGGGCTCAGGTCGAGCGTCCGCCTCGTGGGGGTGCAGGCGGCGGCGTGCGCGCCGCTCGCCGGCGGCGAGCCCGGCGGGTTCACGATCGCGGACGGCATCGCGGTGAAGAAGCCGGGGGAGCTCACGAGCGCGATCCTCGCCGACCTCCTCGACGACATCGTGACGGTGACGGACGACGAGATCGCGGCCGCCGTGACGCTGCTGCTCGAGCGGACGAAGCTCGTCGCGGAGGGCGCAGGCGCCGCCTCCGTCGCCGCGCTGCTCGCGGGCCGTGTCGGCGGCGACGGGCCGGTCTGCGCCGTGATCTCCGGCGGGAACATCGACGCGTCGACGCTCATCGACGTCGCCCGCTACAGCCTCGCGCGCGCGGGGCGCTTCCTCGCGGTGCGGACGCACGTCCCCGACCGGCCCGGCGCGCTCGCGATGCTGCTCTCCCTCATCGCGGGCGAACGCGTCAACGTCATGCAGGTGCAGCACCTCCGCGAAGGCGTCGAGATCGCGCTCGGCGAGACCGCGGTCGAGCTCCTCCTCCAGACCCGTGACGAGGAGCACTGCCTCGAGGTCCTTGCGCGCCTGCGCGAGTGGGGCTACCGGGCCGAGCGGATCCGCTGACGCGGGCTCAGAGCCCGAGGTGCCGCGCGATGACCATCCGCTGCACCTCGTTCGTGCCCTCGCCGATCTCGAGCACCTTCTGGTCGCGGTAGAAGCGCGAGATCGCGTACTCGTCCATGTAGCCGTAGCCGCCGTGGATCTGCAGCGCGTCGTTCGCCGCGCGGTTCGAGAGGAGCCCTGTGTAGAGCTTCGCCATCGCCGCCTCCTTGGCGAATGGGCGGCCCTGGTCCTTGAGCCACGCCGCCTTGTAGACGAGCTGCCGGCCGGCCTCGATCTCCGTGGCCATGTCGGCGAGCTTGAACTGCACCGCCTGGAAGCGCGCGATCGCCTGGCCGAACTGCTCCCGCTCCTGCGCGTAGCGGAACGCGAGGTCGTACGCGCCCTGCGCGAGGCCGACGCCCATCGCGGCGACCGAGATCCGCCCACCGTCGAGGATCTCGAGGAACTGCCGGAACCCCTCGCCGCGCGGGCCGAGCAGGTTCCCCTCGGGAACGGCCGTGTCCGCGAACGACAGCTCGCGCGTGTCGGAGGCGCGCCAGCCGATCTTCTCCATCGGCGGCGAGATCTCGTAGCCCGGCGTGCCGTTCGGGACGACGACGTTCGAGACCTCGTCGTCGCCCGTGCGGGCGGTGATCGTTACGCCCCAGGTGACGTCCGTCCCGGCGTTCGTGATGAAGATCTTCGAGCCGTTCACGACCCATTGCCCGTCGCGCAGCTCGGCGCGCGTCTGCGTCGCGCCCGCGTCCGAGCCGGCCCCGGGCTCGGTCAGCCCGAACGCGGCGAGCCGGCGGCCCGAGGCGAGGTCCGGCAGCCACTCGCGCTTTTGCTCGTCGTTTCCGAAGAGGAAGATCGGCATCGTCCCGAGCGACGTGTGCGCGGCGACCGTGATCGCGACGGACGAGTCCACGCGGGTCAGCTCCTCGATCGCGATCGCGTACGCGAGGGTGTCGGAGCCGGCGCCCTCGTACTCCTCCGGGATCGGGATCCCCATGAGGCCGAGCTCGGCGAGCTCGGCGACGATGTCGTACGGGAAGCGGTGCTCGCGGTCGAGCTCCTCGGCGACCGGCGCGATGCGCTGCTCCGCGAACTCGCGGACGGTCGTCCGGATCAGCTCGTGCTCGTCTGAGAGGTCGTAGGAGAGGCTCATCGGTCGGCGGCGAGCGCGGTCGCGAGCTCGGCGATCAGGCGAACGCCGTAGCCCGTGGCTCCCGGCCGGGGATAGTAGTCGCGCGCGCGATCGAGGTACGCCGTACCCGCGATGTCGAGGTGCGCCCACGGCCCCTCCCCCGCGAAGTGCTCGAGGAAGATCGCGCCGATCGAGGAGGAGCCGCGCTTCTTGTCCGGCGTGTTCTTCACATCGGCGAACTGGGACTCGAGGAAGCGCCCGTACGAGCGGTGCATCGGCATGGGCCAGACGTGGTCGCCGCTCCGGCCGGCGGCATCGAGGATCTTCGCGAGCCACCCCGCGTCCCGGCCGAAGAGCCCGGCGTAGAGGTCGCCCAGCGCGACCTGGATCGTGCCCGTCAGGGTGGCGAGGTCGAGGAGGTGCGTCGCGCCCGCGCCGCGCGCGTGCAGGAGGGCGTCCGCGAGGACGAGGCGGCCCTCGGCGTCGGTGTTCGTGACCTCGATCGTCGTCCCGTCGCCCGCGCGGACGATGTCCCCGGGGCGGTAGGCGTGGCCGGCCGGCATGTTCTCCGCGGCCGCGAGGACGGCGACGACGCGGAGGGGGAGCCCGAGCTCGGCGATCGCGGCCAGGCCGGCGAGCGTGGCGGCGCCGCCGGCCATGTCCGACTTCATCTCCTCGAGGTTGTCCGCCGGCTTGAGCGAGATGCCGCCCGTGTCGAAGGTGATCGACTTGCCGACGAGCCCGAGGACGAGGTCCTCGCGAGCGCTCGTCGGCTCGTGGCGAAGCGTCACGAGGCGCCCGCCGTTGTGGCTTCCCTGCGCCACGGCGGCGAGGGCGCCGAGGCCTGCGGCGGCGATCTCCTCCGGGCCGAGCGTCTCGATCGTGAGCGTCTCGAAGCGTGCGGCGATCTCCGCGGCCGCGTCGGCGAGCGCGGCGGGCGTGAGCTCGTTCGCCGGTGCGTTGACGAGGTCGCGTGCGTGGTTCGTCCAGCGGGCCACGAGGGCGGCCGTGCGTACGGCCTCCTCCGTGCCGGGCGCGTCCTCGCCGGCGAGGAGGAGGCGTGTGACGCGTTCGGCCTCGTCCCGGTCCGTCTTCCAGCGGCCGGTGTCGTGGCTCGCGAGGGCGACGCCCTCGACCACGGCGCGCGCCTCGGCCGTGGGCTCGAGGCCGCTCGTCTCGCGGTCGAGCAGCCAGGCGACGGTTCGTCCGCGCGTCTCGCCCGCGGCCGCGGAGACGCTTGCGGCGGCGGTACGGACGGTGTCTGCGTCCCGCTGGCTCTCGGGTCCCACCCCGACGAGCGCGACCCGCCGGGCGGCCGCGCCGCCGTCCGTGTGGACAACGGTCGCCGTCCCGCGCCGCCCGGTGGCGTCCCCCTCTTCGATCGCGCGCGCAAGGCGGCCGCCGAGGGCCTCGTCGAGCTCGCGGGCGGAGGCGGAGAGAATGGGCGGCTCGGCGAGCGCGACCCCGAGGACGTCGGCCTCGACGCGGCTCGCCGGCGTCGAGAGCGCGGCGGTGTCCATGCGGCGACCGATGGTATCTGGCCTCGTTCGAGGGATACGCGCTCAAGGTCGGCGGGGCGGCGGCCGATACGCGCAGTGCGCCGACAAAAGCGCAGCTCTACCCTCTCCGCCCGCTCCCCCCTCCTGCGGGCAACCTCTCCCGTCAGAAGCCCTCCCCGGAGGGCTTCTGTGCGTCTCCGGCTATCCTCGCGCGGTGCCTAGCAGGTCGGCAGCTCTTGATGGGGTCAGACCCCGGGTCGAAAGGCGCACGGAAGCGTGCCGATTGTGTGACGTCCCTGCTCCGAGCGGGATTCTTCGCGGGGCTGAAGTGTCACGGAATCGTGTCGCGGGCGCCCTTACGGGGTCAGACCCCGTCGTGGAACGCGCGCGGAACGGTCACGAGACCGTCACGGGATGAGGGACGTCGACCGGAAGGCCATGGCCGCGCTGTCCGGCGGTCACCTGGCGACCGACCTCGCGCAGGGAGCGCTTCCGGCGCTCCTGCCGTTTCTCGTCCTCGAGCTCGATCTCTCGTACACGATGGCCGCGGCGCTCGTGCTCGCCGGGACCTTCGCGTCGTCGATCGTCCAGCCGGCGTTCGGCGTGTGGTCGGACGCGCGCGGCGCGCTCTGGCTCCTTCCGGCGGGCGTGGCGATCGCGGGCCTCGGGATGGCGGCGGCCTCGGTGGCCCCGTCGTACCCGCTCGTCGTCGTCGCCGTGCTCGTGTCCGGCCTCGGCGTCGCCGCGTACCACCCCGAGGGCTCGAAGTTCGCGAGCTACGTGAGCGGGCGCCGGCGCGCGAGCGGTATGGCGTTCTTCTCCGTCGGCGGGAACCTCGGCTTCGCGCTCGGCCCGCTCGTCGCCTCGTTCGCCGTCATCACGCTGGGGCTCGGGCTGGAGGGCGGCCTCGTCCTCGCGATCCCGGGGCTCGTCGCGGCCGCCCTCCTCTTCGCCGTGCGGGACTACCTCGCGGGCTTCGCGCCGAGCGCCGAGCACGCAGCGCGCCGCCGCGAGGCGCCCGGCCGGCCGGGCGGGCTCGCGCTCCTGCTCGGGGTCGTCGGCCTGCGCTCGGTCGCGCACATGGGGCTCTTCACGTTCGTCCCGCTCTACGAGATCTCGCGAGGAAACGGGGCCGGCTACGGGATCCGGCTCCTCTCGCTCTTCCTCCTCGCGGGCGCGGTCGGGACGCTCTTCGGCGGGCCGCTCGCCGACCACTTCGGGAGGCGGCGCGTGCTCGCGGGGAGCTTCGTCGTCTCGACGCCGCTCATCCTCGTTTACGCGCTCGTCGGCGGCTGGGCCGGCGCCGCCGCCCTCGTTCTCGCCGGCGCGGCCGTGATCGGGACCTTCGGCGTGAGCCTCGTGATGAGCCAGGAGTACCTGCCGGCGCGGGTCGGCCTCGCCTCCGGGCTCTCGATCGGACTCGCGATCGGGCTCGGCGGGGTCGCAGCTCTCACGCTCGGCGCCGTGGCGGATGCGATCGACGTGCACGCCGCCATCGTGGCGACGGCGGCAGGGCCGGCGCTCGCGCTTCTCCTCACCCTCGCGTTGCCGCCGGCCCCGCGCGAGACGCGGCCAGCCGCGCCGGCCGCGGCGCCCGTGTAGGACGCCCGCGGCCGGACGCGGGCGAAACGCTAGGCGCGCACCGACTCCTGGGCCGCCTGCGCCTGCTCCTCGTGGATCCCCTCGCCGAACTCCTCGACGATCTTCGCGCAGAAGGCCGGGAGGTCGTCGGGCTTGCGGCTGGTGACGAGGCCGCGGTCGACCTGGCACTCGCTGTCCGTCCACTTGCCGCCGGCGTTCGCAATGTCCGTGCGAAGCGACGGCCACGACGTGACGGTGCGACCCTCTAGGACGCCCGCCTCGACGAGCAGCCACGGCCCGTGGCAGATCGAGCCGACGGGCTTCCCCTGCTCGAAGAACGTCCGCGTGAAGCGGACGGCGTCGTCGTCCATCCGCAGGAAGTCGGGATTCGCGACGCCGCCCGGAATGACGAGCCCGTCGTAATCGGTCGGGTCCGCCTGGGACACGTGCTTGTCCACCGGGAACGTGTCGCCCTTGTCCATGTGATTCATGCCCTGGATCTCGCCGTCCTTGATCGAGAGCAGCTCGACCTCGGCGCCGGCCTCCTCGACCGCCCTCCACGGCTCGGTCAGCTCGACCTGCTCGACGCCGTCGGCCGCGATGAACGCGATGCGCTTCCCCTGAAGCTCGTTCGCCATCCGGGCTCCTTTCGTCTCGGTTCCGTCCTTTCTGCGTACCGGGGCGGGGGGTGCCTAAACGTCGGTTGCGGCGCGGCCCGGCGCCGGGTTGAATGGCCGGGTGGACCTGGGGCTCGAGGGGCGTGGGTACGTCGTGGGCGGGGGGAGCCGCGGGCTCGGCCGAGCCGTCGCGGACGTGCTCGTGGCGGAGGGCGCTCGAGTCGTCCTGCTCGGGCGCGGCGAGGACTCGCTCGCGGAGGCGGTCGCGGCGCTCGGCCCCTCCGCGTCGCCATGCGTGGTCGACATCGCCGCGGAGGACGCGCCCGCTACCGTCGTGCGCGCGGTGGAGGAGAGCCTCGGCGGCCGCCTCGACGGCATCCTCGTGAGCCACGGCGGGCCGCCGATCGGGCACGCGCTCGAGGTTTCGGACGACGACTGGCGCCTTGCGTTCGAGCTCTGCGTCCTCGGGCCGCTCAGGCTGTTGCGTGCGCTCGAGCGGCGCCTGGTGGAAGGCGGCTCGGTCGTCTTCGTCACGTCGTCTACCGTGCGCCAGCCGTATCCCGGGCTGGACACGTCCAACGTCCTGCGCCCGGGCGTCGCCGCGCTCGTGAAGACGCTCGCGCACCAGCTGGCGCCGCGCGTGCGCGTGAACGGGGTCGGGCCCGGCATGATCGCGACCGAGCGGAGCGTGGCGCTGGCGAAGGAGCGCGCCGCCGAGGCCGGCATCTCGGTCGACGAGCAGCTGGCGGCCTCGGCGGGCGGGATCCCGTTCGGCCGCTACGGCGAGCCGGCCGAGCTCGGCCGCGTCGCGGCCTTCCTCCTCTCGCCGGCCGCGTCGTACGTGACGGGGGCGAACGTCCAGGTGGACGGCGGGATGGTCGTCGCCGTTCCCTGACGTCGGCGCGTCGGGCCCGGCTCCGACGCCCGCGACGCCCCGGGACCAGCGCCCCCCATCGGGGGAGCGCGCGTCCCAACACGAACGCTACTGGCGAACGTGTGCCGTGTCCGTGTCCGAACGTGCCGAGACCGTGACGGCTTTGTGCCGGGTTCGCGCCGCGGGCCGCAACCCGGGTGGCGAGCGCGGGCGGTCTACTCCTCGAGCTCGACGAGCACGGTTCCGCCGTTCACGCGGTCGCCCTCCGCGACGTGAACCCGCAACACGGTCGCCTCGAACGGCGAGACGAGCGGCGTCTCCATCTTCATCGCCTCGACGACGACGAGCGGCTGGCGCGGCTCCACCCGGTCGCCCTCGGCGGCGAGGACGCGGATCACCGTCCCCGGCATCGGCGCGATCACCGTGCGCTCGGCGTGCGCGGAGGCGCCCGTCTGGTGCGCCGCCTCCTCCACCTGCGGCGGCGCGGCCGGAGCAGGGGCGCTCGCACCCGCGAGCCGCCAGCCGCCGCGCCAGACGGGCGGCACGCGCACAGGCCGTGAGAGCGGCGGATTCTCCGCGAGGAACGCGGTCGTCGCCCGGCCGGCGCGCAGCTCGGGGTGGCGTACGAGCCAGCGGAGGAAGGGCAGGTTCGTCGTCACACCGCCGACCCGCGTCGCGTCGAGCGCGCGCGTGAGCCGGTCGAGCGCCTCGTCCCGCGTCTCGCCGGAAGCCACGAGCTTCGCGATCATCGGGTCGTACGCGACCGGCACCTCGTCTCCCGCCTCGACACCGGCGTCGACGCGCACGCCGTCCGGGAGCTCCAGCTCCGAGATCCGCCCTGCCTGCGGGAGAAACGAGCGCGGATCCTCCGCGTAGAGCCGCACCTCGACCGCGTGCCCCTCGGGCTCGCGGGACGCGAGCCCGAGCTCCTCGCCGGCCGCCACCCCCAGCTGCTGCTCCACGAGGTCGAGCCCGGTCACGAGCTCCGTCACCGGGTGCTCGACCTGGATCCGGGCGTTCAGCTCGAGGAACGAAAACGTCCCGTCCTCGGCGAGGATGAACTCCGCCGTCCCGGCGCCCTCGTAGCGCAGCGCCCGGGCGAGGGCGACGGCCGCCTCGCCCATCGCGTGCCGCAGCGCCGCGTCGAGCGCGGGGGAGGGGCTCTCCTCGAGCACCTTCTGATGGCGCCGCTGCACGGAGCAGTCGCGCTCCCCGAGGTGGATCGTGTTCCCGTGCGCGTCCGCGAGGAGCTGGATCTCGACGTGCCGCGGCCGCTCGACGTAGCGCTCGAAGAACACGGTGTCGTCGCCGAAGCCCGCCTTCGCCTCGCGCCGCGCCGCCTCGACGGCCTCGTCGAGCTCGGCCGGGTCGCGGACGACGCGCATCCCGCGGCCGCCTCCGCCCGCCGCGGCCTTGATCATGAGGGGGAACCCGACCTCGGCCGGCTCGCCCGTCGGCACGACGGGAACCCCCGCCGCGCGCGCGATCTCCTTCGCCTCGAGCTTGTCCCCGGCCTTGCGGATCACCTCCGCGGGCGGGCCGACCCATGCGAGCCCGGCCGCCGCGACCGCCTCGGCGAGCACCGGGCTCTCGGCGAGGAAGCCGTACCCGGGATGGACGGCGTCGGCCCCGGCACGCCCCGCCGCCTCAACGAGCTGCTCCGCGTCGAGGTAGGACCCGACCGACTCGACCCGGTCGGCCACGCGCGTGTGGAAGGCGCCCTCGTCGTCGGGCGCGTGGACGGCCACCGTGGTCATCCCGAGCCGCGCCGCCGTGCGGAAGACGCGCGCCGCGATCTCCCCGCGGTTCGCGACGAGCAGCGTTCCGATCTCGCGGCGGGCAGGCCCGGGCACGCGGCCGGCTAGGCCTCCCCGCGCGGGGCGAAGACGCCCCAGCCGCCCTCGGCGGCGCGCTTCTCGAGGAACGCGCGCAGCCCCTCCTGGCCCTCCTCGCTCGTGCGCATGCGCGCCGCGAGCGCCGGAAGCTCGGCCCGCTCGGGCGGGTGCAGGACGAGCCGCTTCGCCTCGCGCGCGGCGGCCGCGCCCGACGTCAGGAGCTCGGCGACGAGCCGCTCGACGACCGCGTCGGGGTCCTCGCTCACCTCGTCCACGAGCCCGATCCGGAGCGCCGTCTCGGCCCCGAACCGCTCGCCGGTCGTGAACAGCCGCCGCGCCGACGAGCCGATCTTCGCCAGGACGAACGGCGAGATCACGGCGGGGATGATCCCGAGCTTTGCCTCCGTAAAGCCGAACGTCGTGTCGGGCGCCGCCACCACGATGTCGCAGCACGCGACGAGCCCCGACCCGCCGCCGAGCGCGAACCCGTGCACGCGGCAGACGACGGGCGCCGGGCACTCGTCGATCGCCTCGAGCATGCGCAGGAGCCGGGTCGCGTCCTCGACGTTCTCCTCGTACGAGAGGTCGATCGAGGAGCGCTGCCACTCGACGTCCGCGCCCGCGCAGAAGCTCGGCCCCTCGCCGGAGAGGACGACCGCCCGCGCGTCGCCCGCGGCGTCCGGTGAGAACGCCTCGGTCAGCTCCTCGATCAGCGCCGCGTCGAAGGCGTTGCGCCGCTCCGGCCGCGCGAGCGTCACCCGGAGCACCGCGCCGTCGCGCTCGCCGCGCAGCGCGGTCACGGCGTCGCGACCTCCGCCTGCCCTGCGAGCACGGCGGCGAGCGACTCGTCGAGGATCTCCATCGCCGTGTCGATCTCCTCCTCCGTGATCGAGAGCGGCGGCGCCATGCGGAAGCAGTTCGCGCTCGAGCCGGCGCGGACGATGTTCATCGAGAGCCCGCGGCGCAGGCATTCCGCCGTCACCGCAGCACCCAGTGCGTCCGCAGGCTCCCGCGTGTCCCGGTCGACCACCAGCTCGAGCCCTGCGAGGAGGCCGCGGCCGCGCACATCGCCGATCTGCTCGTGGCGCGACTGCAGTTCCCTCAGCCGCGCCAGGAGATAGTCGCCGCAGTCGCGCGCCCGTTCGACGAGCCCGTCCTCGGCAATCACGTCGAGCACCGCGAGCCCGGCCGCGGCCGGCAGCGGGTCGGAGACGTGCGAGGTCACGTGGAGGAAGCCCTTGCCGACGCAGTCGTCCTCGATCGCGGCGCTCGTCAGCGTGGCCGCGAGCGGAACGCCGCCGCCGAGCGTCTTCGAGACCGCGAGGAGATCCGGGACGACGCCGTCGTGCTCGAACCCGAACATCGTGCCGAGCCGTCCGAAGCCCGTCTGCGCCTCGTCCATGACGAGCAGCATCCCGCGCGCGTCGCAGAGCTCGCGCAACCGGCGGAAGTAGCCGTCCGGCGGGACGATGATCCCGCCCGCCGAGAGCACGGGCTCGGCGACGACCGCGCAGAGCGATCCGACCGACTGCTGGTCGACGAGCTCGAAGCCCGTCTCGAGGCACGTGCAGTCGCAGGCGCCGTCGCAGTGCCGGACAGGGCAGCGGTACGCGTACGGCGCGGGCAGCGCGAACGAGCCGGGCAGGAGCGGCCCGAAGCCCGCGTGCGCCATGGAGAAGTTGACGGACGCGATCCCGGTGAGGAGGCCGTGGAAGCTCCGCGTGAGGCCGACGACCTCCCAGCGGCCCGTGTGCATCTTCGCCAGCTTGAGCGCGACCTCGTTCGCCTCCGAGCCCGTGTTCAGGAGCATCACGCGGTCGAGCGGCGCGGGCACGAGCCCGGCGAGGCGCGCGGCCAGCGCGAGCACCGGCTCGGAGAGCATCCACGAGTTCAGATGGACGACGGTGTCGAGGCTCTCCCGGATCGCGGCTGCGATTCGCGGATGGTTGTGCCCGAGCGTCGAGCAGATCTGGCCCGACGTGAAGTCGAGCACGCGGCGTCCGTCGGTCGTCTCGACCCAGGCGCCCTCGGCGCGCGCGACGGTGAACGGCGCGAACCCGCCCGCGTACCGGATCAGGAACCGCTCCCGCTCGTCGGCCATCGCGGCGAGTCTAGAGCGCTCGTGCTCAGAGCTCTAGAGTTGCCGGATGCTCCGTGGAGCCCTGGCCGCCGCGCTCACGCCTCTCCGCGAGGAAGGCGAGGCGCTCGACCTCGACTCGATCGGGCCGTACACGGACTTCCTCGCGGGAGCGGGGCTGGACGGCGTCTTCGTGCTCGGGACGACGGGGGAGGGGATCCTCCTCCACGCCGGAGAGCGGCGCGACGTGGCCGAACGCTTCGTCGAGGCGGCCGGCGAGCGGCTGGCGGTCGTCGTCCACGCGGGCGCGCAGTCGACCGCCGACACGGTCGCGCTCGCCGAGCACGCGGCGGGGCTCGAGGTGGCGGGCGTCGCGGTGGTCGCGCCGCCGTACTACGCGCTCGACGAGCGCGCGCTCTCGCGCCACTTCCTCGCCGCCGCGGCCGCGTGCGCGCCGATCCCGTTCTTCCTCTACGAGTTCGCGCCGCGGGCCGGGTACCCGATCCCGCTCGCGGTTGTCGAGCGCGTGCGCGAGGAGGCGCCGAACCTCGCCGGGCTCAAGGTCTCCGACCAGCCGTTCGACGCGGTGCGGCCGTACCTCCTGGAGGGGCTCTCGGTCTTCGTCGGCGCGGAGGGTCTCGTGCCGGCGGGGCTCGCCGAGGGCGCGGCGGGCAGCGTCTCGGGGCTCGCGTCGGTCTTTCCGGAGCCGGTCGTTGCGATGGTGCGCGAGCCGGAGGGCCCGGCGGTCGACGACGTGGCGCGGCTGCGCGCCGGGCTCGAGCGCTTCCCGTTCGTCCCCGCGGCGAAGCGCGCGCTCGCGCGGCGCGGAGTGCGGATCGCCGAGGACGTGCGTGCGCCGCTCCTCCCGCTCGACGACGCGGGGCGGGCGGAGATCGACCGCCTCGTGGACTCGTGGCCCGGATCGCGGTAGCCGGCGCGGGCGCGATCGGCGCCTCGGTCGCGTACCACCTGGCCTCGCTCGGCGCGCGCGACGTCGTCCACTGCGACGCGGGCGAGATCGCCGGCGGCGCGACGAGCAAGGGGATGGGCGGGGTGCGCCAGCAGTTCTCGACCGCGCCCGAGGTGAAGCTGGCGCAGGCGTCGATCGCGTTCTTCGAGGAGCTCGGCGAGCCGTTCTTCTCCCAGGTCGGCTACCTCTTTCTCGCCACGACGGAGGAGGGGCTCGCGGCACTCGAGAAGCGGCGGGCGCTGCAGGCCGAGCTCGGCGTGCCGGCCGAGCGGGTCCATCCGTCGTACGTGCCGGGCCTGCGGGTCGACGACGTGCTCGGCGCCGTCGTCTGCCGCACCGACGGCGTGGGCGACCCGCCCGGCTTCGCGCGTGAGCTCGTGCGTCGCGCGGCGGCGCTCGGCGTCGAGGTGCGCGAGCGGACGCGCGTCGAGGACGTCGACGCTGCGACCGTCGTCGTCGCCTGCGGCGCGTGGTCGGCGGAGGTGGCGCGCGGCTTCGGCGTCGAGCTGCCGGTGCGGCCGCTCTGCCGGCAACTGCTCCTGACGTCGGCCGTGCCTGGCCTGGATCCGTTGCTCCCCATGGTGATCGAGGCCGAGACCGGGTTCCACTTCCGCCGCCGCGGCGACCGGCTCGTCCTCGCGATGACGGACGCCGAGCCGCGCTGGACCGCGGAGCCCTGGGTAGACGAGTCGGTCTTCGACGAACGCCGCGAGCGGCTCGCGTCCCGATATCCGCCGGCCGCCGGTGTCGTCATCGAGAACGCATGGGCGGGGCTCTACGACATGACACCGGATGCCCACCCGATCATCGGCCCGGTCGGCGACGGCGTCTACGCGGCGTGCGGTTTCTCCGGCCACGGCTTCATGCAGTCCCCGGCGGTCGGTCGCGCGGTCGCGGAGGAGCTCCTGCTCGGCGAGTCCTCGTTCGATCTCACGCCCTACCGGCGGGAGCGATTCGAGGGCGGTGCGGGCTTCCCCGAGACGCTGGTCCTCTGAGTGTTGTGCCGAAAACCGTGCCGTTCTCGTGCGCCGCTCGTTACGGGGTCTGACCCCGTAAAGAGGTCCGCCGTGGCCGTTCCGTCACAGTTCGAGCCCCGAAATTCGGCCGAATTGCAAGGAGGTCGCGGTTCCGTGACGAAGCCGTCACGCTTCCGTTTCGGGGTCTGACCCCGTAAGGACGCCGGCGTCACACTTCCGTGACGGTTTTCGCGGCTCGAGGAGGCCGCTCCGAGCAGGGCTGTTACAGAGTCGGCACAGATTCGTGCGCGGTTTGGTTCGGGGTCTGACCCCGTAAGAGGCGGTCGGTCTGCTAGGGCTGGCGCTCCTCGAAGGCGAGGCCGCGGCGCGAGAGCTCCTCGTCCGCGAACCGCCCCTCGATCGTCGCCTCGACGTCGAAGTCCTCGACGACCTCCGGGTCCTTGCCGATCAGCTCGCGCGCCCGTGACGGAAGCTCCTGCGCGGCCGCCTCGGCCGACTCCCAGACGTAGACGGCGCCCCAGCGCTCGGTCACCTCGTCCGAGATCCAGGCCTTGAAGCGCAGGCCCTCAACCTCCGCGAACGCGGCCACCGACTCGTCCGCGAGGTAGCGGCGCAGCTCGCCGATCGTCGTCTTCGAGTCGGCGAGGCTCCAGAGGACGAGCCGGACGAGCACAGAGCCGACTCTACCCCCATGCGGGCGGCAGGTACTGCCCGTCGACGGGGGCGCCGAAGGCGACGTACTCGAGCCCCTCCGCTCCGGAGACCGGCTGGCGCGTCGCCTCGGGATCGACGCGTACGAACGTCCCGGGCCTGAGCTCCACGTCGTCGCCGTCCACGCGCATGACGCCCCCGCCGGAGACGACGAAGTACACCTCCTCCTGGCCGTTCGCCGTGTGGTCGTGCTCGCGGCCGGAGGTGTTCGGCGGCAAGCGAAAGAAGTTGAACCCGAACGCGCGCGCCCCGAGGGCCCGCCGCGCCTTGCGCACCATTCCCCCGGGGCCCTCGCCCTCGAGCTCGTCCACGTTCACGACGCTGTACGAAGCCACTCCTACATTCTGAAGATGCCGAACGTGGTCTCGGGGATCGGCGCGTTGAGCGACGCCGAGATCCCGAGCGCGAGCACCCGGCGCGTGTCGCGCGGGTCGATCACGCCGTCGTCCCAGAGGCGGGCGGTCGAGTGGTACGGGTTGCCCTCGGCCTCGTACTTCGCCCGGATCTCGTCGGGGTCGGCCGAGCCGACCGTGGACAGCACCATCGCCGCCTGCTCGCCCCCCATCACCGAGATCCGGGCGTTCGGCCACATCCAGAGCTGCCGCGGCTCGTACGCGCGCCCGCACATCCCGTAGTTTCCCGCCCCGAACGAGCCTCCGACGATCACCGTGAACTTCGGCACCTCCGCCGACGCGACCGCGGTCACGAGCTTCGCCCCGTCCTTCGCGATCCCGCCCGCCTCGTACTCCTTGCCGACCATGAACCCGGTGATGTTCTGCAGGAAGACGAGCGGCACCCGCCGCTTGCACGCGAGCTCGATGAAGTGCGCGCCCTTGAGCGCGCTCTCCGAGAAGAGGACGCCGTTGTTCGCGAGGATCCCGACGGGCATCCCCTCGATCCGCCCGAACCCGCAGACGAGCGTCTCGCCGTACAGCGGCTTGAACTCGTGGAAGCGTGAGCCGTCCACGATCCGGGCGATCACCTCGCGCACGTCGTAGCCGATCCGGTAGTCCTCCGGGACGATCCCGTGCAGGTCGTCCGGGTCGTGTAGCGGCTCCTCGGGCTCCTCGAGCTCCCACGGCAGCTCGGGCCGGCGGCCGCCGAGGTTCGCGACGATCTCCCGCCCGAGCGCGAGTGCGTGCTCGTCGCTGACCGCGTAGTGGTCGGTCACGCCGGAGACCCGCGAGTGGACGTCCGCGCCGCCGAGCTCCTCGGCCGAGACCTCCTCGCCCGTCGCAGCCTTCACGAGCGGCGGGCCGCCGAGGAAGATCGTTCCCGTCCCCTTGACGATCACCGTCTCGTCGCTCATCGCCGGCACGTACGCGCCGCCGGCCGTGCAGGAGCCCATGACGAGCGCGACCTGCGGGATGCCGAGCGCGGACATCCGCGCCTGGTTGAAGAAGATCCGCCCGAAGTGATCCCGGTCGGGGAAGACCTCGTCCTGGAGCGGCAGGAACGCCCCGCCCGAGTCGACGAGGTAGACGCTCGGGAGCCGGTTCTGCTCGGCCACTTCCTGCGCGCGCAGGTGCTTCTTGACCGTGATCGGGTAGTACGTGCCGCCCTTCACGGTCGCGTCGTTCGCGACGAGCACGCACTCGCGGCCCTCGACGATCCCGATTCCCGTGACGATGCCTGCGGCGGGTGCGTCGCCGCCGTAAAGGTCCCACGCGGCAAGCGCGTTCAGCTCGAGGAACGAGGCTCCCGGGTCGGTGAGCCGGTCGATTCGCTCGCGCGCAAGGAGCTTCCCGCGGGCGCGGTGCTTCTCGATCGCCATTTCGCCGCCGCCCGCCGCCGCCTGTGCCAAGCGCTCGCGGAGCTCCGCGACGAGCTCGCCCATGCGGGCCCGGTTCTCCGCGAACGCGGGGGCGGCGCGATCGACGCGGGACTCGAGGATCACCGCGCTAACCCTATGTCGCGAGTCGGCTACGAGTTCGGGTGCGCGGCGAGGCGGTGGAGCACCCGTGCGAGCGAGTGCCCGCTGCCGGCGGGCCGGTCCGCGGGACCCGCGGGACGCCAGCGCACGACCTCGCCCGCAGGGCTTACCGGACGCTTACACCGCGCTCACGGATCTCGCACCCGCCGCCCCTACCGTGCGGACGTCCGCACCACGTAGCGAAGGAGACCCCCCTGATGAAGAAGATCGGAGTGATCGCGGTCGGCGCCC